>Ga0182749_1000407_pt1 | contig 41288 bp, 40 predicted proteins | sample eDN3rd37CKraftMG_FD_128875 | JGI IMG/M metagenome (GOLD analysis project Ga0182749, IMG submission 128875) | Enriched Miracle-Growth compost microbial communities from Emeryville, California, USA - eDNA 3rd pass 37_C Kraft MG (version 2) (version 2) ...
CGGGCGCTCGGGGACTGCCTGGTGGTGTGCCTCAACTCCGACGCCTCCGTGCGCCGGCTGAAGGGCCCGGAACGGCCGATCATCGGCCAGGCCGACCGGCGGGAGCTGCTGCTGGCGATGCAGTGCGTGGACGCCGTCGCCGTGTTCGACGAGGACACTCCCGAAGCGGTGCTGCGGCGGCTGCGGCCGGACGTGTGGGTGAAGGGCGGCGACTACGCCATGGAGCAGTTGCCCGAGGCGGAGCTCGTGCGCAGCTGGGGCGGCCGCTGCCTGCTGCTGCCGTACGAGCCGGCGCGCTCCACGACCCGGCTTGCCGGAGCGCTCGCCCGCGTGGGCTGACCGCCGGGCCCGAGAAGACGACGGGGCGCGGCATCGCCCGCACCGCGCTGAGCGAGCGCGCCCCGGCACCGAGAGGAGACAGAGAAGGCATGACCGAATCGAACACGCCCGGCCGGGTGCTCATCACCGGAGGCGGCTCAGGGCTGGGAGCCGCCGTCGCCGACGCCGTCGCGGAGGCGGGCGGGGTGCCCGTCGTCCTCGACCGCGACGTCTCGCGCACGCCTCACGAGCACGCCTATGTGTGCGACGTGGCCGACACCCCTGCCGTCGGCGAGACCGTGCGGCGCGTCGTGCAGGAGCTGGGCGGGCTGGAAGCCGTGCTCACGGCGGCCGGCATCGACCGGCCGGGGCGCCTGGAGGACATCGACGCGGTGGAGTGGGAACGGGTGATCGCGGTCAACCTCCTGGGCACGGCCGCGGTCGTCCGCGCGGCGCTGCCGGCGCTGACCACGTCGGCCGGCCGGGTCGTGACCGTGGCGTCCTCGCTGGGGCTGAAGGCGGTCTCGGACGCGACGGCGTACTGCGCCTCGAAGTTCGGCGTGATCGGCTTCAGCCGGGCGCTGGCCGCGGAGCTGCGCGGCACGGTCGGCGTGACGACGCTCGTGCCCTCCGGCATGCGCACCCGGTTCTTCGACGACCGGGAGGAGCGCTACCGTCCCGGCGACGACGCGCGGCTCAACGACCCGAGAAACGTGGCGGAGGCGGTGCTGTTCGCGCTGCGGCAGCCGGCCGGCTGCGAAGTGCGCGAGCTGGTCATCTGCCACGCTCTGGAGGAGTCGTGGCCATGAGCTGGGCGACGTCCTCGTAGACGTCGGCCACGTCCACCTCGGCGACGATCGACGGGTCGTGCGCGCAGCGCTCGGCCGTCCAGCCCACCTGCGTGAGGTCGGCCCCGCAGACCGGGCAGCGCACGGTCCAGCCGAGGTGGACGCGGTGCTCCTGCCGCCCCAGCGGCCCGGCGTTGATGAGGTTGCCCACCCAGTAGATCCCCACGGTGCGCACGCCCAGGGCCTCGGCCAGGTGCCGGGGCCCGCTGTCGTTGCCGAGGAACACGGAGGCGAGCGAGATCAGGCCGACGAGCTCGCTCGGGGTGAGCCTGCCGCCGAGGTTCAGGATCCGGGACGCCCGCCGCGGCCCGGTGAGCTTGGCCGCCTGCCGCGCCACCGCCGAGGTGAGCCTGCGCTCGGAGGCGTCGCCGACGATCACGGCGTGCGCCCCGGACTCCAGCACCGCGCGGGCCACCGTCTGAGCGAAGCGCGCTTCGGGCCAGCGCCGGCGGGGGTCGGTGGCGCCGGGATGCACGACGAGCAGCCGCGCGCTCTGCCCGATCCGCTCCCGGGCGAGCTCGCGCTCCTCGGGAAGCACGGCCAGCCGGGGCCGCAGGGTCACGGCAGGGGCGCCGGCCAGGCCGGCGACCTCCAGGGCGCGCATGACCTCGTTCTGGTAGTAGCGGTAGCTCAGGGTCCGCTCCAGGCGCGGCGCGTCCTCGGTCGCCGCTCCGGCGGTGTGCCGCGCGCCCAGCTGGAGCAGGAAGGGGTTCGAGTTGCGTCCGCCGCCGTGCAGCTGCACGGCCAGATCGAAACGTCGCCGGCGCATCCGGGCCAGGAAGGAGCGGGCCGCTGCCGGGTCGGGCTCCTCGCCGGGCTGCGGGGGGCGGATCCCCTCGGCCACGGGCAGCAGGTGGACCTCCTGGACGGGCGTTCCGCGGCCGCGCAGCAGGCTGTCGTGCAGCGGCATGCCCAGCAGGCTCACCGAGGCCTCCGGGTACGCCGCGGCGAGGGCCTCCACGGCCGGCAGGGCGAACAGGAGGTCTCCCAGCCCCCCGCCGCGCAGCACCGCGATGCGGTGCACGTCCTCGAAGGGCCCCAGCAGCGGCCCGACGGCGACACCGGCCCGTTCGGCGGGCGCCGCGGGCGTGCTCGGCCGGGTGCCGGTCTCCGGCTCCGCGGCCGCGCCGGCGGCGCCTGGCGCGACGGCCTGCGCGGATGCGGCGGGGTCTGTCACGGGCTGCGCACCGGCGGCGGCGCTTCCTTGCGGCTGCGCGCCCGTCGATCCCGCCATCCGGTCCGCCCTTCCGGCGGCGGTCGCCGCCTCACCCCTCGCCGTGCCCGGCGGCGTCGCATCCGAAACGGCATGAAGCCGGACGTGTGCTGCTTCTCGACCGCGGGTATGCGGAGGGTCGATCGGACGAGAACGCCACCGTGCTTCCGGAGGATACCCATGGCGCCTGAAAATCCGCAGCCGTTGCTGGAGCCGCAGCCTCTGCTCGACCTCGACCCGCGCACGGGCGAGGTGATCGCGAGCGTGCCCCAGGACGACCTCGAGTCGGTGCGCTCCGCCGTCCGCCGGTCACGCGCCGTCGCCGAGGACTGGGCGGGGCGTCCCGCCGCCGAGCGGGGGACGCTGCTGCGGCAGGCGGCGGACGCGCTGGAGAGGATCGCCGGCGAGCTGGCCGCCGAGAACGCGCGCGAGACCGGGCGGCGCCTGGAGGGGGCGCGCGGCGGCGTCGAGGCGGGCATCGGCACCCTCCGGCAGTACGCCGAGCTCGGCCCGGTGGACCGCGGCCACAGCCTGCGCGGGGCGGACCGTGCCGTCGACTACACACGCGAGGAGCCTCGCGGCCTCGTCGTGGCGATCACCCCCTGGAACGACCCCGTCGCCATCGCCTGCGGGCTGATCGGCGCCGCGCTGGTCACCGGCAACGTCGTGATCCACAAGCCGAGCGAGCACTGCCCACGCGTGGGCGCGATGCTCGGCGAGGCCATCTCCTCGGCGCTTCCGCCGGACGTGCTCAGCACGGTGCTCGGCGACGGCTCGGGCGGCGCGATGCTCACCGCGGAGCCGGGCGTCGACGCGATCGCCCACGTGGGATCCTCCGCCACGGGCGAGCGGATCGTGCGCGCGGCGGCGCTCACGCGGGCGCACGTCGTCCTGGAGAACGGCGGCAACGACGCCCTCGTGGTCGACGCGGACGTGGACCCGGTCTGGGCGGCGCACCAGGCGGCCCTGGGAGCCTTCGAGAACAGCGGCCAGCTGTGCACCTCCGTGGAGCGGATCTTCGTCCACGAGGCGGTCGCGGAGCCCTTCCTGCGGGCCCTCGTGGAGCGCGCCGAGCAGCTGGAGCGCTCGGCAGAGCTCGGTCCCCTCGTCGACGGCGCGCTGCGCTCCCGCGTGCACGAGCACGTCACAGAGGCCATCGCGCGAGGTGCGCGCCTGCTCTGCGGAGGGGTCGTCCCGGATGGGCCGGGCTCCTACTATCCGCCGACGGTGCTCGCCGACTGCGAGCCGGGCATGCGCATCATGCAGGAGGAGACCTTCGGCCCGGTGGCGCCGGTGCAGATCGTCCCCGACTTCGCAACCGGCCTGGAGCTCGCGAACGCGGACGTCTACGGGCTGTCCGCCACCGTGCTCACCGCCTCCCTCGCCCAAGCGCAGCGTGCAGCGGCGGAGCTGAACGTCGGCACGGTCAAGGTCAACGCGGTCTTCGGCGGCGCCCCGGGCGGCTCCGCCGTGCCGCGCGGCGCGAGCGGCACCGGTCACGGCTACGGACCGGAGCTGTTGCGCGAGTTCACCCGCACGAAGGTCGTGCATCTGGGCGCCCCCGGCCTGCGATGACCAGCGTCGACATCCCGACGATGTCCCCGGCGAGAGGCGTCAGCCCGGATCTGCCGCTCGCTCTGCGGGCGGCCTCGCCGCGCGTCGCGGTGATCGGGGATCACATGCTCGACGGCTGGTGGGAGGGCACCAGCGAGCGGATCTCCCGGGAGGCGCCCGCGCCGGTGGTGGACCTGCAGGAGAAGCTCTTCTCCCCCGGCGGCGCTGCCAACACGGCGATGAACCTCGCCTCCCTGGGGGCGCGGGTGAGCGCGATCGGGATCATCGGCGACGACGAGCCCGGGCATCGCCTGCGCACGCTGCTGCTGGAGGCGGGGGTGGACGTCAGCGGCCTCGTGCCGTTCCCCCGGGTGAAGACGACGACGAAGACCCGGATCCTCGGCGGCGACCAGGTGCTCGTCCGCCTGGACGAGCGGCAGGCAGGGCCCTTCCCCGCCACCGCCCGCGAGCTGCTCATGGAGACGGTGCACGTGGTCGGCGCGGACAGCGATGCGGAGGTGATCTGCGACTACTCCTCGGGGCTGCTGGACGAGGACCTCATCGCCGCCATGGCCCGTCGGCGCACCCGTCCGCCGGTGTGCGTGGTCGACGCGCACGACGCGGCGCGATGGTCGCCGCTGCGCCCCACCCTCGTCACCCCGAACGCGGCGGAGGCCTCGGCGATCCTCGGCTTCCCGCTCTCCCGGGCCCACGACCGCCCGGCTGTTGTCGCGGAGCACGCCGCCGAGCTGCTGGAGCGCACGGGCGCTCACGCGGTGGTGGTCACCCTCGACCGGGAGGGAACGGTCGTGCTGGACCGCTCCGGCTTCGCGCACCGCACCTGGGCCCGCCCCTCCACCGAGAAGCTCGCCTCGGGTGCGGGCGACACCTTCGTGGCCACCGCCACCCTGGCGATGGCCAGCGGCCTGCCGCTGCCCACCAGCGCCGACCTCGCCCAGACGGCCGCGGACATCGTCGTCCAGCGCTTCGGGACCTCGGTGTGCAGCACCGAGGACCTGGTCGCGGCGCTGGGATCCCCCCGCGACGAGGCGCTGACGGAGGACGAGCTCATCGAGCGCCTGGAGCAGGAGCGGGCCCAGGGCCGGCGGGTGGTGTTCATGAACGGCTGCTTCGACGTCCTCACCCGGGGACACACCGTCTCGCTGCGCCGCGCGAAGCGCCTGGGCGACGTGCTCGTCGTCGCGGTGAACGACGACGCCTCGGTGGCGCGGCTGCGCGGCCAGCAGCCGGTCAATCCCGCCGCGGACCGGGCGAACGTCCTCGCCGCGCTGGAGTGCGTGGACTACGTGACCGTGTTCAGCACGGACACGCCCGTTCCCCTGCTGGAACGGGTGCGCCCGGACGTCTACGTCAAGGGCGGGGACTACCTCACCGAGCCGGCGCAGGAGGCCGCGGTCGTGCGGCGCCACGGCGGGCAGGTGCGGATCCTGGACTACGTGCCCGAGCGGGAGGCGCTGTGAGCCGCCGCTGGTCCGGGGAATGGGGGCGCAGGAGCGAGCCGGACGAGCCGCTGCTGGAGGTCCTGATCCCCACGGTGGACCGCCCCGCGGAGCTGACGGCCACGCTCGCGGGCCTGGCGGCGCAGGACGATCCGCCCTTCGGCGTGATCGTCAGCGACCAGTCGGCCCCAGCGCCGGTGTGGCGGGCGCCCGCCGTGGCGGCGATGGTGCGGGTGCTGCAGGCGCAGGGCAGGCCGGTGCGGCTGCTGCGGCGTGTGCCTCGCCGCGGCCTGGCCGACCAGCGGCAGTTCCTCTTGGACGCCTCGAGCGCCCCCGAGGTGCTCTTCCTGGACGACGACGTGTGGCTGGAGCCCGGCACGCTCACCCGGATGCACGAGGCCCTGCGGGCCCTGGACTGCGGCTTCGTGGGCTGCGCCGTGCAAGGGCTGTCGTATCTGGACGATGAGCGCCCGCAGCAGCAGGAGCGCTTCGAGCCCTGGCCGGGCGTCGTCGTGCCCGAGCGGGCGCGTCCGGGCACGGAGGCCTTCGAGCGCTGGCCGCTGCACAACGCCGCGAACCTCGCGCATATCGCTGCGCGGCTCCCGGTCGAGCGGGACGGCTGGGTTGCGTACCGAATCGCCTGGATCGGCGGCTGTGTGCTGTACGACCGGGCTGCACTGCTGGAGGCCGGGGGCTTCGACTTCGGCGTCGAGCTGCCCGCCGCCCATGCCGGGGAGGACGTGGCGGCGCAGTGGCGCGTGATGGAGCGCCGCGGCGGGGCGGGCCTGCTGCCCAGCGGCGCGGTGCACCTGGAGGCGCCCACGACGGTTCCCGACCGGGACGTGGACCTTGCCCGGCTGCTGCCGCGGCTGGAGAGCCGCGCAGGCTAGCGAAGGGCCGTCCGGGGTGCGATGCCGCGAGCGCGCGCGGCGCCGTCTCCGGGGCGATCCCGCACGTGCACGGGCTGCGGAGCCGGTCATGGTACCGGTGTCGGGCCGGCGAGGGAAGCGCCTGCCGAGGGCGGGGCGCAGCGCCTAGCGTCGGGGCATGGACACACGCGACCCTTCCACCGACGACGACCCGCACGGCCTCAACGACAACGAGTTCATCCGCAAGGACACCTCCTACTCGCCGGCGAGCGACACCGAGTCCGCGCGCATCCAGGACGACGACCGCAGCGAGGAGCTGCGCGCCGACGACATCGATCCCGCGCGGGTGCGCACGCTGCCCGGCGCGGGCGGGCCGGACGACGCCGGAGACGTGGACGCGGGAGACCTCGACATCTCCGACATCGCGCGCCGCGGACATCAGCCCGGGCCGGATGCCGCCGAGAGCGACGAGAGCGACGAGCAGGAGTGAGGGCGACCGCGGTCGCGCCGTGAGCGGAGTGCGCGCTCACGCGGTGAGCCGGCCCGGCCTCCCCGGGCGCGGCTCCCCCGCGTGCGGTATGTCAGGCGACGTTCCCCTCCGCCAGCTGGCCCTCCGCGCGCAGCTCGTGCAGCACGTCGAAGATGCCGCTGAAGCCGCGCTCGGGCAGGGTCTCGAGCAGCCGGATGGTGGACGGGCGGAGGCGGTCAATGCGCGCCGCCGCCAGGATGTCCTCGCGATGAGCGGGGTAGTCCACGCTCCGCAGCGTCTCGATCGCCGCGCGCCAGTGCGCAGCCGTCGGGAACGGGGAGATGTCGCCGGGGACCAGATCGTATGCGCTCATGCAAGTGATTGTGAAGGACCGCGCGGATCTCCGCGGAGGCTTGACATGTCCCCCGAAGATGGGGTATTTTCCGCGTTCCCGCCGGCGCGTCCGGCGTTTGCGCAGACCCCGCAACGAGCAGGGCTGAGCACACAAGGACACCGACACGCAACCGGAGGGTGACCATGTCCCTGCCTCAGAATGCGAATCAAGCGCACGGCGGCCGCGGCTGGCTGGTGGCGGGCATCGTGCTCGCCGTGCTCGGAGCCGCCGGCCTGGTGATCGCCATCGTGCTGCCCGCGGTCTCGCAGGAGTCGCGTCCGTCCCAGAGCGGACTGCCCGCCTTCCTCTACACGATCGGGGCCCTGCTGCTGGCGGCGGGAATCGTCGCGATCATCGTCTCGCTCCGGGTGCGCCGCGTGCGCGGGGGCAGGCGGGGCGGCCCGATCGAGCCCGAGCCGCCGGACCAGGCCGTCGCGGAGCGCGATCGTCAGCAGCATGTGGTGTCGCCGGCCGCTGCGCCGGAGGATCCGAACAGCAGCCGCAGCAGCGGCGCAGCCGACACGACGGGAGGAGCACGCCCATGAACGACGAGCAGCAGGACCGGCAGCAGGAGCCGGGCGGGCAGCAGGGCCAGCCGCGGCATGCCGCGCCCGAGCCGGACCGCGAGCGCTCCGGCGGAGCGCAGCTGGACGGCCCGCAGCAGAGCGGCGAGCAGGCGCCCCAGCACGGCCAGCGCGACGAGCGCCCTCACGCCGCCGAGCTGAACGAGGTGCCCGACGCCTTCGCCGAGGAGCAGCGTCGCGAAGGCGAGCACGTCGAGGAGTCGCGTACGGGCGACACGACGACCGTGCTGGACGAGTACGGCGAGGACGTCTCGTCCTCCCCCGCCGAGCGCGGTCACGACAACGGCGGCCTCGGCGGGCACGACTGACGAGGGCGCTCGGGCCTTGCGGCCCGGTGCAGCGCATGCCCCCGCAGGCATGCGCTGCACCGGCGCGGGGCTCGGCGGCGTTTGAGGCGGCATTCTGCGGGGTACCCCCAGCTCAGGAGGTGCGCGATGATCGCCGACAGTGCCGTCACCCCGTCCGCTGATCAGGGCGGCGACCCGCAGAGCCGTTCGGGGCGGATGGCGCCCGACGCCGACCCGCAGCAGCCGGTGATGCCCTCGGACATCCGCGGGCGGCTCGGCTTCTTCGACCGCTTCGCCCAGAAGGCCTCGGACTTCGTGAGCCGGGCCTGGTTCTTCGGCTGCTGCGTCCTGCTCGTCGTGATCTGGGGGCCGTCGATCCTCGTTCTGCACGACGTCGACACCTGGCAGCTGATCATCAACACGGCGACGACGATCGTGACCTTCCTGCTGGTCGCTCTCCTGCAGAACAGCCAGACCCGCGCGGATCGCGCCGTTCAGCACAAGCTCAACGCGATCGCGGACTCGCTCAGCGATCTCATGCGCAGCAAGGGCCTCGAGGCGGACGCCCGCGAGCTGCGCCAGGCCGTGGGCCTGGAGGACCGCGAGAGCAGCGACTGAGGCATCTCAGCGCAGACGCACCGGGTCTGCGTCCACGGCCACGCGGAACAGCGCGTACGGGCGGGCGCGCAGGTCCTGCCCGCCCTGATACGACGGCTGCCGGTGCAGCTGGTTCGCCGTCACGTACAGGTAGCCGTCTGCGGCGAGCGACAGCGTGTCAGGCCAGAGCAGCCGCTCGTCGTGGGCCACGGTCTGCAGCTCCCCCGTGGGCAGCCGCCGCAGGATGGCGTTGTGCTCGTAGCTGGTCGCGTAGATCCGCCCCCCGTCGTCGGACTCGAGGCCATCGGCGCCGCCGCCCTTGTCGCCCTCATCGGTGACCGTCTCGGCCACGGCGAGCTCGTTCCGCTCCCGGTCGCACAGGGCGTCCACCTCCACGCTGTACCAGCGACGCGAGGCGAGCGGGCAGTACCAGAGACGGCTGCCGTCCGCGGAGATCGCGATGCCGTCCGCACCCATCGTCACCGGCTCGGCGGGCCCCTCCGGCGGCCGCTGCAGGAACACCCGACCCTCGACCATCGGCACGAACTCGCTGCGAGGCTGCGCCTTGGTGGTGGAGTGGTCGTGCAGCCTGCGCCAGGACTCGCCGCTGCCCAGATCCACGACCACGATGCCGTTGGGGCCCCGGTCGGACGAGTCGGTGATGAAGGCGAAGCCCGAGCCGCGGCGCAGGTCGAAGCGCACATCGTTGAGATAGCTCGTCGGCAGCGCGACGTCCTCGGGGAACAGGATGGTGCGCACGACCGTGTCGCTGGCGAGGTCCACGCAGACGAGCTTGGGTCCGCCATGCCGGGTGGGCCGGAACAGGGGGCTGCCGGTGTCGAGGATCCAGAGCCGGTCCAGCCCGTCCACGACCACGCTCTGCACGGAGACGAGGGCGTCCGGGTCGGTCTCGGAGGACGGGCTGTTGAGCTCCGGCGAGGGGTAGGGCCGGACGGTGCCGTCCACGAGCTCGCCCACCGTGAAGACGACATCGTCGCCCCAGTGGGGATAGCAGAAGAAGATCCTGCCCGTCGCGGACACGGTCACCCCGGTGGGCATGGGGCCGTCGGCGAAGGCGTGCACGAGCTCCAGCTCGCCCAGGGGCTCGTCTCTCGGCTCGGTCGCGCGCCCGGTCCCGGCCTGTCCCCAGAATCCGCTCGTCATGTGCTCTCTCCGATCTCCGATCTCCGCGTTCTCCGATCGCTGTCGCTCCGAGCGATCGCCACGCTAGGACCGTGGCACGCGACCGGCGAGGGGCTTGCGGGGGCGGGGTGGATGTGTGATGGGACTGCGGCCGCCGCTGGATGCTGACCGGCGCCGCGTGCCCGCAGGCACTACAGCGTTCCGCCCGCGCTGGCAAGTGGTGGCCGCGCCCCGGCGCCGCGCCTAAGGTCGGCGACATGGACGAGGCATACCCGCAACTGTCGGACTTCAGCGAGCTGCCCGAGTCGGAGCCGCGCACCTTCCGCGTGAACGAGCAGCCGGTCACCTTCACCCCGGATGTGCGCGACGGCCGCCTGCAGGGCTGGGAGGTGACCATCGGCGTGCCCGACTACCACGGCTATCTCACCGCCGCCGAGGAGACGACGGGCAGCGCAGGGCTGCCCGGCGCCGCCGGGCAGGAGGCTCCGGGCATCCAGAACGCTGCCGGCGAGGAGACGGACATGGCCGGAGCCGCTGGGCAGCAGCCCGTGCGCCGTTACGAGTTCCGTGCGCAGGGCGCCATGCCGGACATGGCGGTCGGCCCCATCCCGATGACCTTCCAGGAGTTCGCCGACCACTTCGTGGACGAGCACGGCTGATCGGGCCGCCGCCGCGCAGCCGCGGCTCCACCGATCGGTGGATGACCGCCTCGGCCGATCCGCCGATGTGCGCCGGCCGCCGCCGCGGTCAGACTGCCAGGCATGAAGGGCATCAGCGATCCCGCCGGCGCGCCCGCACGCCGGCCGCGCCCCGCCGCGGTCGAGGTCGACGGTCTGGTGAAGGCCTACGGGAGGCTCCGCGCGGTCGACGGCGTGAGCTTCCGCATCGAGCAGGGCGAGACCTTCGCGCTGCTCGGTCCGAACGGCGCGGGCAAGTCCTCGACCATCGAGATCCTGGAGGGGTACCACGACCGCACGGCCGGCGAGGTGCGCGTGCTGGGCGTGGACCCGCGCCGCGGCGGGCGGGACTGGCGGGCGCGGCTGGGGATCGTGCTGCAGTCCTCCGAGGAGCGCGCGCTGCTCACGGTGCGCCAGATCCTCACGCAGTTCGCAGCGTTCTATCCGCGACCCCGCCCGGTGCAGGAGGTCATCGAGCTCGTCGGGCTGACGGCGAAGGCGGGTGCTCGCGTGTCGCGGCTCTCCGGAGGCCAGCGCCGCCGGGTCGACGTCGCGCTCGGCATCATCGGGCGGCCGGAGGTCCTCTTCCTGGACGAGCCCACCACGGGATTCGACCCGGAGGCGCGCCGGACGTTCTGGGAGGTCATCCGGGGCCTGAAGGCCGAGGGCACGACGATCCTGCTGACCACGCACTACCTCGAGGAGGCGGAGCAGCTCGCGGACCGGGCCGGCATCCTCAGCGCCGGGCGCCTGGTGGCGTCCGGAGCGGTCCGCGAGCTCGGCGGCGCGGAGGCCCGCATCCCCGTCGTGCGCTGGCGGGAGCACGCCGGCGGGCCGCTGCGCGAGGAGCGCAGCACCGAGCCGGGGCTGTTCGTCGCCGCCCTCGTCGCCCGGCTGGGCGGCGAGCCGCCGCAGCTGGAGGTGGTCCGTCCGAGCCTCGAGGACGTCTATCTCGGGCTCATCGGGGCGGACGGGCGCGGGCGGGCGCCGCAGGGACGGCAGCAGGACGACCCGCGGCAGCCGGGCGAGGCCGGCGACGAGCAGAAGGAGACGGTGGCATGACGACCCTGCGTCTCGGACTCGTGCGCACGCGCTACGAGATCATCTACTACTTCCGGGCGATGGACACGGTGTTCTTCACCTTCTTCTTCCCCATGATGATGCTCGCGATCTTCTCGACCGCTTTCAGCGCGTCCGAGGCGTCCGCCGGCCCGGGCGCCGCCCCGGTGAGCTACGCCGCCTACTACCTGCCGGGCATGGCCGCCTCCGGGATCTTCCTCTCCGGCATCCAGAACCTCGCGGTGTCGATCGCGATGGAGAAGAGCGACGGCACCCTCAAGCGCCTCGGCGGCACTCCCCTGTCGCCGCTGTCCTACTTCATCGGGAAGGTGCTCTCCGTGCTGGCCACGAGCGCGATCCAGCTCGCACTGCTGATCCTGTTCGCCCGGCTCGCCTTCGACGTCGCCCTGCCCGCCGAGCCCTCGGCCTGGCTGACGCTGCTGTGGGTGTACCTGCTGGGCGTGGCGATGAGCTGCGTCGTCGGCATCGCCCTGTCTGCGCTGCCCCGCTCAGGCCGCAGCGCCACCGCGGTGGTCGTGCCGATCGTGCTCGTGCTGCAGTTCATCTCGGGCGTGTACCTGCCGTTCACCATGCTGCCCGAGTGGATGCAGGCGATCTCCGCGGCCTTCCCGCTGAAGTGGCTCGCGCAGGGAATGCGCGCCGTGTTCCTTCCGGACGACTTCCGGGTGCTCGAGGCGGGCGAGAGCTGGAATCTCCCGCTGGTCGCGCTGATGCTGACGCTGTGGATCGTCGCCGGCCTCGTGATCGCCCGGCTGACCTTCCGCTGGATCCGCAAGGACGGCTGAGACCGTTCCACAAGGGGGCTGCCTGAGCTGGCGGCGCTGTGAGAGGGTGTGGGCATGTCGGATGTGCCGCGGTGGTGCTCACCCCGCCTCTGGGACATCGTGGTGGCCGTCGGGCTGCTGGCCTGTGCGGCGATCCTCTCGATCCCGCAGCCGCCCCCTCAGTACCTGCCGGCGCTCGCGGTGCTCGCCGCGTTCGGGCTCTACTACGCGCTGCTGGGACGCCGTGCCCTCGCCACGGAGGCGAGCTGGCCGGGAATGGAGGCCCGTCCGCCGCTGCCGGCCTGGCTGCTGCTCCTCAACGCGGCGGCGCTCGTCCTGCTCGTGGGCGTCGGATGCGTCTTCGCGGGCGGGATGGCGAGCCTGCAGATGCTCGCCTATCCGCTGTGCTGGATGACCCTGCCCGAGCGGTGGCGCATCCCCGTGAACGCGTCCATCGCGGGCGCGATCGCGGCAGGGTACGCGCTGCGGGCGCTCGTAGCGGCGGAGAGCCCGGACGAGCTCGCCTCCACCGCGCTCATCGGCGTGGTCGTCGCCGGGATCTCGCTGGCCTTCTCGCTGGCGATGGGCCTGTGGATCAGCGGTGTCGTGGACTACGGGCAGGAGCGGGCGCGTCTGCTCGCCGAGCTGACGGCGGCGCAGGAGGCCGCTGCCCAGGCCAGCCGGGTCGCCGGCGTCGCCCAGGAGCGGGCCCGCCTGGCCCGGGAGCTGCACGACACGGTCACCCAGGACCTGACCGGGCTCGTCATGCTCGCCGAGCGCGCCGGGCAGCAGCTGCGGGGCGCTCAGCCAGGGCCGGCGGAGCAGACCCTGCTCGCGATCGAGACGGTGGCCCGCGAATCGCTGACACAGGCGAGAGCCCTCGTGGCGGCGACGCAGCCCGAGCACGTCGCGTCGGGACTCGCCCAGTCGCTGCGGCGCGTCGCGGAGCGCTACGAGCAGGAGAGCGGGGCACGCGTCGAGCTGTGCGTCGCGCTGCCGCGGCTGGACCGCGAGCAGGAGGTGGTGCTGCTGCGCTGCGCGCAGGAGGGCATCGCGAACGTCCGCAAGCATGCCGGCGCCGGACGGGTCTGGCTGACCGCCCTGATCCGCGAGGACGGCGCCGAAGGAGGCGAGCTCGTGCTCACCGTCGCGGACGACGGCCGAGGCCCGGCCGCCGCCCGCACCGTGCCTGCCGGCGACCGACCGGCCCTCCCCGAGGCGGGGTACGACGGCGGCTTCGGCCTGCCCGGCATGAGCGAGCGGCTGGCGGTCTTCGGCGGGAGCGTCGCGCTGTCCGAGCGCCCCGGGGGCGGGGCCGTCCTGACCGTCAGGATGCCGGCGTCCCGCGCGGCGGCCCTCAGCGGGGCGCGGCCATGACGATCCGGGTGCTCGTCGCCGACGACCACCCGGTGGTGCGCTCCGGGATCGCCGCGACGCTGAGCTCGAGCGCGGGCATCGAGGTGGTGGCGGAGGCCGGCGACGGCGCCCAGGCGCTCGCGCTCGCGGCGGCGACGACACCGGACGTCGTGCTCATGGACCTCCGGATGCCCGTCCTGAGCGGCGTAGCCGCCACCGCCGCGCTGCTGGCGGCGCACCCGGCGCCGCGCGTGCTCGTGCTGACCACCTACGACAACGACGACGATATCATGGCCGCCATCGAGGCGGGGGCCAGCGGCTATCTGCTCAAGGCCGCACCGGCCGCGGAGATCGTCGCGGCGGTGCGGGACGTTGCGGCGGGGCGGATGGCGCTGGCGCCCTCGGTCGCCGTCGCGCTGGTGAAGCGGGGCCGCGCGCAGCGGGCGGAGCCGGCGCCGAGGCTCTCCGAGCGGGAGCAGGAGGTGCTCGCCCTCGTGGCCCAGGGACTCAGCAATGCGGAGATCGGAGCGCGCCTGTTCATCGGCGCCGCGACGGTCAAGACCCACCTGCTGCACGTCTTCGAGAAGCTGCAGGTGCGCGACCGTACCCGCGCCGTCACCCGTGCGCAGGAGCTGGGCCTGCTCGGGCTCGCGCGCCCGCGGGAGCGCTGAGCCGCCGCGCGCCGGACCGCCCCTCCTGCTGCTCCGCCGCACGGGGCTCTCCCCGCGGGTCGCCGGCGTACGACCGCCGCTCAGCCGCCCGGGCCGGCGGCCTCGCGCTGTCCACAGTCCCACGCGCGCTCATTTGACTCGGTCGATCCGGCTCGGCCAGTCTCCCCTCACCGATCGGCGGCGCAGCCGCTCGGGCCGCGCCGAGGAGGGAAGGTGCCCAGGTGGGCGATCAGCAGGAGGCGCGGCCGTCCTCACGGCTGGCGGTGCTCGTCGCTGTGGCGGCCGCGATGGTCGGCATCATCTACGGCTACGACTCCTCGAACATCGCCGGAGCCCTGGACTTCATCGCGAAGGACTTCCAGATCACCCAGGATGCCGAGAAGGGCCTGCTGACCTCCTATGTGATCTTCGGCATGATCGGCGGCGCACTGGTGGGCGGCGCACTGGCCGACCGCTTCGGCCGGCAGCGCATGATGGTGACGATCGCCGCGACCTTCGCCGTCTTCTCGCTGCTGTCCGGGCTCGCCTGGGACGTGCCCTCCCTCGCCGTGGCGCGCGTTCTGCTGGGAGTCACCGTGGGCCTGTCGATCGTGGTGGTCCCCCTGTTCGTGGCCGAGTCGGCACCCACCCGGATCCGCGGTGCGCTGCTCGTGCTGTACCAGGTGGCGACCGTCGCCGGCATCATCCTCGGCTACCTCGTCGCCTGGGCGCTCGCGCCGGCCGGCAGCTGGCGGATCATGCTCGGCGCGGCCGCCCTGCCCGGCGCGATCATCACGCTCCTGCTGCTGCGCGCCCCGGACACTCCGCGCTGGTACATGCTCAAGGGCCGCCCGGAGCAGGCCGCGCGCGTGCTGGCCCGCATCGACCCGGGGGCGGATGTGCAGGCGGAGCTCGCGGGCATCGACCGTGAGCTGCGCGAGCGGGCGGCGCGCGGGCGCGGCCGGGGCGGGGGCGCCGGCAGGAGCGTGCTCCGCCAGATGGTCACGGCCCCTTACCGGAGGGCGACGGTGTTCGTCATCCTGCTGGGCTTCGCGGTGCAGATCACGGGGATCAACGCGATCGTCTACTACAGCCCGCAGATCTTCAAGGCGATGGGCTTCGCGGCGGAGGACCATCTGGCGATCTACGGCCTGCCGGCGCTCGTGCAGCTGGCCGGGCTGATCGCGGTGTTCGGCTCCATGGTGCTCGTGGACCGGATGGGGCGCCGACCGGTGCTGCTGACGGGCATCGGGGTGATGGTCGCCGCGAACGCGCTGCTGATCGCGATCTTCGCCCTCGGCGGCGCGGGCCAGGGCTCCGGCATCGGCCAGGCGCAGGGCGGCGCATCCCTGCACCTCTCCGGCGGGCTGGTGACGCTCGGCTTCCTCGGGCTGGTGCTGTTCACTGTCGGCTTCACCTTCGGCTTCGGCGCCCTGGTGTGGGTGTACGCGGGCGAGACCTTCCCCTCGCAGCTGCGCGGGGCCGGGTCGAGCGTGATGCTCACCTCCGACCTCGTGGCCAACCTCGCGATCGGTCTCGCCTTCCTGCCCATGCTGCGCTTCCTCGGCGGGGCGGGCACCTTCGCCGTGCTCGGCGGCTTCGCCGTGCTGGCCTTCCTGCTCGTGCTGCGCTTCGCCCCCGAGACGAAGGGCCGCCCCCTGGACGACATCCGCCTGTTCTGGGAGAACGGCGGCGCCTGGCCCCGGGCCGACGCCTCCGCCTCCTCCGACGCCGCCGGGTCGCGGTGAGCATGCGCCGGCCCGGGTCGGCGCCAGGCCCGGCCCGGGGCGGTGCGCGGGGACGGGGTCTGGTGCTCGGCCTGGATGTGGGCGGCTCCAAGACGCACGCCGTGCTCAGCGACGGCGCGACCGTGCTCGGGGAGGTGCTCGTCGGCAGCGCGAACCCCTCCTCGGCCGGGCTCGAGGAGGCTTCGCGGCAGCTCGCGCAGCTGTTCGGGAAGCTGGGCGCAGCCGAGCTGAGCGCCGTGTGCGCGGGTGTCGCCGGCGCGGACTCCCCCGCCGCCCAGGAGCGATTCGGCGCTCTGCTCGCCGGGCATGCGCAGGGCGCGCGCGTGCGTGTGGTGCACGACGCCGAGCTGCTGCTCGCTGCGGCGGGGCTGGCGACCGGCATCGCGCTGATCTCGGGCACCGGCTCGGCGGCCTGGGGCCGCGCGCCCGCGGGCGCGACCGCGCGGGCGGGCGGCTGGGGATATCTGCTGGGCGACGAGGGCAGCGGCTACGGAGTCGCGTGCCAGGCGCTGCGCCACGCCCTGGGCCGCGCGGACCGGGGCGAGGGGCCGGACGCGCTCACCCTGCGCCTGCTGGCCGAGTGCCGGCGGCACGAGCCGCCCCAGGGTTCGCGGCGCGAGCCGCCCGAGCCCGCGCCGCGCGATCCGGCGGGGCTGCTGGACCTGTTCTACCGGCATCAGGATCGCGGCTTCTGGGCCGCGCGCGCCGGGCTGGTCTTCGAGCTCGCGGCGGACGGGGACACGGCCAGTGCCGGGATCGTCGCCGAGGCCGCGGACGCCCTGGCCCGGCTGGCCCTGACCGTGGGATATCGTCTGGGCATCGCCGGGCCGGTCGTGCTCGCCGGCGGGCAGGGCGTCAACCAGCCTCTGCTGCAGTCGGCGGTGCGCGAGCGGCTCGCCGCCCGGGGCATGCCGGAGCTGCGGATCCTCGACGGCGACCCGGTTCACGGGGCCGTCCGCCTGGCGCAGGAGCTGCGGGATCAGCGGTGAGCGGCCGAGGGCGCCGGGGCGACCGCGAGCACGACGATCACGAGGAGGAGAGCCATGCAGGTGGTCATCGCGGACGGGCCCGAGGAGGTCGGCCGGATCGCGGCCGCGAAGCTCGCGCAGGCGGTCAGGCGGCGCCCCGGGGCGGTGCTGGGCCTGGCCACCGGCTCCTCGCCGCTGGCCATCTACCGTGAGCTCGCGGTCGGCAGGCGGGAGGGCCGGCTGGACTTCTCCGCGGTGCGCGCCTTCGCACTGGACGAGTACGTGGGTCTTCCGCTGGAGCATCCGCAGAGCTATCACAGCGTGATCCGGCGGGAGGTGGTCCTGCCGCTGGGGATGGATCCAGCGCTCGTGCATGTGCCGGACGGCTCGGCGGAGGATCTGCCGGGCGCGTGCGCGGCCTATGAGCGGCTCATCCGTGAGGCGGGCGGCATCGACGTCCAGATCCTCGGCATCGGCCGGAACGGGCACATCGGCTTCAACGAGCCGACCTCGTCCTTCGCCTCCCGCACCCGCATCAAGACGCTCGCGCCGCGCACCCGCGCCGACAACGCGCGCTTCTTCGACAGCCCCGAAGAGGTGCCCACGCACTGCCTCACCCAGGGTCTCGCCACGATCCTCGAGGCGCGCCAGCTCGTGCTCGTCGCCCAGGGCGAGGCGAAGGCGGATGCGGTCGCGCGTATGGTCGAGGGCCCGCTCACGAGCATGTGCCCGGGCAGCGCCCTGCAGCTGCACCCGGATGCGACGGTCGTCGTCGACGAGGCCGCCGCCTCCCGGCTGGAGCTGGCCGACTACTACCGGTACACCTTCGAGCATCTGCCGTCCTGGCAGCGCTACGACGGCGCGGACGGCTGAGGCGATGGGCGTCCTGGCCGCCGCGCGCGTCGTCACCGCCGAGCGGGTGCACAGCCCGGGCTGGGTGGAGCATGCGGGCGGGCGCATCGTCGCCGTCGGATGGGGACCGCGCCCCGACGCGCGGCTGTGCCCGCCCGGCGCGACGATCGTCCCGGGCTTCGTGGACATGCACGTGCACGGCGGGGGCGGCGGCTCCTACACGGCCCTCGACGCCGCCTCGGTACGCCGCGCCCGCGCCGCCCACCTGGCGCACGGGACGACGGCGACGGTCGCGAGCCTCGTCACGGCGGCGCCGGAGCCGCTGCTGGCCTCGGTGCGGATGCTCGCGGAGCTGGCCGAGGAGGGCACGATCGACGGCATCCACCTGGAGGGCCCGTGGATCAGCCCGCTGCGCCGCGGTGCGCACGACGCCGCCGCCCTGCGTGCGCCGGATCCGCCGGAGCTGCAGAGCCTGCTCGCGGCGGGTCGCGGCGCGCTGAGGATGGTGACGCTGGCGCCCGAGTTGCCCGGGGCGCTGGCCGCGATCCGCCAGCTCACGGATGCCGGCGTCGTCGGCGCGGTGGGACACACGGAAGCCGGCTACGAGGAGGTCCTCGCGGCCGTGCGCGCCGGCGCGAGCGTCGGAACCCACCTGTTCAACGCCATGCGGCCCGTGCATCACCGCGAGCCGGGGCCGGCGCTCGCTCTGCTGGACTCGCCCGAGGTCACGGTGGAGCTGATCGCGGACGGCGTCCACCTGCATCCCGCGGTGCATCGGCAGGCGCTGCGCCTGGCCGGAGCGGGGCGGGTGGCGCTCGTGTCCGACGCGATGGAGGCGGCCGGTCTGGGCGACGGCGAGTACCGCCTGGGCGAGCTGGCCGTGGCAGTCCGCTCGGGTGTCGCGCGGCTCGCCGGCGCGGACACCATCGCGGGCGGCACGGCGACGATGGACGCCCTGTTCCGCGCCGCGCTCGCCGTGCACGAGGGGTCTCCCGGCCGGCAGCGGGTTCCGGCAGAGGCGGTCGCAGCCTCGGAGGAGGCGTGGCGCTCGGCGGTCCGTCAGACCGCGACGACGCCTGCCCGCACGCTCGGCTGGGATCATGTCGGCGATCTGCTGCCGGGCCGGCGTGCGGACTTCGTCGTGCTGGACGAGCAGGCGCAGCTGCTCGAGGTCTTCGCCGCCGGGGTGTCGGTGGGGCCCGGCCGCCCGGCCGTCACGCCCGGTCGTGAATCGTGATCGCGTAGCCGTCCGGATCGGCGAAGGCGAAGGTCCGCCCGAAGGGGCCGTCGAAGGGCGGGGTGACGATCGGCGTGCCGGCGGCGGCGAGCTCGTCGTGCAGGGCCTGCGCGTCCTGGGCGTGCAGCCACAGCGCCACGCCCGCGCCCGGATGCGGCTGCGCCGCGTCCAGGTCCAGCCCCGGCAGCGGCTCCCGCACGGCGAAGGGGATGGGGGCGGTGTCGAAGACCACGGCGCCGGGCGGGCCGGCGGGCAGCCTGCGCAGCCCGAGTCGGGCCTCGTAGAAGCGGGCGGAGCGCTCGAGATCGCGCACCTGAAGGGCCAGGAAGTCGGGACCGGTCACCGGCATGTCGTTCTCCTCTGCAGTAATGTCAACGTTCTGACATTCCGAGCGTATGTCAGAATACTGACATGAGCCAAGACGAGATGGTCGGGCCCCTCGACACGGCAGTCGGGTACGCGCTGAAACGGGCCGCGACCGCGCTGCGCGCCGCCATGGACGAGGCTCTGCGCCCGCTGGAGCTGACCGTGCCGCAGTACTCCTGCCTGGAGGTGCTCGCCCAGCGCCCCGGACTGTCCAACGCCGAGCTCGCCCGTGCCGTCTTCGTCACGCGCCAGTCGATGAACCTGGTCCTGCGCGGGCTGCAGGACCGGGGACTCGTGGCCCGCGCGAGCAGCGCCCCGCATGGCAGGGCTCTGCCCAGCCGCCTCACCCCGGCTGGGCGGGCGCAGCTGGGCACCGCCAGCCGAGCCGTTCGCGAGGTCGAGAAGCGCATGCTCGGCGCGCTCTCGGCAGCCGATCAGTCCCGGCTCCTGCGCGATCTCGTCGCCTGCGTCGACGCGCTCGCTGCGCACTGAGCGGCGGCGCGAGCTGCGACCGACTCCGCCGACGACCCGGGCCGGGTCTGACGCCCGTGCTCAGTCCCGCGCTGCCCGCTCCCGGGCGTTCCGGATGGCCTCGCGCTCCCGCTTGCGGGCCTCGCGGAGCTGCTTCTCGGCCTCGCGCCGCGCATTCCGCGCCTCGCGGACACGAGGGTCGCGAACCACGCGCTCGTCCGTCGTCCCATCCGCGCCCGCCGGCTCGGGGCCGCGCTCGGGCTGCGCCGGCTTCGCGGCGATGTACGCGCCGATCCCGTCGAGCACCCGGCCGAGGCCGAAGACGAAGGGGTTCGGCGTGCCCGAGCGGAACACGCCTGCGCGCATCGCCGAATGGACCTCGGGAAACGCGTCGGCGGAGATGAGGTGCTCGAGCATCGCATCGGCCTGAGCCTCGAGTGCTGCCGGCTCCGCACCGGCAGCGGCGGCAGCCGAGCGGATGCCGCGGGTGGTGATGCCCTCGAACCGGACCTGCGCCATGACCGCGAGCGTCGCGGCGACTTTCTCCTCGTAGTCCAGCGGCGTGCCCCGCATGGCGAGCAGAGCGCTGTCTAGCCAGGCCATCGAGTTCGGCGTCAGCGGAGTCCCCTCGATCGGCACATCGAGCACCCAGGGATGGTCGGCGAACACCTGCGCGTTCGCCGCCGCGAATGCGGCGAGCGCCGTGCGCCAGTCCGGAGCCTCCGCGATCGTCTCCGGCGGCACCCCGGTCGCCTGCTCGACCATGAGCAGGACGAGGTCGTCCTTCGCGGAGACGTAGCGGTAGAGCGACATGGGGGTGAAGCCGAGCCGTCCGGCCACGGCGGACATCGAGACCGCGCCGAGGCCGCCCTCGTCGGCGATCTCGATCGCGGCGTCGACGATGCGCTCGACGCTCATCTCTCGCTTCGGCCCGCGCTGCGGGTTCGCCGCGACACCCCATGCGAGCGCGATGCCGTGCGGCAGCGGGAGATCGGCGGACTCGGTCACCGTCTCATCGTAGCGAACTGATTACGACATCCACTGTGTATGATCTACGCAATACGCTATAAACAGTTTATAGCCGAAACTGCGAAGGAGATGCCATGGAGGAGATGATCCGGCTGCGCGGCGTCGCGAAGTCGTTCCGCGGCGTGCGGGTGCTCGACGGCCTCGATCTCGAGGTCCCGGCCGGGAGCGTGTTCGCGCTCCTCGGCCCGAACGGCGCAGGCAAGACCACCACGATCAGCGTCATCGCGACGCTCACGCGGCCCGACGCCGGGCAGGCCCGCGTCGCCGGCTTCGACGTCGTCGCCCAAGCGCATGAGGTACGTCGACGCATCAGCCTCACCGGGCAGGCCGCCGCCGTGGACGAGCTGCTCACCGGCGAGGAGAACCTCCGAATGCTCGCCCGGCTCAGCGGCCTGCGCGGGGCGGCGTCCCGTCGGCGCACGGCGGAGCTGATCGAGCGCTTCGACCTTGGCGACGCGGCGCCCCGTCGCGTCGCGAGCTATTCCGGAGGGATGCGCAGACGGCTCGACCTCGCGCTGAGCCTCGTGTTCCCTGCCCCGGTCGTCATCCTCGACGAGCCGACGACCGGTCTGGACCCGAGGAGCCGGAACGCGTTGTGGACCGCGATCCGGGAGCTCGCGGACGAAGGCACGACGGTGCTGCTGACCACGCAGTACCTCGAGGAGGCCGACCAGCTCGCCGACCGGGTCGCCCTGCTGCACCGCGGCGCGCTCGTCGCCGAGGGCGCACCCGACACGCTCAAGGCGATGCACGGAGCCGACGCCACGCTCGACGACGTGTTCCTCGCACTCACCGCGGACGACGAGTCCGCCGATCTCGCGCTCGTGAAGGGAGCCCGCTGATGACCATCGCCGTCGCCGCCCGTCCGCGACTCACGCCGCTCACGGAGGAGGCCGTGTTCGTCGCGCGCAGCCTCCGCCATTCGCTCCGGGACGTCGAGGGCCTCGTCATGGCCGTCGCACTGCCGGTCATGCTCATGCTGCTGTTCACCTTCGTGTTCGGCGGCGCGATGGACCCCAGCGGGCACTACGTCGACTACGTCGTTCCGGGCATCATCCTGGTCTGCGCCGGGTTCGGCGCCTCGGGAACCGCGGTCAGCGTGAGCCAGGACATGACGCGCGGAGTCATCGATCGTTTCCGGACCATGCCCATCCGCGCCGGAGCCGTCCTCACGGGTCACATCGCAGCGAGCCTCATCCGGAACCTCGTGGCGACCGCCGTCGTCCTGCTCATCGGGCTGTGCGTCGGCTTCCGGCCGTCGGGGACGCCTGCGGAGTGGCTGCTCGCGCTCGCACTCGTCGCCGCGTACATCCTGGCGATCACGACCCTGTTCGCGACGATCGGCCTGGCCGCGGCGAGCCCGGAGGCCGCGAGCGGCTACGGTTTCGCCCTGCTCTTCCTGCCGTACCTGTCCAGCGCGTTCGTGCCCATCGACACCATGCCCGGGTGGCTCCAGCCGGTCGCCGAGCATCTCCCGGTGACCCCGATCATCGACGCGATCCGGGCTCTCCTGCTCGGCGGCCCGCTCGACGGCTGGGACGTGCTGTGGTCGCTGGTGTGGTGCGCCGGCATCGTGCTCGTGGCCGCGGTCTGGGGCGGGTGGCTGTTTCGCCGGAAGGCGGGGGCTCGCTGAGGGAGCGGGCAGGCGCGGGCCAGGCGGGCCGCGAGCACCGGTGGGGGAAGCCCCACGGCATCGTGGGATCACGCCCATAGTGCCGTCGCTCTCGGCTTCGTAGCGTGGGGAGCCGAGCAAGGGAGAGACGATGGCCGGTTCGGCAAGCGGTGAGAAGGCACGGCAGGAGCATCCGGAGCCGTTCCGGACGGCGTTCGCCTGCATCTGGATGTTCCTGGTGTGCAACGCGATCGTCCTGGGCACGCTCGTCGCGATCACGGTCCTCGGCGGCGCGCCCAGCGTGTTCATGTGGGTGCGAGCGGTGATCCTGCTCGCGGTCTCGCCGGTGCTGATGCGGACGGCTCGTCGAGCCGGAGCGGGCGCGGAGACGATGGCCAGGAGGCTGCGCGTCGTCTCGACGGTGTTGCCTGTCGCGGTGGTCGCCGTCGACCTGGTGCCCGGAGTCGCCCCGATCTGGTACGCCGCCATGCAGGGCGTTGCGGCACTGGCGCTCGTTCCCGTCGCCGTGATGAGCTGGCGCCGCGCGGCTGGCCGAGCCGGAACATGAGCGACTGCGGGACAATGGCGGAGAACGGCCAGTGATCAGGGGCAGGATGTTGGCGCAGAAGAAGCCCATGCCGGGGACGACAGCGGGCCGCGTCGCGCGCAGCGCGGTGCTCGGCGTGCTGCGTTCGAGCGCATTCGCGGCGTGCGCCCTGCTCGTCCCCTTCCTCGTGGCCCTGGTGCCCGTGCTCGCCGCCTTCGGCCTGCTGGGATCGCCCTGGTCGTGGTCCAACGCCTGGTCGTGGGCTGCGCTGGCCCTGATCGCCGTGCCGGTCACGCTCGCGCTCGCTCATCCGGTCGCGGGCATCTTCCGCCAGCTGATCCGGAGGTGGACGTCCGTTCACATGGAGGCAGGGTTCCGCGAGCTGCCCGAGCCGGTGAGGCTGTCGACCGGGTATTGGTGGAACGGCTCTTCGTACGAGCGCAGCTACGAGGACGCCCGGATGGACCTGCGGGCGCGGCGCATCGCCGAGCCGGCGTATTGGCGGGAGGTGCGCTGGGCGGTCATCGCGGCCGCGACGGTGGGCGTCGTCTGCGCGATCCCGGGCGTCGCCCTGATCTGCGCCTTGTGCCTTCTCCTGTCCGCCTCGCCCTTGCCGACCGCGCTCGGCGTCCTCCTGCTCGCCGCGTGCTTCGCGGTGGCACCGTGGACGTGGCGGATCGTGCTCCCGCTGGCTCAGCGGTGGCTCGCCCCGTCCGCGGATCGTGAGCGTTCGGCGGCCGAGCTGAAGAGCCAGCGGGCGGAGCTGTCCGCCGCGCACGATGCCGAGATCCGACGCATCGAACGCGATCTGCACGACGGCGCTCAGGCCCGACTCGTGTCGGTGGGCCTGGATCTCGCGGCGGCCGAACGGCTGATCCGGACCGATCCGGACAGGGCCGAGGTGATGCTGCGGTCGGCGCGCGACGGCACCCGGGCCTCCCTGAGCGAGCTGCGGGACCTCGTCCACGGGGTGTATCCGCCCGTGCTGATCGAACGCGGCCTCGTGCCCGCGATCCGCACCGCGGCACTGGACACCCGCCTTCGCGTCGCTGTGACAGGCGACGACCGGCTGCGGCTTCCTTCGCCGCTGGCCGCAGCCCTCTATTTCGCCGTCCGTGAGCTGCTCGCCAACGTCGCGAAGCACGCCGGGACAGCTGAGGCCTCCGTCCGCGTGGCCGCTGAGGGCGGTCTGGTGACGGTGACAGTCTCCGACGCGGGCAGCGGGGGCGCCTCCCTTCGGCCGGGGCAGGGCCTGGACGGGGTGCGCCGGCGCTTGGAGGCCTTCGACGCCACCCTCGACATCCGCAGTCCCGCCGGCGGGCCGACCGAGATCACGGTGAGGGCGCCGTGCGCATAGTTCTGGCCGAGGACCAGTTCCTCCTCCGGGAAGGCCTCACCCGCCTTCTCGACTCCTTCGGTCATGAGGTCGTCGCCGTCGCATGCACCGGGCCCGATGCTCAGGAGGCTCTCGTGCGGCATCGGCCTGACATCGGCGTGGTCGACGTGCGGATGCCCCCGGAGAACACGGATGACGGCCTCCGCGCTGCGCTGGCGGCACGACGCGAGATCCCCGGGCTGCCCATCCTGGTCCTCTCGCAGCATGTCGAACAGCTCTACGCACGGGAGCTCCTCGCAGACGGGGCCGGCGGGGTCGGCTACCTCCTGAAGGACCGGGTGTTCGACGCCGCCGAGTTCTCCGAAAGCCTTGAACGCGTCGCATCCGGAGGAACTGCTCTCGACCCGGTCGTCGTGGCGAGACTGCTCGACCGGCCGGCGTCCACCCGCCTGGCGACATTGACCGAGCGCGAACGCGAGATGCTCGCGCTCATGGCGCAAGGTCTCTCGAACAACGCCATCGCGCGCGCCCTGCATCTGAGCGAGGGAGCCGTCAGCAAGTACACGACGAGCACCTTCGACAAACTCGGGCTCGCAGCGGACCCGTCCACCAACCGGCGCGTCCTCGCGGTGATCGCCTATCTGGAGGACGCCGAGCGGCTCTGAGCTGGCGACGAGTGTCGGGTGCGGACACATGATCGCCGGTGGGCCCTGCCGGGATCGAACCGACGACATCCACGGTGTAAGCGTGGCGCTCTACCAGCTGAGCTAAAGGCCCGTGCGCCCGGCGCTGCGGCCGGAAACGCGGGGCCAGTTTAGCGGCGCGGGCGCCTTCGGCGGCCGGAGCGCGTTCGGCCGCGCGGCCGCTCAGAGCGCGGCCAGAGCCTCCCGGTAGGCGCCGAGCTCGCGCGGGCGACCCGGCTCGGTCACGAAGGCGGCGCGGAGGATGCCGTCCGCGTCGATGAGGAAGGTGCCGCGGTTGGCGAAGCCCTTGTCCTCCAGGAACACCCCGTACTGCCGGGCGACCTCGCCGTGCGGCCAGAAGTCCGCCAGCAGCGGGAAGTCGAAGCCCTGCTGCTCCGACCACACGCGCAGGGAGTGCTTCGAGTCGACGGACACCCCGATGAGCTGCACGCCCTCGTCCTGGAAGATCCCGATGTTGTCGCGCAGCTCGCACAGCTCGCCCTGGCAGGTGCTCGAGAACGCCAAGGGGAAGAAGACCAGGGTGACCGGGCGGCTGCCGCGGTAGTCGCTCAGGCGCACGCTCTGCCCGTGCTGGTCCGAGAGCTCGAAATCGGGCGCGGGCTCCCCCAGCTGGACGGACATGGACGCTCCTCTCGGCCGGCGAGCGCCCCTGCGGCGCCCCTCCAGGAGCGATCGTAGCGGCCGTGGAGGGCGGCCAGGCGCGGATCGCGAGGACGTCCCGAGCACTGTTCCCAGCCCGCCCGTCGTGCCTTCACGGTTCGCTAGGCTGACGGAGGCGGTCGACGTCCGACCGGCGGGCCGCCTCCTCACCCCTGGCCCGCATCGCGGCCGGGGGATCACGCGAGAGAAAAGAGCTCATCGTGGCCGTGAACCAGCAGGACCCGTACAACCCCGCCGTCGAGGACGCCGATCCCGCGGAGACGTCGGAGTGGACCGACTCGCTCGACGATCTCGTCGCGACACGAGGTCACGGTCGCGGCCGCGAGATCATGCTCAGCCTGCTGAAGCGCTCGCATGAGCTGCACCTGGGCGTGCCCGGGGTGCCGACGACGGACTACATCAACACGATCGCGGCGGACAGCGAGCCGGAGTTCCCCGGCGACGAGGAGCTGGAGCGGCGCTACCGCTCCTGGATCCGCTGGAATGCCGCGATCCTCGTGCACCGCGCTCAGCGGCCGGGCATCGCCGTGGGCGGTCACATCTCCACCTACGCCTCCTCCGCCTCCCTGTACGAGGTCGGCTTCAACCACTTCTTCCGCGGGCCGCAGGCACCCGGCGGGGCCGACCAGATCTTCGTGCAGGGCCACGCCTCCCCGGGCATCTACGCCCGCTCCTTCCTGGAGGGCCGGCTCACCGCGGACCAGCTCGACGGCTTCCGTCAGGAGCACTCCCACCCCGGCGGCGGTCTGCCCTCCTACCCGCACCCGCGCCTGCTGCCCTGGTACTGGCAGTTCCCGACGGTCTCCATGGGTCTCGGGCCGATCAACGCGATCTACCAGGCGCAGCTGAACAAGTACCTGACCAACCGCGGGCTGAAGGACGCCTCCCAGCAGCACGTCTGGGCGTTCCTCGGCGACGGCGAGATGGACGAGGTGGAGAGCCGCGGTCAGCTCCAGGTCGCCGCGAACGAGGGCCTGGACAACCTGACCTTCGTCATCAACTGCAACCTGCAGCGCCTGGACGGGCCGGTGCGCGGCAACGGCAAGATCATCCAGGAGCTGGAGAGCTTCTTCCGCGGCGCCGGCTGGAACGTCATCAAGGTGGTCTGGGGCCGCGAGTGGGACGATCTGCTCGCCGCGGACACCGAGGGCGCGCTGCTCAACCTCATGAACACCACCCCCGACGGCGACTTCCAGACGTACAAGGCCGAGAACGGCGCGTACGTCCGGGAGAACTTCTTCGGCCGCGACCCGCGGGCGCTCAAGCTCGTGGAGGGCTGGAGCGACGAGCAGATCTGGAACCTGCGCCGCGGCGGCCACGACTACCGCAAGGTGTACGCGGCCTTCAAGGCCGCCACGGAGCACAAGGGCCAGCCGACCGTGATCCTCGCGCACACGATCAAGGGCTACGGCCTCGGCCCGCACTTCGCGGGGCGCAACGCCACCCACCAGATGAAGAAGCTCACGCTCGAGGACCTGAAGAACTTCCGCGACGCGATGCACATCCCGATCTCGGACGCGCAGCTGGAGGAGAACCCCTACCTCCCGCCGTACTTCAACCCCGGCCCCGAGGACGAGACGATCCGCTACATGCTCGAGCGGCGCAAGGCCCTCGGCGGCTTCCTGCCGGAGCGCACCGAGACGCACATCGACCTGGCTGTGCCGGAGGCGAAGTCCTACGAGGTCGTCAAGCGCGGCTCGGGCACGCAGGAGGTCGCCACGACCATGGCTTTCGTGCGCCTGCTCAAGGACCTCATGCGCGACCCGAACATGGGCCCCCGATTCGTGCCGATCATCCCGGACGAGGCGCGCACCTTCGGCATGGACGCGTACTTCCCCAGCTCGAAGATCTACAACCCGCACGGGCAGCACTACACCTCGGTGGACCGCGACCTGCTGCTGGCCTACAAGGAGAGCGAGCAGGGCGTGCTGCTGCACGTCGGCATCAACGAGGCCGGGGCGGCGGCAGCCTTCACGGCCACGGGGACGTCCTACGCGACGCACGGGCAGCCGCTCATCCCGGTGTACATCTTCTACTCGATGTTCGGCTTCCAGCGCACCGGGGACGCGCTCTGGGCGGCGGGCGACCAGATGGCGCGCGGCTTCCTCATCGGCGCGACCGCCGGGCGGACCACGCTCACCGGCGAGGGCCTGCAGCACGCGGACGGGCACTCCCTCGTGCTCTCGGCGACGAACCCGGCGGTGGTCTCCTACGACCCTGCGTACGGCTACGAGATCGGCCACATCGTGCGCAGCGGCATCGAGCGGATGTACGGCGGCACCCATCCGGAGCCGAACGTCTTCTACTACCTCACGGTGTACAACGAGCCGATCGTGCAGCCGGCCGAGCCCGAGGGGGTCGACGTGGACGGCATCGTCCGCGGCATCTACCTGCTCAAGCCGGGCAACGGCTCCGGGCCGAGGACCCAGCTGCTGGCCAGCGGCGTCGCCGTGCCGTGGATCCTCGAGGCCCAGCGGCTGCTGGCCGAGGACTGGGGCGTGAGCGCCGACGTGTGGAGCGTGACGAGCTGGTCGGAGCTGCGCCGCGACGGGATCGCCGCCGACGAGCACAACTTCCTGCATCCCGAGGAGCCCGCACGCGTGCCGTACCTCACGCAGCGGCTGCAGGGCACCGAGGGGCCGGTCATCGCCGTGAGCGACTACAGTCACCTCGTGCCCGACCAGATCCGGCCCTTCGTGCCGCGCGACTACGCGACCCTGGGAGCGGACGGCTTCGGCTTCTCGGACACCCGGCCGGCCGCGCGGCGCTACTTCAAGATCGACTCGCACTCGGTCGTCGTCCGTGCTCTGCAGCGGCTGGCGATGGCCGGGGCGGTGCCGGCGAATGCGCCGGCGGACGCGCTCGCCCGCTACAGCCTGCACGACGTCAACGCCGGGACGACCGGCAACGCCGGCGGAGAGAGCTGAACGCCTCGGTGCCGCGGACGAAGGAGCAGGAGCTCGCCTGGCTGCGCACGATCGCGGGCGAGCTCGCGACGGCGACCATCAAGCGCCTGGAGGACACCCTGCCGTGGTACGGCGAGATGCCGCCCAGCCGGCGCTCCGCGGTGGGCCTGGTCGCACAGGCAGGCATCACCTCCTTCATCAGCTGGTACGACGACCCGAGGGCGACCCCGTGGATCGCCGCGGACGTCTTCGGCGCCGCGCCCCGGGAGCTCCTGCGCTCGGTCAGCCTGCAGCAGACCCTGCAGCTCATCCGGGTGACCGTGGAGGTCGTCGAGGAGCGCATCACCCCGGAGAGCGAGAGCCTGCGCGAGGCGATCCTGCTGTACTCGCGCGAGATCGCCTTCGCCGCTGCCGATGTGTATGCGCGCGCGGCCGAGGCGCGCGGGCTCTGGGATGCGCGCCTGGAGGCGCTCGTCGTTGACTCCATCCTCACCGGAGAGTACGACGAGCAGCTGCCCAGCCGCATCGCCGCGCTGGGCTGGCACGGCCACGGCGAGGTCGCGGTGCTCGTCGGCACCACGCCTGCCATCGTCGACGTGGACCAGATCCGCCGCACCGCGCGCCACGTCGCGGCGGACGTGCTCATCGGCGTGCAGGGCAATCGTCTCGTGCTCGTCATCGGCAGGGCAGACGGCGAGCGGCAGGCGGAGGAGGAGGGGGGGCCGGAGATCCCGCTCTCCTTCATCGAGATCGCCTCCCGCCTGGAGCCGAGCTTCGGAACAGGGCACCTCGTGCTCGGCCCGACCGTGCCGGACCTCGTCGAGGCGGCCACGAGCGCACGGGCGGCCCTCGCGGGCTTCTCGGTGGCCCGCGCATGGCGGAACGCCCCCCGCCCTGTGGAGGCGGACGACCTGCTGCCCGAGCGGGCCCTCGGCGGGGACGCGCTGGCCCGGCAGACGCTCGTCCGGCGGATCTATGCGCCGCTGAAGGAGCATTCCACGGATCTGCTCACGACGCTGTGGTGCTACCTGGACAACGGCCGCTCCCTGGAGGCCACCGCCCGCGAGCTCTTCGTGCACCCCAACACGGTCCGCTACCGCCTCAAGCGCATCTCCGAGGTGATCGGCTGGGACGCGACGGGCGCGCGGGAGGCCTTCATCCTGCAGTGCGCCCTCGTCGTCGGCTCGATCGGCGAGGTGCCCCGCCGGAGCCGCGGCATCGGCAGGCCGGCCCGATGAACAGAGCACCGACGCGCAGGAGCGACAAAGCCTCCGCGCATTCTTCGTGGGGAGTCTCCAGTGGACGGTGCATGAACGTTGGGAGACTAGAAAGGTGATCGTCGTCGCCTGTCCCGGCCAGGGCTCCCAGCGGCCGGGGTTCCTGGAGCCGTGGCTCGCCGTCGACGGGGCCGAGGCCCTGCTGACCTCCTATTCGGAGGTGACCGGGATCGATCTCGTCCAGCACGGCACCGTCTCGGATGCCGACACGATCCGCGACACCGCCGTCGCCCAGCCGCTCATCGTGGCCGCAGGCCTGCTCACGCTGCACGCGCTGCGCGAGGCGGGCGCCGCGCTGGACCAGGCCGGCTACGCCGGGCACTCCGTCGGCGAGATCACCGCGGCGGTCGGCGCCGGGGTGTTCGACGCTCTCGACGGCATGCGCTTCGTGACCACCCGTGCTCGTGCCATGGCGGAGGCCGCGGCCGCAGCGCGCACCGGCATGAGCGCGGTGATCGGCGGCGACCAGGAGGCGGTGCTCGCCGCCGTGTCCGAGCTGGGCCTGCAGGCGGCGAACTTCAACGGCGGCGGGCAGCTCGTCGTCGCGGGTGCCGTGGAGGACCTGGCCCGCTTGTCCGAGCAGCCGCCGGCCGGCACGCGCGTCATCCCCCTACAGGTCGCCGGCGCGTTCCACACGACATTCATGGGGGCGGCGCAGGAGCCGCTGCGCAGCACGGTCGCCTCCATCCAGGTGCACGATCCCCGGGCCCCCCTGTGGACGAACGCCGACGGAACGCTCGTGGACGACGGGCAGCGCTACGTGGAGCTGCTGATCACCCAGCTCGCCTCGCCCGTGCGCTGGGACCTGTGCATGGAGAGCTTCGCCTCCTCCGGGGTGACCGGCATCGTCGAGGTCGCCCCCGCCGGCACGCTCACGGGCCTGGCCAAGCGGGCGCTGCGCGGCACCCCGACGGTGGCCGTCGCCAGCCCCGATGATCTTCCGGCGGCCGTCGAGCTCCTCGCCAGCGCCGGCTGAGCGGCCGGCTCTCAGGAACGGGTGCAGGAGCGACGACAGGGACGAGACGAAGGAGACGGGCAAGAGCATGACCGAGACGACACTGCGCGTGAAGACGGGATCCCCCTACGCGAGGATCCTGTCCTACGGCGCGGCGCGCGGGGAGCATCTCGTCCCCAACGAGGACATCGTCGGGCCCATCGACTCCTCCGACGAGTGGATCCGCCAGCGCACCGGCGTCGTCACCCGCCGTCGCGCCGGCAAGGACACCACCGCGATCGACCTCGCCGAGCAGGCCGCGCGCGACGCCCTGGAACGGGCGGGCATCACCGCCGAGCAGGTGGACCTCGTCATCGTGGCGACCGTGTCCAACGAGCAGCGCACCCCCGGCATCTCGGCCTTCGTCGCCGAGCGCATCGGCGCCACGCCCGCGGCCGCCTTCGACACCGGCGCCGCCTGCGCCGGCTTCGCCTACGGCATCGCCCAGGCCGACGCGCTCATCCGCACCGGCTCCGCGCACTACGCGATCGTGATCGGGGCCGAGAAGCTCTCCGAGTTCATCGACCCGAGCGACCGCAGCATCTCCTTCCTGCTGGGCGACGGCGCCGGAGCGGCGGTGCTCGGTCCCAGCGAGGAGCCGGCGATCGGCCCGACCGTGTGGGGCACGGACGGACGGCCCGAGGCGATCGGCATGACGGCGAGCTTCACCGAGTTCCGGGACGGCCGCGCCGGCTGGCCCACCATCCGCCAGGACGGTCCCTCCGTGTTCCGCTGGGCCGTGTGGGAGATGGTCAAGGTCGCCCGGGCGGCCCTGGAGGAGGCCGGAGTGACCTCCGCCGACCTGGCCGCCTTCATCCCCCATCAGGCGAACACGCGCATCATCGACGAGTTCGCCAAGCAGCTCGGGCTGCCCGAGACGGTGACCATCGCCCGCGACATCGTCGACATGGGCAACACCTCCGCCGCCTCCGTCCCGCTCGCCGCCGCGCGGCTGCTGGAGGAGCACCCGGAGCTCTCCGGCGGTCTCGCCCTGCAGATCGGCTTCGGCGCCGGTCTCGTCTTCGCGGCGCAGGTCGTCCGACTGCCCTGAGCGGCGCCAATAGACTCGTCCCCAGCCAGCCCCCAATCAAGGAGACAACACCATGGCACTGTCCACCGAAGAGATCCTCGCCGGCCTCGCCGAGCTCATCACCGACGAGACCGGGATCGCGGCCGACGCGGTGCAGCTCGACAAGTCCTTCACGGACGACCTCGACATCGACTCGATCTCGATGATGACGATCGTGGTGAACGCCGAGGACAAGTTCGGCGTGAAGATCCCCGACGACGAGGTGAAGAACCTCAAGACGGTCGGCGACGCGGTCTCGTACATCGAGAAGGCCCAGGCCTAGCCCGAGGCTCGTCATCGGGGCCGCCGCCGCGCGAGCGAGGGGCGGCCCCGGATGCGCTCGCCGCACCGCCACGCCCAGGAAGAGGACCATGCCCGCCAAGAAGATCGTCGTCACCGGCATCGGGGCGATCAGCCCCCTCGGCACCAGCGCGGCCGAGAGCTGGACGGCTCTGCTGTCCGGCGCCTCCGGTGCCCGCCCGCTCGAGCAGGAGTGGGCGGCAGGCTACGAGCTGCCGGTGGCCTTCGCGGCCCAGTCGCCGGTGCGGCCGGCTGAGCTGCTGGAGCGTGTCGAGTCCCGGCGGCTCGACCCGTCCAGCCAGTTCGCGCTCATCGCCGGCCGTGAGGCATGGGCGGACGCGGGCTCCCCCGAGGTGGACCCCTCCCGGCTCGCTGTGGACTGGGCGACCGGCATCGGCGGGGTGTGGACCCTGCTCGACGCGTGGGACACGCTCCGCGAGCGCGGCCCCCGCCGCGTCATGCCGATGACCGTGCCGATGCTCATGCCGAACGCCCCTGCGGCCGCCATCGGCATGGAGCTCGGCGCCCGGGCCGGGCTGCGCTCGGTGGTGTCCGCCTGCGCGTCGAGCACCGAGTCGATCATCAACGCCTACGAGCACCTGCAGCAGGGGCTCGCGGACGTCATCGTCACCGGAGGCTCCGAGGCGGCGATCCACCCCCTCCCGCTGGCGGCCTTCGCGAGCATGCAGGCCCTGTCCAAGCGCAACGAGGATCCGGCACGCGCCTCCCGCCCCTACGACGTGGACCGCGACGGCTTCGTCCTCGGCGAGGGCGCGGCCGCGCTCGTGCTGGAGACCGAGGAGCACGCGAAGGCCCGGGGGGCGCGCATCTACGCCGAGGTTCTCGGCGGCAGCGTCACCAGCGACTCGTATCACATCACGGCCCCCGACCCGGAGGGCAGCGCCGCCGCCCGGGCCATGCTCTCCACGCTCACGAACGCCGGGCTGAGCCCCGCGGACGTTGTCCACGTCAACGCCCACGCGACCTCCACCCCGGTCGGCGACGAGGCGGAGTACCAGGCGATGCGCCGCGTCTTCGGCGAGGCTCTGGAGGGCGTCATCGTCAGTGCCACCAAGGCCTCCACCGGTCACCTGCTCGGCGGAGCCGGCGCGATCGAGGCCGTGTTCGCCGTCAAGACGCTGCAGGAGCGGACCGTGCCTCCGACGATCAACCTGGAGAACCAGGATCCGGCCATCCCGCTGCAGGTCGCGACGCAGCCCACCGCGCTGCCGGAGGGCGACGCCGTCGTGCTCAGCAACTCCTTCGGCTTCGGCGGTCACAACGCCGTGGTCGCCTTCCGCAGCGCCTGAGGCCGTTCGGGCCGGAGCGGGCCGAGCCGCGCGGAGCCGGCTGGGGCGGCCGGGACCGAGAGAAGGGCCCCGGTGGGAAGCCGTTCCACCGGGGCCCTCGGCCGGAGAAGTTCGAAGCGGCGGGCTCAGCCCACCTTGTGCAGCCAGACGACCGAGCTGGAGTCGCCGGCGTAGCGGAAGGGCTCGAGCTCGTCATCCCACGCCTGCCCGAGCGCGAGGCGCAGCTCGCGGTGAAGCTCGATCGCGCTCGCGCCGGCGACCTCCATCGCGTAGCGCAGCCGGTCCTCGGACACGACCGCGTTGCCGGCCGCATCGATCTGCATGTGGAAGATGCCCAGCGACGGGGTGTGGATCCACCGCCCGCCGTCCACCCCCGGCGAGGCCTCCTCGGTGATCTCGAAGCGCAGGTGCTCCCAGCCGCGCAGCGACGACGCGACCAGCGCCGCGGTGCCTACCGGCCCGCTCCACGCGAACTCGGCACGCTGCGTGCCCTCGAGCACCGGCTGCTCGATCCACTCGAAGTCGACGGCGCGACCGATCGCGCGGCCCATCGCCCATTCGACATGGGGCGCGAGCGCGCGCGGGCAGGAGTGCACGAATAGCACCCCTCGTGTCTGTGCAGTTTTCTGCGCAGTCCTCTGCCCAGCAGACGCCATGTCCCCTCCGTTCGACTCGTAACGTCTTCCCCAACGTCGAGCCCTGGAAGGTGATCGGCGGCCGCAGGCCGCGGGTTCCACTGCCGATTATGTCCGTTCCGCCGCGTAATCACAAGCATGTCATTCGGTGCGGGGCATACTGGAGCGACAACGCAGCGGCGAGGAGAACTGCAGGGGGTCGGGGCATGCTCGTGAAGCACGGCCTGCTCGCGCTGCTCTCGCTCGGGCCCGCCTACGGCTCCCAGCTGCACGCGGAGCTGCAGGAGCGCACTCGCCGCAGTCCGGCCGTCAACCCAGGCCAGGTGTACTCCACGCTGGAGCGCGCCCGCGAGGCCGGACTGGTCGTTCAGGAGGGCCGCACCGCGGACGGGCTCACCCTCTACGGGCTCACCGCCTCCGGACGCGCGGAGGCCCATCGTTGGCTTAGCGAGCCGGAGAACGGCTACGACGACATGGTGGGGCAGGTGATGCTCGCGCTCTCCCTGCCCGGCGCCGACGCGCGGCCGCTCATCGCGGAACACCGGGCGCGCTGGCAGGCGGCAGCGGCGATGGCGGAGGACGCGGCCCACGACGACGAAGGCCTCGCGGCCTCCCTCCGCCGGAGGGCTCGGCACGCGCTCGCCCGGGCCGCCCTGGCCTGGCTGGACGACGCCGAGCAGGAGGCGGGAACCGGACGGGCTGCACGCCAGCTCGCGGGCAGCCGTCCCTCCCGCGGTCGGCCCCGGACGATCACGGCCGCGGACGACCCCGCCGACTCCCCCGGCTCTGCCGCCTCCGCGGCCGAGGTCCCGAGCGCGGCCTCCGCAGCGGCCGCCGTCTCCCCCGCCGCCGCCCTCGCCTCGATCGCCCCTCTGTCCCGGCAGGCGGACGGCACCCTCGGCTGACCCGGCGAGGACGCCGCAGCTCACGAGGACGCGGCAGCTCACGAGGCTGCCACGCGGCGCGCACCGCCACGACCGCCTACGCGGAGCGGACCCGCTGGCACGACGACCGTGCACAGGGCCCCGTCCGCCCAGCCGCCCGCGGCCGCCGCTGCGCTACGGTGGTGAGCCATGCGATCGCGCAGAGGAACGCGCGGCCCGGCGCTCACCAGCAATGCGCGAGCAGGCATCGGCTTCAGCTCGCCGCAGGCGCAGCCGCTGCGCGCCGATCCCGGCGACGGCGAGATGATCGTCGAGCTGAACGCTGCCGGCCTCGCCGGTCATCGTGTCCGCTCCGGCGAGGAGCTGCGCTACGACTGGTTCCCCGAAGCCGGCCCCGCCCTCGCTCAACGGTGGGAGGCGACCGCCTTCGCCCTGGACGTCGAGTTCGAGGACGGCACGCTCCTCAGCGCCGCCGGCTGCCGCGACCAGCACGGCACCCCGCTCGACCCCGGGGCGCAGGCGGCGGCGAAGACGCTGTGGGCGCAGCAGTGGAACCGCCGCACCGTCGCGCTCGGGCCGGTGGAGGGGCGCCGGGTGCGGCGCGTCCTCGCCCGGCTTCACCGCGGCAGGGACCGTGCCGTGTCCGGCTGGCTCGACGGCGTGGGCATCGCCCCGGCGCCGGCCATGCCCGGCGAGCCGCTGGGGTGGGTGCGGACCACGCGTGGCAGCCAGTCCAGCGCGGACTTCTCCCGCGGGAACACCGCGCCCCTGGTCGCGGTGCCCCACGGCGGGGTCTTCGGACTGCCGATGACGGACGCCTCCGCCGGCAACTGGCCCTACGCGTACCATCACCACAACCGGGACGACGGCCGGCCGGCCCTGCAGGCCTTCGCCACCTCCCACCTGCCCAGCCCCTGGATCGGCGACCGCGGCGTCTTCCAGCTCATGCCCAGCCCGCTGCGCGATCCCGACCCGCGCCGGGAGGCGCGCGCCCTCGGCTTCGACCACGAGCACGAGCAGGACGGCCCGCACGAGTACGCCGTGACCCTCGACGGCGGCATCCGTGCGCGGATGACGGCCGGCGATCACGCGCTCGCCCTGCGCTTCGAGTCCAGCGGGCCCTGGCTCTCGATCGTCCTGGACCACCTCGGAGAGCTCGCCGGCTTCCGCGTGCGCCATGGCGAGGACGCGCTGGAGGCGGAGCTGGAACTGGACGACGGCCCGGGCAGGCCGCGCCACTTCCTGTTCCTGCGCCTTCCTCCCGGCGGCGCCGACCGGCTCGTGCATGCCCGGGGGCGGCTGCGCGGCGGCATCTGCTACCGGACACCCGGCGGCGGCCGGGTGGACGCCCTGGTCGGCATCTCCACGATCGACGCCGCGCACGCGCGCGCGAACCTCCAGCGATCCGGCGGCTTCGACGCCCAGCTCGCGGAGGCGACCCGTCGCTGGCGCGCCGCCCTGTCCGTGCTGCAGATCGAGGGCGCCACGGCCGACCAGGCCCGTGCGATCCACTCCGACCTGTACCGCCTGTTCCTGTACCCGAACCGCTACTCCGAGCCGGGCGAAGGCGCGCGGCCCGAGTACCGCAGCCCCGTCGACGGCGCGCTGCGCAGCGGCGTCTTCAGCGCCACCACCGGGTTCTGGGACAGCTATCGCACCTGCTGGCCGGCGCTCGCGCTGCTGACGCCCCGGACGGCCGGCGAGCTCGCGCAGGGCTTCGTGCAGCATTTCGCGGACTCCGGCTGGACGAGCCGCTGGAGCGCCCCGGGGCCGGTGGACTCGATGACCGGGACCAGCAGCGACATCGTCTTCGCCGAGCTCTCCGCCGCTGAGGTCCCCGGTCTCGACCGGGCCGAGGCCTATCGCTCGGCCCTGATGAACGCCACGGTCGCGCCGATCCGGCCGGAGGTGGGCCGCAAGGGCCTCTTTCCGGGGCTCTGGCGCGGCTACATCTCCTCCGAGACGCACGAAGGACTGTCCTGGACGCTGGACAACGCGATCAACGACTGGGGCGCCTCGGTCCTCGCGGCCCAGCTCGCCGACGCCGAGCGCGACCGGGCGAGCCGGGAGCGCCTGCGGACGGAGGCGGAGTACCTGGCGCGGCGCAGCCTCGGCTACCAGGCGGTGTTCCACCCCGGGCTGGGCTTCTTCCTCGGGCGACGCGCGGACGGGGCCTGGCGCATCGAGCCTGAGGCCTACGACCCCGAGGTCTGGGGCCACGACTACACCGAGACCAACGGCTGGGGAACCGCATACACCGTCCCCCACGACGGCCGGGGCCTCGCGGCGCTGCACGGCGGCGAGGCGGCGCTGGGCGCGTCCCTGGACCGATTCTTCTCCACACCGGAGACAGCCGACCCGGCCAAGGCCGGGTCCTACGGCTTCGTCATCCACGAGCAGGCGGAGGCTCGCGACGTGCGGATGGGCATGCTCGGGCTGTCCAACCAGCCCGCGCACCACATCCCGTTCATGTACATGTTCGCCGGCCGGCACGACGACGCGCACCGAATCGTCACCGAGGCACGGGACCGCCTGTTCGTGGGCTCCGAGGTGGGGCAGGGCTTCCCCGGCGACGAGGACAACGGGGAGATGTCCGGCTGGCACCTTTTCGCGTGCCTCGGCCTGTACCCGCTCGTGCCGGCCAGCGACGCCTTCGTGCTGACCCCGCCGCTGCTGCCGCAGGCCGTGCTGCGCCCCGAGGGCGGCGCGGAGCTCACCATCCGGGCATCCGACCCCGGGGCGCCGTACATCAAGCGGGTGCGATTCCGGGGCCGGGAATGGCGCGCCGTGTCGATCCCGCGGAGCCTGCTGCGCGAGGGCGGGCTGCTGGAGTTCGAGCTGTCCCGGGAGCCGCTGGGCTGGGCGGCCGACAGCCGGCCGGTCTCCGCCTCGGAGCTGCACGGCTTCACCGCAGCGCCGGCCGATCTGCTGCGCTGCGAGCCGGGCGGCCCCGCGGACGATCTGGGCCGCGCGCCGCTGAGCCTGGAGCCGGACGGCGAGGTGACCCTCCCGCTCCGGGACGCCGCCCTGCCCGGCGGCCTCTACACGGTGACCCTGGCCGCGCCCGCCCTCGCCGCCTGGCGGCTATACGGCCTCACCGCCTCGGGCGCGGCCGTGCACCTCGACCGGCGCGCTGCCGAGCCCTTCGAACGACCCTGGCAGCTGCGCCCCTTCCGGCTCCGGCCGGCTGTGGCTGACGAGCGGATCGTGGCCGTCCGCTTCGTCGCCGAGGCGCCGCTGCAGCTCGTGCAGCTCGAGCTGCTCGACGAGGGGCGAGCCTAGCCGCGGCGCGGCGGCGCGGTGCTCTCGCGCACGGACAGGCGCAGGGCGGGGCCCGGCACGCTCCCCGCGGGGGCGTCCTCGCCGGCCAGCCGGGCGAGCAGCGTGCGGGCAGCGAGCTCGCCCAGTTCCACGGTGTCCCGCGTCAGGCTCGTGATCGCCGGATGGACGAGCCGCACCAGCAGCGAGTCGTCGAAGGAGGCGAGCGAGAGCGCGCCGGGCACCGTCGCACCCATCTCGTGCGCGACGCGCAGGCCCGCTGCGGCCATGACGTCGCTGTCGTAGACGATGGCGGTGGGCGGTCGAGCCGCCGAGAGCAGGCGCCGTGTCCGATCGGCCGCAGCCTCGGCGCTGTAGTCGCTCGGCAGGCTCTGCGCCCACTCCAGGCCGAGCTGCTGCGCGCACTCCTGCAGGCTCTGCACGCGCAGCAGCGTGTGCTCGAACTCCGCCGCGCCGGCGATGTGCGCGATGCGGCGATGGCCCAGTGCGCCCAGATAGCCGAACAGCGTGCGGGCGGCCTCCGCGTCGTCCACCCACACGGCCGGCACCGCCGGGTGAGCCGAGGGGCGGCTGCCGATCTGCACGGCGGGGAGCCCGAGCTGGCCGAGCAGAGCGGGGCGCGGATCGTCCCGGCGCGGGTCGACGAGGATCACCCCGTCCACGCGCCGCGCCTGCCACCACTCCCGGTAGGTCTCCATCTCCTCCTCCAGGCTCGTGACGACGAGCATCTGCAGCGCCGTGTGCCCGGGCGAGAGGCCCAGCTGGATGCCGGAGAGCAGCTCGGGGAAGAAGGTCTCCGTGCCCAGGATGCGCGCCGGCCGGTTCAGGACGAAGCCGATCGCCCCCGCCCGCGCCTGCCCCAAGGCGCGCGCCGCGCTGTTCGGCCGCCAGTTGAGCTCCTCGGCGATGGCGAGGATGCGCTGACGGGTCTGCGCGCTGACGCCGGGGCGGCCGTTCAGCGCGAAGGACACGGCGGCCTTGGACACCCCCGCCCGGCGGGCGATGTCTGCCACTGTCGGCGGTCTCTGCCGGGATTCCACAGCCCCTCCGCGCTCGAGTTGAATATACCGGTTTAGTTTGCCACTCTTGCGCGGCAACAGGGGTGCTCCCCGTCGGTCGGAGCGAGGTCGCTCAACCGCTTCAGCGCCCCTGTCCCTGCCACAAAGGAGTTGCAATCATGCACAGAACACGTCTCGCCGCGGGCACGGCAATCGCCGCGATCACCGCTCTGACCCTCGCGGGCTGCACGGGCGGCGACAGCCGGCCCTCGGGGAAGATCGAGGGCACCGTCACCCTGCAGACCTGGTCCCTCACCCCCAAGTACACCGACTATCTCAACGGCGTCATCTCCGCCTTCGAGGCCAAGTATCCCGGCACCAAGGTCACCCTGCTGGACCAGCCCGGCGAAGGCTACTCCGAGAAGGTGCTCTCGCAGGCGGCGACCGAGCAGCTGCCCGACGTCATCAACCTCCCGCCGGACTTCGCGCTCCCCCTCGCGCAGCAGGGCCTGCTCGAGGACGTCAGCAAGACCGGCGACCTCGCCAAGACCTACTTCGCGGGCGCGGTCGACGCTTTCCGCTACGAGGGCATCTCCGGCGTCTACGGCTACCCCTGGTACCTGGGCACCGACGTGAGCTACTGGAACAAGTCCCAGCTCGACGGCTGCGGGCTGAACTCCGCAGCACCGCCCAAGAACACCGCGGAGCTCTTCGCCCAGGCGAAGGTCATGCACGAGCACTGCCCGGACACGTATCTCATGAGCCGCCTGCCCGGCCTGGGCGACTTCACCGTCGACGGCATCAAGATCCTCAGCGACGACGGGAAGAAGTTCGTCTTCGCCACCCCGGAGGCCGAGAAGCTCGTGGACAGCTACGCCGAGGCCTTCAAGAACGGCTACATGCCTCCCTCCGTGCTCAACGACGACTACCTCGGCAATGCCACGCTGTTCAAGCAGGGCAAGGTGGCCTGGACCACAGGCGGCTCGACGGCGATCAACGACTTCGTCAAGGAGAACCCGAGCCTGGAGGGCAATGTCGCGATCACGCCGGCGCTGAGCGTGCCGCCGCTGTGGGTGCAGGGCGTGAGCGTGTCTAAGAAGAGCAAGAACCTCGCCACCGCGATCGCGCTCGCCGAGTTCCTCACCAACGCCGAGAACCAGAACGCCTTCGGCCACCTGGCCAACATCTTCCCCTCCACGATCGCCTCCCTGGAGGATCCGTACTACTCCAAGGACGACGGCACACCGGCAGGCCAGGCGCGCATCATCGCCTTCGCGGCGCTCAAGCAGGCCAAGGTGCTCACGCCGTACACGGTGAACGACGCCATGAACGACTACTTCAAGCAGCAGCTGTCGCTCGCCATCAGCGGCCAGAGCTCCAGCCATGACGCCCTGGCCAAGGCCCAGGAGCGGATGAACCAGCTGCTGGCCAAGCAGTAGTCGGCCGCGCCCCGGCGACGCGCACCGCACGACGGGCGCGTCGCCGGGGCCTGACCCTGGCAGGACGGTGAGGACGGGATGAGAGCGAACCGCTGGTACACGCCGTGGATCATGGCCTTGCCGGCCATGATCTGGCTGCTGGTCTTCTCGATCTACCCCTCGCTCAACACGATCCGGATGGCGTTCACGAACGCCAAGCCGTTGGGCGGCAACGAGCGTTTCGTCGGCCTGGACAACTTCGCGGAGATCCTCCGCGACGACCAGGTGCTCGGGGCGCTGCTGAACAGCGCGATCTACATGGCCGTGTGCCTCCCGCTGCTGACGATCCTGCCGCTGTTCCTCGCGGTGCTCGTGGAGAAGCCGCTGCGCGGCATCGCCTTCTTCCGCACCGCGTTCTACACCCC
>Ga0182749_1000408_pt1 | contig 41173 bp, 33 predicted proteins | sample eDN3rd37CKraftMG_FD_128875 | JGI IMG/M metagenome (GOLD analysis project Ga0182749, IMG submission 128875) | Enriched Miracle-Growth compost microbial communities from Emeryville, California, USA - eDNA 3rd pass 37_C Kraft MG (version 2) (version 2) ...
CTCGGCGACAGGGGCAGGAGCCTCGGCGGCGGGGGCCGGAGTCTCGGCCGGGGCAGGGGTCTCGGCAGGAGCAGCAGGTGCCTCGGCGGCGGGCGCGGCGGGAGCCTCGGCGGCCGGAGCGGCGGCGCCGTCGCCGATGCGCGCGAGCGCGGCGCCGACCTCGACGGTCTCGTCCTCCTGCACGAGGATCTCCTGCAGGGTGCCGCTGAACGGCGACGGGATCTCGGTGTCGACCTTGTCGGTCGAGATCTCCAGGAGCGGCTCGTCCGTGTCGACGTGGTCGCCGACCTGCTTGAGCCAGCGGGTCACGGTGCCCTCGGTGACGCTCTCGCCGAGCTCGGGGAGGACGACCTCCTTGCCGCCGCCCGAAGCAGGGGCTGCGGCCGGCGCCGCGGGCGCTTCGGCGGCGGGCGCCTCGGCAGCCGGAGCGTCAGCGGCGGGCGCCTCGGCGGGCGTCGACTCCGCGGGCGCGGCCTCAGTCGCCTCGGCGGGGGCCGGAGCCTCGGCGGGCGCCGACGAGCCGTCGCCGATCTTAGCGAGCACAGCGCCCACCTCGACGGTCTCGTCCTCCTGCACGAGGATCTCCTCGATGACGCCGCTCACCGGCGAGGGGATCTCGGTGTCGACCTTGTCGGTCGAGATCTCGAGCAGCCCTTCGTCCTCCTGGATCGTGTCCCCGACTTTCTTGAGCCAGCGGGTGACCGTTCCCTCGGTGACGCTCTCTCCGAGCGCGGGGAGGACCACGGAAGTGCTCATGACCTGTCTCCTTCAGATGCCGATGTCTTGTCTAGCTTAGTGAGCCGCATGTGCTCAGAGTGCGTGGAGGGGCTTGCCCGCCAGCGCGAGGAATGCTTCGCCGAGCGACTCGCTCTGCGTCGGATGGGCGTGGATGAACGGCGCGATGTCCTCGGGATGGGCCTCCCATGCGACCGCGAGCTGCCCTTCCGTGATGAGCTCGCCCATCCGGTCGCCGATGAGATGCACGCCCAGGACGGGGCCGTCCTTCTCGCGAACGACCTTGACCAGGCCGCTCGTGCCGATGATCTCGCTCTTGCCGTTGCCGGCGAGGTTGTACTCGTAGGAGACGATGTTGTCGGCACCGTGCGCCTCGATCGCCTGCGCCTCGGTGAGTCCGACGGACGCCACCTCGGGGCTGCAGTAGGTGATCTTCGGGATCTGGACATCGGGGACGAGGACCGGGTCGAGTCCCGCGATCTCCTCGGCGACGAAGATGCCCTGCTGGAATCCGCGGTGGGCGAGCTGCAGGCCGGGCACGATGTCGCCCACCGCCCACACGCCGGGCACGCCCGTGCGCAGGCGCTCGTCGGTGATGACGAAGCCGCGGTCGACGGTGACTCCCGCCTCCTCGAAGCCGAGGCCGCTGGTCGCGGGCCCGCGGCCGACGGCGACGAGGAGGTAGTCGGCTTCGAGCGTCGTCCCGTCCTCGAGGGTCACCGTGACGGAGCTGTCGCTCTGCGTGGCCTGCTGGAAGCGAACGCCGAGCTTGTAGGCGATGCCGCGCTTGCGGAACGCGCGCTCGAGCGCCTTGCTCATCGTGACGTCCTCGTTCGGGACGAGGTGCGGGAGCGCCTCGACGATCGTGACGGACGCGCCGAACGAGCGCCACACGCTCGCGAACTCGACGCCGATCACGCCGCCGCCCAGGACGATGACGCGGGAGGGCACCTCGTCCAGGCTCAGCGCCTGCTCGCTCGTGAGGATGCGTCCGCCGATCTCGAGGCCGGGCAGCGAGCGGCTGTAGGAGCCGGTCGCGAGGATGACGTCGGTCCCCGTGTAGGTGTCGTCGCCGACGCGCACGGTGCGGTCGCCCTCGAGGCGGCCCTCGCCGGCGACTGTCGTGATGCCGCGCGCCTTGACGAGACCCTCGAGGCCCTTGTACTTCTTCGCGACGATGCCCTCGCGGTAGGCGGTCACTCCTGCGATGTCGATGCCCTCGAAGCTCGCGCGCACCCCGATGGACGCGGCGTCGCGCGCGTGGTCGGCGACCTCGGCCGCGTGCAGCAGCGCCTTCGTGGGGATGCAGCCGCGGTGCAGGCACGTGCCGCCCACCTTGTCCTTCTCGATGAGCGCGACCGACTTGCCGAGCTCCGCGGCGCGCAACGCCGCCGCGTAGCCGCCGCTGCCTCCGCCGAGGACGACGATGTCGAACGTGTGCGCGGTCACGACTGCTCCTTCTTCCCGGCCGCCTGCGCGGCGACGAACTCGATGAGCGACCGCACGGTGGCGGCCGTGGGGCCCTTGTCGGTGTACCCGAACGGGCCGCCCTTGTTCATGCCGACGCCCGCGATGTCGAGGTGCACCCAGGGGATGCGCGGCGCGTCGTCCTCGTCGGACACGGTGCCGACGAAGTGCCGCAGGAACAGGCCGGCGAACAGAGAGCCTCCCGCGGGGTCGCCCACCTTCGCATTGACGAGGTCGGCGATGGGGGAGTCGAGCTCGTCGACCATGTGCTCGGGCAGCGGGAGCTGCCACGCGAGCTCACCCGCGCGCTCGGCGGCCGCGAGGTAGTCGGCGACGGCGTCGTCGTCGCCCATCACACCCGCGTGCCGCGTGCCGAGGGCGACGGTGATTGCGCCCGTGAGGGTCGCGACGTCGATGAGAAGGTCCGGGTGCTCGCGGCTCGCGGCGGCGAGGCCGTCGCCGAGCACGAGCCGACCCTCGGCATCCGTGTTGAGGACCTCGACCGACGTGCCGTCGACCATGCGCAGGACGTCGCCCGGGCGGGTCGCGCGACCCGATGGCATGTTGTCGGCGATCGCCATCCACGCGGTCACCTGCACGGGCAGCTCCTGGACGGCGGCGGCCCTGAGCACCGCGAGCACGGTGGCGGAGCCGGCCATGTCGTACTTCATGCCGACCATCGACGCGGCGGGCTTGAGCGACAGCCCACCGGTGTCGAACGTGATGCCCTTGCCGACGAGCGCGACGTGCGCCTGCGGGGCGGCGGGCGTGTAGGTGAGCTTGACGAGGCGCGGCGGGCGGTCGGAGCCGCGGCCCACGCCGAGGATTCCGCCGAAGCCTCCTGCCTCGAGCGCCGCCTCGTCGAGGACCTCCACCTCCACGGGCAGGCCCGCGACGGCATCCGCGGCCCGCGCGGCGAGATCCGCCGGCCCGAGGTCGACGGCGGGCGTGTTCACGAGGTCCTTCACGAGCGCGACCGCGTCCACGACGGCCTGCGCGTCGCGCAGGTCCGTCTCCGCGGCCTGAACGTCGGCGTGCACGGTCACCCGGGCGGCGCGCTTCTTGCCCGGCCGGGTCTTGTACCCCTCGAACGCGTAGCCGCCGAGGCCGGCGCCCTCGGCGGCGGCGCGCCAGAGGCCGGCGTCGGCCAGGGGTGCGGCGACCGCGACGGAGTCGAAGCCGGTGAACGAGCGGATGCCGGCGCCGACCGCGTTGCGCAGGGCGGCGGCATCCGGCTCCGCGCCGGTGCCGACCACGCCCAGCGGCAGCGTGGTCGCCTCCGGGGCGGGCACGCGCGTGAATGAGCCGGCGGCGCCGGTGAAGCCGATCGCGTCGAGAGCGGCGCGCAGCCCCGGCCAGTCGGAGAGCTCGACGCCGTCGTCGAGCGGCGGCAGTGCCAGCAGGATCGCTTCGGAGTCGGTGTCGTGGATGGGGGCGCGGCTGTGTGCGAGCTGAGGCTGCGGCATGGGTTCCATCCTAGGTAGGGGGGAGGTGCTTCCGGCGGGTGGTTCTCGACGGGCGCGGCTGTTCGCTGTGAGCGTGAGGAGCCTGTGCCGCGACCCCCGCGCGCGGACGGCTCGTAGAGTGGACACATGCCGTTCTCCGGACCTCTGTTCGAGCGGGTGGCGAGTGCGCCGCCGGTGCCCCCCGGGCTGCCCCTCGTGATCGCCCTCACGGGCTTCACGGATGCGGGCTCGGCCGTCTCCGGGCTGATCGACTACATGCGCGACGAGCTCGACCCCACGCCGCTGCGCGTCTTCTCCAACGACGTGCTGCTGGACTACCGCGCCCGACGCCCCCTCATCGCCTTCGACGAGGACCACCTGACCGACTACCGCCCTGCGCGCCTGGAGATCTCGCTCGCGCACGACGCCCTCGGCAATCCCTTCCTTCTGCTAGCCGGCTACGAGCCCGACTTCGCGTGGGACGCCTTCACCCGCGCCGTCCTCGACTTCGCCGCCGAGGTCGAGGTGTCGACCGTCACATGGGTGCACGCCATCCCGATGCCCGTGCCGCACACGCGTCCGATCGGGACGACCGTGAGCGGCACGCGCCTCGAGCTCACCGCCGCGCACTCGGTGTGGAAGCCGCACACGCAGGTCCCGGCCACGGTGGGGCACCTGCTGGAGTACCGCTTCGCGGAGGCGGGCGCCTCGGTCGCGGGCTTCGTGCTGCTCATCCCGCATTATCTCGGCGACACGGAGTTCCCCGGTGCGACGATCGTGGCCCTCGACAAGCTGACGGTCGCGACCGGGCTCATGTTCACCGCCGACGAGCTGCGCGAGAGCGATCGGGACTACCGGGAGCGCGTCGAGGAGCAGGTCGCGGGAAGCGACGAGCTGACGCGCATGGTGACCGGTCTCGAGGAGCGCTACGACGCGTACATGGCCGGCCTCAGCGGCATCCAGCCGCAGATGCCCGTCATCGACGAGTCGAGCCTGCCCAGCGCGGACGAGCTCGCCGCCGAGCTCGAGCGGTATCTCGCCAGCCGCCCCGGCGACGACGACAAGCGCGGCGGCGGCGCGCCGCTCTGAGGCGCGCCTCCGCAGCCCGATCGACGGCATCGGCGGGGAATAGGAGCGCCCGTAACGGGGTTGCATCCTACGTCCGTTGCGTGTACGTGGGCGCCGCCCACATATGCGACAATGGATGATCTGACCCGTTGTCGACCGATGCCCGAGGCGAAAGCCGTGGGGCCGCGGACTTGACAAGGGTCTTACTAGTGTCCGAAATCGACCGGCACGACGTGTCCCCCGCGGACCCGCGTCGGTGAAAGGCGAAACGTGACTCCCGCTACGAAAGAGAAGAAGCGGACCTCCACAGAGAAGGACACCGCAGGCGTCGAGGAGACGCCGGCCGCGGCGGCCAAGCCCGCAGCCAAGAAGACCGCCGCCAAGACGGCGAAGAAGCCCGCGGGCAAGGCGAAGCCCGCCAAGGCGTCCAAGGCGACTGAAGAAGAAGTCGAGGATGTCGACGAGGACATCGAGCTCGACGACATCGACACGGAGATCGAAGAGGTCGGCGACGACGCGACCGAGGAGGACACGGCCAAGCCTGCCGCGCGCGGTCGCAAGAAGGCGGCCGCCGGCGCGGACGCCGCGTCCGACGACGAGGAGGACGAGGAGGAGGAGGCCAAGCCTGCCTTCACCGAGCCGCTCCCGACCGGCGCCATCGTCATCTCCTCCAGCGACGAGGACGACGTGCCCGTCTACTCGACGCAGATCACCGGCGCGACCGCCGACCCCGTCAAGGACTACCTCAAGCAGATCGGCAAGGTCCCGCTCCTGAACGCGGCCGAAGAGGTCGAGCTCGCGATGCGCATCGAGGCCGGTCTGTTCGCCGAGGAGAAGCTGTCGCACATGTCGGCGGCCGAGAAGTCCTCGCAGCTGGGCCTCGACCTGCAGTGGGTGGCCCGCGACGGCCAGCGTGCCAAGAGTCACCTGCTGGGCGCGAACCTGCGTCTGGTCGTGTCGCTCGCCAAGCGCTACACGGGCCGCGGCATGCAGTTCCTGGATCTCATCCAGGAGGGAAACCTGGGTCTGATCCGTGCGGTCGAGAAGTTCGACTACACGAAGGGCTTCAAGTTCTCGACCTACGCGACGTGGTGGATCCGCCAGGCGATCACCCGCGCGATGGCCGACCAGGCCCGCACGATCCGCATCCCCGTCCACATGGTCGAGGTCATCAACAAGCTCGCCCGCGTGCAGCGGCAGATGCTGCAGGACCTGGGACGCGAGCCCACGCCCGAGGAGCTCAGCCGCGAGCTGGACATGACCCCGGAGAAGGTCGTCGAGGTGCAGAAGTACGGGCGCGAGCCCATCTCGCTGCACACGCCTCTCGGCGAGGACGGCGACAGCGAGTTCGGCGACCTCATCGAGGACACCGAGGCGGTCGTCCCGGCCGACGCGGTGGGCTTCACGATGCTGCAGCGCCAGCTCGAGTCGCTGCTGGACTCCCTCTCCGAGCGCGAGGCGGGCGTCATCCGCATGCGCTTCGGCCTGGGCGACGGCCAGCCGAAGACCCTCGACCAGATCGGCGACACGTTCGGCGTCACGCGCGAGCGCATCCGCCAGATCGAGTCGAAGACGATGGCGAAGCTGCGTCACCCGAGCCGTTCCCAGTCGCTGCGGGACTACCTTGAGTAAGCCCTCCACCGGCCCGGGGGCGCGGTACGTCCTGCCGATCCTCACCGGGAAGCTGGTGCGCCGCATCCTGCGTCTGCGCAAGCGCGGCACCTCCTTCCCCGGCGTGCTCGCGAACCGGATGTCGCCGACGCTCCTGACGACGCTGTTCGGCCAGTTCGAGCACGGTCTCGTGTTCGTGCTCGGTTCGAACGGCAAGACCACGACGACGCACATGATCAGCGAGATCGTGCGCGCGCACGGCGTGCGCGTGTTCACCAACCCGAGCGGCGCGAACATGCCGCAGGGGCTGACCTCGAGCCTTCTGGCGCTGTCCAGCCCCACCGGGAAGGTGGATGCGGATGTCGCGATCCTCGAGGTCGACGAGGGGTACTCGGCGAAGCTCGCCGAGCAGCTCTCGCCGCGAGTCGTCGTCGCGCTCAACATCGTCGTGGACCAGCTCTACCGGCTGTTCGAGACGGAGCGCGTCGCCGACATGCTCCTGGACACCGCGAAGTGGGCGACCGGCGCTGTCGTCGTCAACCGCGACGACAGCTACCTCAGCAAGATCGACGTGGCCGCGCAGAAGGCGCCCGTGACGTTCTTCGGCATCAGCGCCGACGTCATGGCGGCGCAGCCGCACGGCGTCATGACGGCGCCCGACCTGCGCGCGGACGAGCGCGGTGCCGTGCCGCACGACGCCGCCGCGGAGGTCGTCCGCCTGCACGGCCGGGAGGCGACCGTGCGCGTCGACGGGCACGACATCGACATCGTGCTGCCCGTGCAGGGCGTGCACTTCGCGGCCGACGCCGCGGCGGCGCTGGCCGCCGCCGCCCGCATCCTCGGCGACCGCTTCGACCCGGAGCGCGCCCGCGAGGGCTTCACGGCGCTCAAGCCGACGTGGGGCCGCGGCGAGATCGTGCCGCTCACCGACGACCCGAACGGCGAGCGCGCCCAGTTCCTCATGTTCAAGAACGCGCCGAGCGTCCAGTTGAACCTCGACTCGCTCGAGCACGCGCCCGAGCACGTCCTGTTCGCGATCGACGACGGGCTGCCCGACGTGTCGTTCCTCTACGACGCGGATGTGTCCAAGCTCGACCATGTCGACGTCGTGACCGGCAACAAGGCGCATTTCGCCGCGCTCCGCTTCGCGCACGCGGGCATCCCGGTGCACGCCGTCGAGCCGGACATGGACCGCGCGATCGAGCTCATGCGCGCCAAGAAGACCACGAAGGACGACCACCAGGTGTGGATCGTCAACTACGAGCAGATGATGTTCCTCCGGCACGGCCTGGGACATGGCGATCAGGAGGAGGAGCTGCGATGACCGACGGCATCCGGATCACCCGCCTCTACCCGAACGAGCTGGACCTGCCCGGCGACCGGGGCAACATCGAGGCTCTTCAGCTGCGCGCGCGTCGCGCCGACCTCGACGTCGACTTCCGCACGCACGCGATCGGCGACGGCCCCATCGAGCCGACCGACCTGCTCGTCCTCGGGACGGGACCCGCGTCGGTCATCGACCGCGTCCTCACCGACGCCCGCGCGCACCGCGACGAGATCGCGGAGATCATCGCGTCGCAGACCCCGGTCCTCGCGATCGGCACGGGCGCCGAGATCCTGTCGCAGAGCATCACCACACTCGACGGCGTCTCCCGCGACGCCCTGGGACTGCTCCCGCTCGCGGCGGTGCGCAACCGCGACCGCCGCATCGGCTACGTCATCGCGGAGAGCCCCGTGGGCGAGCTCATCGGGTTCGAGGACCACGCGTCGCGCTGGACCGCGCAGGGTGACCTCGGAGCCTTCGGCACGATCCGCATCGGCCGGGGCATCATCGCGTTCGGCGAGCGATGGGCGGTCGGCGTGCGCACGGGCAACGTCTTCGCGATGCAGCTGGGTGGACCGCTCCTGCCGCTGAACCCGGCCATGACCGACCTGCTGCTGTCCCTTGCCGCCGCGCATGCGACCACCACGTACGCGCTGCCCGCGGGTCGGACGCCGGCGGACGACTACGTCGAGGGCGTGCGCGAGCGATTCGAAGGCTATGCCAAGGGCAAGGAGCTCCACTACATCCGCGTGTGAGGACTCCTCATCCGCGCAGACGAGAACGGCGCCGACCAGATGGTCGGCGCCGTTGCGTCGTCTCGGGGACCGCTCAGACGGTCTCGGAGAGCCGTGCGGTCTCGTCGTGCCAGCTCGTGGCGACGGCGCGCAGCTTCTCCTCGTACTTGCGTCCGTGGTGTGCGCAGAACAGCAGCTCGCTGCCGTTGACCTCGGCGGCGATGTAGGCCTGCGCGCCGCAGGAATCGCATCGGTCCATCGCCGTGAGGCGGTACTCGAGGACGGCTGCGGACTCAGTGGGTGTCGAGAGCGTGTTCATCGCGGTGCCTCCTCGTAGTGTCAGATCTCGGTTGCGAGTCATGAAATACAACCACGGGTTTGTTTCGAGAATGCCGCGAGAGGGTGACATTTCGCTGTGCGCGTACGGCGGGTCGCGGCATCCGAGTGTCTGAGCGGGCGCGTCCGATCGCGCGATTACGCTGGGGGATTGTGACATCCGAGTACTCCGCGCATCATCTCCAGGTCCTGGAAGGCCTCGAGGCCGTCCGCAAGCGCCCCGGGATGTACATCGGATCCACCGACTCCCGCGGACTCATGCACTGCCTGTGGGAGATCATCGACAACTCGGTCGATGAGGCCCTCGCCGGCTTCGGCACGCGCATCGACGTCATCCTGCGCGCCGACGGCAGCGTCGAGGTGCAGGACCGCGCGCGCGGCATCCCCGTCGACGTCGAGCCGCGCACCGGCCTGTCCGGGGTCGAGGTCGTCTTCACGAAGCTGCACGCCGGCGGCAAGTTCGGCAGCGGCTCGTACGCCGCATCGGGAGGTCTGCACGGCGTCGGCGCCTCCGTCGTCAACGCCCTCTCGGAGCGTCTCGACGTCGAGGTCGACCGCGGCGGCAAGACCTGGGCGATGTCCTTCCACCGCGGCGAGCCGGGCGTCTTCGCCAACGGGAGCCCCAGCTCGGCGTTCACCCCGTTCGAGAAGAGCAGTGAGCTGCGCGTCGTCGGGCGCGCCAAGAAAGGCGTCACCGGCACCCGCATCCGCTACTGGGCGGACCCGCAGATCTTCACGAAGGACGCCGCGTTCCAGCTCGAGGAGCTCGAGCAGCGCGCGCGGCAGACCGCGTTCCTCGTTCCCGGTCTCGAGATCGTCATCACCGATGAGCGGGACGGCGCCGTCAACACGACCTCCTACAAGTACGAGGGCGGCATCTCCGAGTACGCCGAGTTCCTCGCCCCCGACGCGCCCCTCACCGACACGTGGCGCCTCACCGGCTCCGGCACGTTCACCGAGACGGTGCCGGTGCTGCAGCCCAACGGCCACATGGTCGCCACCGAGGTCGAGCGCTCGTGCGACGTCGACATCGCGCTGCGGTGGGGGACCGGCTACGAGACGGTGCAGCGCAGCTACGTCAACATCATCGCGACCCCCAAGGGCGGCACCCACCAGCAGGGCTTCGAGCAGGCGCTCGTGAAGGTGCTGCGCGCGCAGGTCGAGCAGAACGCCCGCCGGCTCAAGGTCGGCAACGACAAGCTCGAGAAGGACGACATCCTCGCGGGCCTGACCGCCGTGCTCACGGTGCGGCTCGCGGAGCCCCAGTTCGAGGGCCAGACCAAGGAGATCCTCGGCACTCCCGCGGTCCGCCAGATCGTCTCCTCCGTGGTCTCGAAGCAGCTCGCGGCCCGCTTCGGCTCGTCCAAGCGCGACGACAAGGCGCAGACCTCCCAGCTGCTGGAGAAGGTCGTCTCGGAGATGAAGGCGCGCATCTCTGCGCGCACCCACAAGGAGACCCAGCGCCGCAAGAACGCGCTCGAGTCGTCGTCGCTGCCGGTCAAGCTCGCCGACTGCCGGACGAACGACGTGGCCGAGTCGGAGCTGTTCATCGTCGAGGGCGACTCCGCCCTGGGCACCGCGAAGCTCGCGCGCGACAGCGAGTTCCAGGCGCTGCTGCCCATCCGCGGCAAGATCCTCAACACGCAGAAGGCGTCGGTGAGCGACATGCTCTCCAACGCGGAGTGCGCCGCCATCATCCAGACCATCGGGGCCGGCTCCGGGCGCACGTTCGACATCGACGCGGCACGCTACGGCAAGGTCATCCTGATGAGCGACGCCGACGTCGACGGCGCGCACATCCGCACGCTGCTGCTCACCCTCTTCTTCCGCTACATGCGCCCGCTCATCGAGCACGGACGCGTGTTCGCGGCCGTGCCACCGCTGCACCGCATCATCGTCGTCAACCCCGGCTCCAAGCCGAACGAGACGATCTACACGTACAGCGAGAAGCAGCTGCACGAGCTGCTGGCCAAGCTCACCAAGTCCGGTCGCCGGTGGCAGGAGCCCATCCAGCGCTACAAGGGCCTGGGCGAGATGGACGCCGAGCAGCTGGCCACGACGACGATGGACAAGGCCGGCCGGCTCCTGCGGCGCGTGCGCCTCGAGGACGCCGAGATGGCGTCCGGGATCTTCGAGCTGCTGATGGGCAACGACGTCGCGCCCCGCCGTGATTTCATCATCGACTCCGCGGCCGCGCTGGACCGGGAGCGCATCGACGCCTGACCCGCGTCAGCGGGGCCGCGCGCCGGGCCGAGACATCGCCGGGCGCCCGCGTCAGCGGATGCCGGTGCCGACCGCCCCGACGACGCCCTCGAGCGGGGTGCCCGAGGCGTCCCGCTTGGCGCCCGGCTCCGGGAGCGTGCGCACGGCGCCGTCCGCTCCCACGGCACGCGGATCGGTGCCGACCCATGCGAGCGTCAGGGTGTCCTCGCCCTTCAGGAAGCGCTGCGCCCGGACGCCACCGGTGGCGCGCCCCTTGGCGGGGAACTCGTCGAAGTCCGAAACCTTGCCCGTTCCGGCATCCGCTCCGGCGAGCGCCTGCGTCGTGCCGGCGACCGTCACGACGACGGTGCCCTCCGCATCGGCGTCGACCACGCCGAACGAGATGACCCGCTCGCCCGCGGCGACGCGGATACCGGCCATGCCGCCCGCCGTGCGGCCCTGGGGGCGTACCGCGGAGGCGTCGAAGCGCAGCAGCTGGGCGTCGGAGGTCACGAACACGAGCTCGGCACCGTCGGGGGCCGGGGCCGCGCCCACGACGCGATCGCCGTCCTTGAGGCTGATGATCTCGACGTCGTGCTTGTTGGCGATCTCGCTCGCCGCGACCCGCTTGACCACGCCCTGCGTCGTGCCGAGGGCGATCGGCGGGCTCTCGACGAGCGGCACGATCGTGACGACGTGCTCGTCCTTCTCCAGGCCCAGGTACTGATCCGCGCGGGTGCCCGCGCCGAGCTGCACCGAGTTGCCCGGCACGGACGGGAGGTCGACGGGGGAGAAGCGCACGAGCCGACCCGCGGTCGTGACGGCGCCCAGGTCGCCGCGGGTCGTGGTGTCCACGGCGGCGCGGATCGCATCGTGCTTCGAGCGGCGGCTGGGCGCGACGATGCCGTTGCCCTCGTCGGACAGCTGGGCACGGACCATGCGCCCGGTGGCAGAGAGGAAGACGCGGCAGGGGGCGTCGGCGATCTGCAGGTCCTCGACGGACGCGGCGCGCGACGAGCGCGTCGCGACAGGGCCGCCGTCGAGCAGCAGCGTGCGGCGGGGGGTGCCGAGCGCCTCCGCGACGGCGTCCAGCTCGCGCGCGACCTGCGCGCGCAGGAGGACGTCGCTGCCGAGGAGCTCGACGAGCGCCGCGATCTCCGCCTGCAGGGTGTCGCGCTCGGTCTCCAGCTCGATGCGGGAGAACTTCGTGAGCCGGCGCAGGCGCAGCTCGAGGATGTACTCGGCCTGCCGCTCGGACAGGTCGAACACGTCCATGAGGCGCTGGCGGGCCTGATCGCTGTCGTCCGATGTGCGGATGACCTGGATGACCTCGTCGATGTCGAGGATCGCGATGAGCAGACCCTCGACGAGGTGCAGGCGGTCGCGCTTCTTCGCGAGCCGGAACTCGCTGCGCCGCGTGACCACGCGGATGCGGTGGTCGAGGTAGACGCGCAGGAGCCCCTTGAGCCCGAGCGTCTGCGGCTGGCCGTCGACGAGCGCGTTGTTGTTGATGCCGAACGACTCCTCCAGCGGCGTGAGACGGTAGAGCTGCTCGAGCACGGCATTCGGGTCGAACCCGGTCTTGACGCCGATGACCAGCCGCAGGCCCTTGTGCCGATCGGTGAGGTCCTGGATGTCGGCGATCCCGGTGAGCTTCTTGGCGGTGACCGCGTCCTTGATCTTCTCGATCACCCGCTCGGGGCCGACGAGGTAGGGCAGCTCCGTGACGACGAGGCCCGTGCGACGGGGGCCGAGCTGCTCCACGGAGACCTTGGCGCGCGTCCGGAAGCTCCCTCGCCCGTTCGCGTAGGCGTCCTTGATGCCGTCCAGGTTGACGATGATGCCGCCGCCGGGAAGATCCGGTCCCGGCACGAACTCCATGAGCTCTTCGAGCGTCGCGTCCGGGTTGTCGAGCAGGTGGATGGCGGCGCCGACGACCTCGATGAGGTTGTGCGGAGGCATGTTCGTCGCCATGCCGACGGCGATGCCGCTGGTGCCGTTGACGAGGAGGTTCGGGTACGCGGCCGGCAGCACCTCGGGCTGCTGGAACTGGCCGTCGTAGTTGGGGATGAAGTCGACGACGTCCTCGTCGAGGTTCTCGGTGAGTGCGAGGGCCGCCGGCGCCAGACGCGCCTCGGTGTAGCGCGCGGCGGCGGGACCGTCGTCGAGCGACCCGAAGTTCCCGTGGCCGTCCACGAGGGGCAGCCGCATGGTGAACGGCTGCGCGAGGCGCACGAGCGCGTCGTAGATGGCGCTGTCGCCGTGCGGGTGGAGCTTTCCCATGACCTCGCCCACGACACGGGCGCTCTTGACGTGGCCGCGGTCCGGGCGCAGGCCCATGTCGGCCATCTGGAAGAGGATGCGCCGCTGGACCGGCTTGAGCCCGTCGCGGGCATCCGGGAGGGCGCGGGAGTAGATGACCGAGTAGGCGTACTCGAGGTACGACCCCTGCATCTCCGTCGAGACGTCGACGTCTTCGATGCGCTCTTCGATCGGCGGCTGGGGAGGTCGTGCGGGCATGCGCTTCCGGGGTCTCGGGTGGGGCGGAGGGGCCGCTCGCACGGTGCCGGGACGGCGTGTGCGAGACTGGCCCGGATGTCTCTCAGCCTACCCGTGGAGCCCGCCCGAGCCCGGAGCCTCACCGACGTGTGGCCGAACGTCCTGGCCGCCGTCGAGGGCGACGCGGGGGCCTGGTTCCCGCCTGCCCGCAGCGGCATCGTCCTCGTCGTCGACGGGCTCGGCGCGCGCAATCTCTCCGCCCGGGCCGGACACGCGCGCTTCCTCTCCTCCCGACTCGTCAAGCGCGAGGTCGGCCGCACCGTGTTCCCGTCGACGACCGCCGCCGCGCTCACCTCCCTCATGACGGCCGAGCCCGCGGGTGTCCACGGCATCGTCGGCTACCGGGTGCGGGTGCCCGGGACGGACGTCCTGGCCAATCAGCTCAGCGGGTGGGAGCACGACGGCCTCGACCCCGCGACGTGGCAGCGCGCCCGGACGGTCTTCGAACGCGAGTCCGCGCACGGCCGCCCCTGCTTCGTCGTCAACAAGGCCGAGTACGTGGGCTCGGGATTCACGCACGCGATCTTCCGCGGCGCCGAGTTCCTCTCCGCGGAGGACCTCGACGAGCGCGTCGACCTCGCCCTCGAGGCCGCCCAGCGGCATCCGGGGGCGCTCGTGTACCTCTACACGCCGGAGCTCGACCGGCTCGGGCACCGTCTCGGCTGGGAGTCCGACGAGTGGGCCGCGGCCCTCGAGGAGACGGATGCCGCCGCGGCAGCCCTGCACGCGGGGGCCGGCTCCACGGTGGGGGTCGTCGTGACGGCGGATCACGGAATGGTGGACGTGCCGCGGCATCGCCACGTGCTGCTCCAGGACGGGGACGCGGTGCTGGAGGGCGTGCGTCACGTCGCGGGGGAGCCGCGGCTGCTGCACGTGTACCTCGAGGCGGACGCGGATCCGGATGCCGCCCTCGCCCGCTGGCGCGACGCCGAGGGCGGACGGTCGTGGGTGCTCTCCCGCGCGGAGGCGATCGGCGCCGGGCTGTTCGGCGAGGTCGACCCCGCGGTCGCCGAGCGCATCGGCGACATCCTGGTGGCGGCACGGTCGGCCGTCGCGTACTACGACGACCGTCTGGCCGACAAGGGGCCGCAGCGCATGGTGGGACAGCATGGCTCGCTCACGGATGAGGAGCGCGCCATCCCGATGGTTCCCCTGGGCGCGTTCGCGACGGCCTGAGCGGCGTCGGCGGCCGCCGGCGGTCAGTCGTCGGTGCGGGCGCCGAACACGATCTCGTCCCACGAGGGGAGGGTGGCGCGGCCCTTGCGCCGCACGCCCTCACCGGCGCGGGCAGGCTCGCGCACCTCGGTGTCGGCGACGTCGTCATCCAGCGGCGACTCGTCGTACCCGGGCTCGAGGGCGTCGAAGAGGGCGATGGGGGACTGCGCGCCGTCCGATCCGGACTCCGCACCCGGAAGCGGCTCGCGCTGACCCCGTCGCCGGCGCAGCGCCTCGAGGAGGTCGGCCGTCTCGGCGGTGGTCGCGGAGCTCTCCGGCGCGCGCTTGATGGCGGCCTCCTGCACCTTCGCGGCGACCGGCGACTGCACCTCGGGCGCCTCGAGATCGGCGGGAGGCTCGGGGAGGCGGCGCGGACCGAACGCCCCGCTGTCGAAGCGCGTGTCGTCCTTGAGCGTCGCGGGCGTGTCCAATGCCCGCAGCCGCGGGATGAGACCCTCCGGGAGGGCGCCCTGACGCGACAGCTGGATCGCCTCGGAGTTCATGGGCGAGAGGGTGCTGCGCTTCGGATCGAAGCCCCATCGGGCGTCACGGTCGATGTCGGAAGCCGTGAACTCGAGCTTGACGACCCAGCCCGTGGGCTCCTTCCAGCTCGTCCACCGCTCTCCGACGGCGCCCACCTCGGCCAGCTTGGCGCGGATCGCGGTGCCGAAGCTCGGCATCCCGTCGTTCTCGAGGTCGCCGGCGACGAGGACCGGGACGGCCAGCGCCTGCCCGACGATGTGCTCGCGCTCGGCGAGGACGGGCCCCTCGAAGCGGACGATGTCCTCGACGCGGGCGCCGAGCAGCTCGGCGACCTCGGCGGCGGACAGGCCGGCGCGGATGTGCGCCTGGATCTCACGGGGGCTCGGCTTCGGGCGCCCGTCGCTCTCGCCGTCGCGCTGGCTGCGACGCAGCTCGGCGCGCAGAACCGCGTCGATGGGCAGGGCGAAGCGCTCTCCCGTGTCGGTCGCCAGGATGAGGGTCTCGTCCTCGGTTCCGATGACCTTGAGCTGTTCCATGCGAACGCCTCTCCGATAGGTGCGTGTGCGCCCATGGTGTCACGCGCGAGAGCCCGCGCCGGGGAATAACGCGGGCGTGCCGTGAGTTTCACCCGCGTCAGGCTCGCGCGACGCATTTGCACAATCGCATCGCGTCGTGCAGACTATCGCCGCCCGCTCACCGATAAGCGGGCCAGAAGCACGGAAGAAGAGACGTTACACGCATGGCTACGGACTACGACGCCCCCCGCAAGACCGAGGACGACAGCGAGTCGATCGAGGCCCTGAAGGAGCGCGTTCCGGACAAGCTCTCCGGCTCGGTCGACGTCGAGGACGCCGACAACCCCTCGGGGTTCGAACTCCCCGGGGCAGACCTCTCGGACATGGAGCTCGACGTCGTCGTGCTCCCCGCGCAGGAGGACGAGTTCACCTGTTCCAACTGCTTCCTCGTGAAGCACCGCTCGCAGCTCGACCACGAGGGCGCTGACGGGCCTATCTGCCGGGAGTGCGCGGCGTAAGCCGCGCCCGGCGCAGCGCGGCCGCCAGACGGTCGGGCGTGCGGGTGGAGACCACCCAGCTCGGCACCGGGTCGTCGGGATCCTCCAGCGGGATCACGACGAGCCCGTCGATGCCCCCGCGGATGAGATGCCACGAGCGCGAGTCCAGCTCCGGACCGCGCATGCGGCGCGCGTCATCGCCGGTGAACTGCTCGGCAGGACCGAGGAACCGGATGTCGATGTGCGCGCGCCCCGCGCGCAGCTCGCCGTCCCGCACCTCCACGACGGGGGAGGCCAGCACCATCAGGGCGATCACCCCGATCGCCACGAGAACGCCGACGGTGAGCGCGACGGCCGAGTTCAGCGGCGCGAACACGAGCGCCGCCATGGGAGCGACGACGGCGGCCGCCACCATCGTCCACAGTGACGGGGTGAGACGCTCGCGATACGTGACGGCGCTCACCGCTGTTTCCTGAGCATGGCTCTTGATGTTCTGCATTACCCTCGTTGAGTGCCCGAAACCGTGGACGTCCTCATTGTCGCATCCGAGCCGCCCGCCTATGCCCACCCGGGCGATGCCGGCGCCGATCTCGTCGCCGCCGAGGCGGTGCGCCTCGAGCCCGGCCGGCGCGCGCTGGTCGGCACGGGCGTGAGGATCGCGCTGCCCGAGGGGTATGCCGCCTTCGTCGTGCCGCGCAGCGGGCTGGCGGCCAAGCACGGCATCACGATCGTGAACGCGCCGGGCACCGTGGACGCGGGGTACCGCGGCGAGATCAAGGTCGCGCTGCTGAACACCGACACCGAGTCGGCGTACGAGATCGCCGTGGGCGACCGGATCGCCCAGCTCATCGTCATGCCGGTGCCGCGCGCGAACTTCATCCCCGTCGAGGAGCTCCCCGAGAGCGTCCGCGGGGACGGCGGATTCGGCTCCACCGGATATCAGAACGGAACCACGCGATGACCGACAACCAGACACCGGAGACCGCCCCCAAGGCCGCTCCCGAGGATCGCGCCACGACGGGCCCCTTCGACGAGTCCGAGGCGAACCCTGTTCGGCCCTACATCGACCTGGGTGGCATCAAGATCCTTCCCCGCGAGGGGCTGAACCTGCGTCTCGAGGTCGAGGAGCAGACCAAGCGCATCGTCGCCGTCGGCCTCGATTACGCCGACTCGACCGTCCAGGTGCAGCCGTTCGCGGCACCGCGCTCGAGCGGGCTGTGGGATGAGACCCGCGAGCAGATCCGCGAGCAGGTGCGCCAGCAGGGCGGCCGCGTCGAGGAGCGGGAGGGCCCGCTCGGCCCTGAGCTGCTCGCCGAGGTGCCTGTCGCCGCCAACGCGGACGGACAGACCGGCAAGCGCCTCGCCCGTTTCGTGGGCGTCGACGGCCCGCGCTGGTTCCTGCGTGGCGTGATCGGCGGCGCGGCGACGTCCGACCCCGAGGCCGCCGCCCAGGTCGAGGACCTGTTCCGCTCGATCGTCGTCGTCCGCGGCGGCACCCCGATGCCGCCCCGCGACCTCATCCCGTTGCGCATGCCCACGACGCCGGGAGCGGCGTGACCGACCCTGAGCCGCGTCCCGAGCCCGTGCCGGACGGGACGGGACCGGAGGACCAGGCGGCCGGGCAGACCCCGCCGTCGGTCTCGGAGGCCTTCGGCGCAGCCCTCGGCGGCGCCGCGCGCAAGGCGGGCCTGGATCCCGCAGCGGAGGCGTCGACCGGTCACGTCGTGTGGCGGGCGATGGGCGGCTGGCGCGGCGTCTTCGAGTCGGTCCTGCCCGGACTCGTCTTCCTCCTCGCCTGGACGCTCACATACGACCCGTCGAGCCGCAGCGGGAACCTGCTCCTGAGCCTCGGGCTCTCGGTGGGACTCGCGGCGGTGTTCACCGTCATCCGGCTCATTCAGCGCAGCTCGGCCAGCGCCGCCCTCGGCGGGCTCATCGCCGCCGCGGCCGCCGCCGTCCTGTCGCTGTGGACGGGTCGTGGCGAGGACAGCTTCATCCCGGGCTTCCTCACCAACGGCGCGTACGGCACGGCCTTCCTCGTCTCCGCGCTCATCGGGTGGCCGCTCATCGGGCTCGCCGCCGGCTTCCTCATGGGGGAGAGCACCGAGTGGCGGCGCGACAAGCGCAAGAAGCGCGTCTATTTCTGGCTGTCGATCGCGTGGGCCGCGCTGTTCGCCGCCCGCCTGCTCGTGCAGCTGCCGCTCTACTTCGCCGGCGACGTCGCGGCGCTCGGCACGCTCAAGCTCATCATGGGGCTCCCGCTGTTCGCTCCGCTCGTCGCGGTCACGTGGCTCGCCGTGCGCGCTCTCTATCCCCGCGCGCCGAAGGCGGACTCCGTCGCCGCGGAGTGATACATTTATCTCGATATCGAGATAAATTGCCACCCTGGACGGTAAGGCGAACCTCACTAGCGAGGGCGTGCGCGCCGGGGGAGGATGGGGATGCAGCCCTTGCGGCCGCATCCCGCCGCCGACGAAGGAGACAGACGTGTCCACGGTTGACAGCTTCGGTGCCAAGAGCACCCTGACGGTCGGCAGCACCGACTACGAGATCTTCCGCATCGACAAGGTCGCGGGCTTCGAGAAGCTCCCGTTCAGCCTCAAGGTGCTCCTGGAGAACCTTCTGCGCACCGAGGACGGCGCGAACGTCACGAAGGACCAGATCCAGGCGCTCGGCTCGTGGAACCCGAACGCCGAGCCGGACACCGAGATCCAGTTCACGCCCGCCCGTGTGGTCATGCAGGACTTCACCGGCGTGCCCTGCATCGTCGACCTCGCCACGATGCGTGAGGCCGTCACGGCCCTCGGCGGCGACCCGAACCGCATCAACCCGCTGTCTCCGGCCGAGATGGTCATCGACCACTCGGTGATCGCCGACCTGTTCGGGACCGAGAACGCCCTCGAGCGCAACGTCGAGATCGAGTACGAGCGCAACGGCGAGCGCTACCAGTTCCTGCGCTGGGGCCAGACCGCGTTCGACGACTTCAAGGTCGTCCCGCCCGGGACCGGCATCGTCCACCAGGTGAACATCGAGCACCTCGCCAAGGTCGTCTACGACCGCACCGTCGACGGCGTGCTGCGCGCGTACCCCGACACGTGCGTCGGCACCGACTCGCACACGACGATGGTCAACGGCCTCGGCGTGCTCGGCTGGGGCGTCGGCGGCATCGAGGCCGAGGCCGCGATGCTCGGCCAGCCCGTGTCGATGCTCATCCCGCGCGTCGTCGGCTTCAAGCTGACCGGCGAGATCCCCGCCGGCGTCACCGCGACCGACGTCGTGCTCACGATCACCGACATGCTGCGCAAGCACGGCGTGGTCGGCAAGTTCGTCGAGTTCTACGGCAAGGGCGTCGCCGAGGTACCTCTGGCGAACCGCGCCACGATCGGCAACATGAGCCCCGAGTTCGGCTCGACCGCCGCGATCTTCCCGATCGACGACGTCACGCTCGACTACCTGCGCCTGACCGGCCGCGACGAGCAGACCGTCTCGCTCGTGGAGGCGTACGCCAAGGAGCAGTCGCTGTGGCACGACCCGGACGTCGAGCCGGTCTTCAGCGAGTACATGGAGCTCGACCTCAGCACCGTCGTCCCGTCGATCGCCGGCCCCAAGCGCCCGCAGGACCGCATCCTCCTCTCCGAGGCCAAGGAGCAGTTCGGCAAGGACATCCTGAACTACGCGACCCCCGAGGAGTCCGACTCGATCGTCGACCTCGAGGTCGACCAGTCGTTCCCGGCCTCCGACCCGGGCCCCGTCCCCGGCGAGGAGGAGTCGCACACGGGTGAGATCCTCATCGCGTCGGGCGGACGTCACGCCGCATCGCGCCCGGTGAAGATCACGCCGCCCGAGGGCGACCCCTACCTGCTCGACAACGGCGCCGTGACGCTCGCCGCCATCACGTCGTGCACGAACACCTCGAACCCCTCGGTGATGATCGCCGCCGGTCTGCTCGCCCGCAAGGCGCGCCAGAAGGGCCTCACGCAGAAGCCGTGGGTGAAGACGACGCTCGGCCCCGGCTCGAAGGTCGTCACCGACTACTACGAGAAGTCGGGCCTGGACAAGGACCTCGAGGGCCTCGGGTTCTACACCGTCGGCTACGGCTGCACGATCTGCATCGGCAACTCCGGTCCGCTCATCGACGAGGTCTCGCAGGCCGTCAACGAGCACGACCTCGCCGTCACCGCGGTGCTGTCGGGCAACCGCAACTTCGAGGGTCGCATCAGCCCCGACGTGAAGATGAACTACCTCGCCTCGCCGCCGCTGGTGGTCGCCTATGCGCTGGCCGGCTCGATGAACTTCGACTTCGAGACCGACCCGCTCGGCAAGGACAGCGAGGGCAACGACGTCTTCCTGAAGGACATCTGGCCGGCACCCGACGAGGTGCAGGAGATCATCGACTCGTCGATCTCGCGCGAGCAGTTCATCAAGCAGTACGCGACGGTGTTCGACGGCGACGAGCGCTGGAAGAACCTCCCGACGCCCACCGGCCCCGTGTTCGAGTGGGACGAGAACTCGACCTACGTCCGCAAGGCCCCGTACTTCGACGGCATGACGATGGAGCTCACCCCGGTGACCGACATCAAGGGCGCGCGCGTCATGGCGACGCTCGGCGACTCGGTCACCACCGACCACATCAGCCCCGCCGGCAGCATCAAGGCCGGAACGCCGGCCGCGCAGTACCTCGAGGGCCACGGCGTCGCGCAGAAGGACTTCAACTCCTACGGCTCGCGCCGCGGCAACCACGAGGTCATGATCCGCGGCACGTTCGCGAACATCCGCCTCAAGAACGAGCTGGTCGCTGCGGTCAACGACGGCAAGATCGTCGAGGGCGGCTACACGCGCGACTTCACGCAGCCCGGTGGCCCGCAGTCGTTCATCTACGACGCCTGCATGAACTACCAGGCGCAGGGCACCCCACTCGTGGTGTTCGGCGGCAAGGAGTACGGCTCCGGCTCGTCGCGCGACTGGGCGGCCAAGGGCACCAGCCTCCTGGGCGTCAAGGCGGTCATCACCGAGAGCTTCGAGCGCATCCACCGCTCGAACCTCATCGGCATGGGCGTCGTGCCGCTGCAGTTCCCCGAGGGCGAGTCGTGGAAGTCGCTCGGCCTCGACGGCACCGAGATCGTCTCGATCGAGGGCCTGGAGCAGCTCAACGAGGGCATCACGCCGAAGACCGTCAAGGTCACGGCGGAGCCCAGCGAGTTCTCGCCCGAGGGCAAGCAGACCATCACGTTCGACGCGAAGGTCCGCATCGACACCCCCGGTGAGGCCGACTACTACCGCAACGGCGGCATCCTGCAGTACGTGCTGCGCTCGCTCGTCTGACGCGCGTCGTGAGGGGCCGGGAGCCGTGAGCTCCCGGCCCCTCACGCATGTCCGCGACGCCCGGCGCTCACGGCCTGCGCCGCGGTGCGGCGGATAGACTGGGACCTCGAGCCGTCACCGGAAAGGGGCAGGATGTCGCTGCTGTCATCGATTCGCGGACCCCGGGACCTGGACGGCCTGAGCGTCGCGGAGCTCGAGCAGCTTTCCGGCGAGATCCGCGAGTTCCTCATCGAGAACGTCGCTCGCACGGGCGGTCACCTCGGCCCCAACCTCGGCGTCGTCGAGCTGACGATCGCGCTGCACGCGGTGTTCGACTCGCCGAACGATCCGATCATCTTCGACACCGGTCACCAGTCGTACGTCCACAAGCTCCTCACGGGGCGCCAGGACTTCTCCGGCCTCCGCTCGCGCGAGGGCCTGGCCGGCTACCCGCAGCGCTCCGAGAGCCCGCACGACGTGGTGGAGTCCTCGCACGCCTCCAGCTCGCTCAGCTGGGCCGACGGCGTGTCCCGCGCCCTCACGCGCACCGGCCGGCGGGACCGCCACGTCGTCGCCGTCGTCGGCGACGGCGCGCTCACCGGCGGCATGACGTGGGAGGCGCTCAACAACATCTCCGACGACAACGACCGCAACCTCGTCATCATCGTCAACGACAACGGTCGCTCCTACGCGCCCACGATCGGCGGGATGGCGCGCTACCTCAACCGCGTGCGCACGGCGGAGAGCTACCAGACCCTGTATCGCGGCTCCTCGAGCCTCGCGCGCCGGCTCGGTCCCGCGGCCCGGGCGTTCTACCGCGGCATCCGCGGCGGCACGCACGGGTTCCTGTCCCGCTTCACCAACAACGCGGCGCTGTACTCGAACCTCGACATCAAGTACCTCGGACCCGTCGACGGGCACGACCTGTCCGCGCTCATCGAGACGCTGCGACTGGCGAAGAGCTACGGCGCGCCGGTCATCGTTCACGCGATCACGGAGAAGGGCCGCGGGTACCAGCCCGCCCGCGACGACGAGGCGGACCAGTTCCACGCGATCAACCGCATCGACCCTGTGACGGGGGAGTCGCTCGGCAGCGGCGGCACCGGGTGGACGGACGTCTTCGCGGACGAGCTTCCCCGGATCGCCGCAGAGCGCGAGGACGTCATCGCGATGACGGCGGCCATGCTGCGCCCGACCGGCCTGCTGCCGTTCGCGCAGCGGTTCCCCGACCGCGTGTACGACGTCGGCATCGCCGAGCAGCACGCCGTCGCCTCCGCTGCGGGTCTCGCGTTCGGCGGGCTGCACCCCGTCGTCGCGATCTACGCGACCTTCATGAACCGGGCGCTCGACCAGGTGCTCATGGACGTCGCGCTGCACCGTGCCGGCGTCACCTTCGTGCTCGACAGGGCGGGAGTGACGGGACCGGACGGTCCCAGCCACCACGGCATCTGGGACCTGGCCATGCTGCAGATCGTGCCGCACATCCGCATCGCCGTGCCCCGGGACGCGACGCGCCTGCGCGAAGAGCTGCGCGAGGCCGTCGCCGTCGATGACGCGCCCACCGTGGTGCGGTTCCCGAAGGGCGCGGTGGCGCCCGATCTCCCCGCCGTCGAGCGTCTCGCTGACGGCGTGGACGTGCTCGTGCGCAGCGACACGCAGGACGTGCTCCTCATCGGCATCGGTCCGATGGCGCACACCGCGATGGACGTCGCCGACCGCCTGCGCGCGCAGGGCATCGGCGCGACGGTCGTCGACCCGCGCTGGGCGATCCCGGTGCAGCCCTCCATCGTCGATCTGGCCGCCGCGCACCGCCTCGTCATCACGATCGAGGACGGCATCCGCGTGGGCGGGGTGGGCACCCGCGTGCGCCAGGTGCTGCGCGAGGCGGGCGTCGACACGGCCGTGGACGAGCTCGGCCTTCCGGACGAGTTCATCCCGCACGCGAGCCGCGAGCAGATCCTCGAGGACGCCGGCCTGACCCCGGCGAAGATCGCGCAGGATGTCGTGGCGCAGGTGCTCGGCACCCGGATCCCCGTGGCCCGGCCCACGCACGCGCCGCTGTCCATCGACGACTTCGCGCGCCACCGCACCGACGGCTGAGCCCGGCCGCGTCCACGACGCGACGCGCCGTGCCCGGGCACGGGTGCGCCCTGGTGCCATGATGGAGCGGGGCCATCGACTCGATCAGGAGGCTGCGTGCCCGAATCGATCGCCATCGTGGGGATGGGCGCACGGGGGCTCAGCATCCTCGAGCGGCTTGTGGCGACCGCGCGCCCGGATCGTCCGCTCGTCGTACACGTCATCGATCCGGGCCCGTTCGGCGTGGGCGTGCATCATGAGGATCAGCCCGACGAGCTCCTCCTGAACACGGTCGCGGGGCAGATCACCGTCTTCCGCCGCGGAGACCCCGCGGCGCACGGCACGTGCGTGGACGGTCCCAGCCTCGCCGAGTGGGCGGGCGTCGAGCGCGACGCCTACCTTCCGCGGCGCGTGCTGGGGGCGTACTTCCGCGACGCCTACGCGCGTCTGGTGGGCGCGGCGCCGCCGAGTCTGCGCGTCGCCGAGCACACCACGCGGGCGACCGATGCGCGCCGCGCCCCGGACGGATCGTGGACGCTCGTCCTCGCCGACGGCACCCGGGTGTCGGCCGACTTCCTCGTCCTCGCGACCGGGCACGGGACCCTCGTGCCCTCGGACGTCGACGTCGCGGCGGAGGCGTTCGTCCGGCGCCACCGCGATCGCAACCGCGCCCTCGCGTATCTGCGCACGTGCTATCCGCTCGCCGGGCTGTCCGCGATCGCGCGCGGCTCCCGCGTCGGCGTGCGCGGAATGGGACTCTCCGCCGTCGACGTCGTGATCGAGCTCACCGAGGGACGCGGCGGCCGGTTCGAGGAGGTCGCCGACGGCGAACTGGCCTATCGCCCGAGCGGCGCGGAGCCGGTCATCGCCGTGTGGTCCCGTCATGGACGTGCGTTCTGGCCGCGGGCCCGCAACGAGAAGTCGCCTGCCGACGTGCACCGCCCGCGCGCGCTCCACCTCGACGCCGTCCACCGCCTGCGTGCCGAGGGGCCGCGGGACTTCACCCGCGACTACGTCCCGCTCCTGCAGACCGAGATGCGCGACGCCGCCGACCGCATCGATCCGGCCGCCTCGATCTCCCACCTCGCCGGCCTCCTCGAGGTGCCCACGGGGCGCGAGCTGGGCCCGGCGGAGGATCGCGCGCGTGCCCTCGCGGCGTTCTTCGCCGCCGACGAGCGCCGTGCCGAGGCGGGCAACATGACGGATCCCGTCAAGGCCGCCACGGACGCGGTGCGGGACCTGCGCAACGAGATCCGCGAGGCCGTCGAGCACGGCGGGCTCACGCCGCAGTCGCACCGGGTCTTCGTCGAGGTGTACGCCCCGCTCCTGCACGTCATCTCGGCGGGACCGCCCGCGCTGCGGGCCCGTCAGTGGCGCGCGCTGCTGGACTGCGGCATCCTCCGGCTCGGTCCGACCGCCGCCGCGGTGACGTTCGACGACGAGGCCGCCCGGTTCCGCCTCCTCGGGGCGGACGGCGAGACGTGGGACTGCGACGCGGTGGTGGGCGCAGCGGTCGACCCGTTCCTGCCCGAGCGCGACGACGACGCGCTCACGCGCGCCCTGCTCGCACAGGGACTCGGTCGCCCGTACCGCAACGGCGACTACCACCCGGGTGGATGGGACATCGATCGCCGCGGACGCCTGCGGGATGCCGCGGGGGAGCCGATCGGGAACCTCTGCGCCGTCGGCAACCCCACCGAGGGACCGCACTACTTCACGAACATGCTGCCCGCACCGGGGCTGCCCTCCCGCATCACCGCCGACGCCCAGCACGTCGTCGAGGCGCTCGAGGAGTGGCGCCTCGCGCCGCGGGCGTCCTCCCCGTCCCCGATCCCCGAGGAGACCGTCGTATGAGCGCCGCCCAGAGCACCCCCTGGATCCCCCCGTTCGAAGCCGTCGGCACCCACGTGCGCCTCATCCCGCTCGCCGCCGAGCACGAGGCGGACCTCGTCACCGCCGTGCAGGACGGCGATGTGTGGGACACGTGGTTCGCCGCCGTCCCCCGACCCGACGACATGGGCCGCGAGATCGCGTCGCGCCTCGCGCTGCAGGACGAGGGCCGCATGGTGCCCTTCACCGTCGTGGACGGCACCGGGCGGATCGTCGGCATGACGAGCTACATGAGCATCGAGCCCGCCCACCGTCGCCTCGACATCGGCGCCACGTGGTACGCCGCGTCGGTGCAGCGGACGGCGCTGAACACCGAGGCGAAGCTGCTCCTGCTCACCGAGGCCTTCGACACCCACCGGTGCATCGCCGTCGGCTTCCGCACGGCGTACTTCAACTTCCGCAGCCGCGCCGCCATCGAGCGACTCGGCGCGAAGTACGAGGGCACGTGGCGCAACCACATGATCCTGCCCGACGGGACGATCCGCGACTCGTGCTACTACAGCATCATCGAGTCGGAGTGGCCCGCGGTGCGCCGCAACCTGCACTGGCTGCTGCAGCGCGGGGAGCGCCGCCGATGAGCACCCCGGCCGCACCCGCGCGGGACGTCTTCGCGTGGATCAGCGAGATCGACGCCGCATCCCTGCTCGCCGTCGCCGCCGGCCGTCTCGCGAGCGTCGAGGACGCCGCCGCCGCGGCCCGCGCGATCCTCGCGGTGCGGGCCGCGGCCGAGGCACCCGGCGCGGAGCGACCCGCCGACTACCTCGACATCCAGCCGCGGCTGCGCGCGCAGGCGGGGACCGCGGCGGACGCGATCCACATCGGCCGCAGTCGCCAGGACATCCTGGCGACGGTGCACCGCCTGCTCCTGCGAGATCGTCTGTGCGACGTCTCCGCCGCGCTCCTCGAGGTGCGCCGGGCACTGGTGGCGCGCGCGCAGGAGGATCTGCACACCCTCGTGCCCGCCTACACGAACGGCGTGCAGGCGCAGCCGACCACGTTCGGCCACCTCGCGCTCGGCTATGACGAGGCGCTGGCTCGCGCGTCGCAGCGCCTCGCGCAGGCGTATGCGCGCGTCAACAGGTCGCCGCTCGGTGCCGCCGCACTGGCCACGACGGCGCACGGCGTGGACCGCGGTCGCCTGGCGGCGCTGCTCGGCTTCGACGGCCCCGAGGAGAACGCGTTCGACGCCGCGCAGCTGGCCCCCGTCGACATCGGGTTCGACGCGGCATCCGCGGCCATGGGTCTCGCCCTCACGGTCTCGACGTGGGTGCAGGACGTGTTCGCGCAGTACCACCACGCTCGTCCGTGGATCGTGCTCACCGCGCCGGAGCTGCTCACCCCCAGCACCCTCATGCCGCAGAAGCGCAATCCGGTCGCGCTCGGGCGCGTGCGGCTGCTCGCGGGAGAGGTGCTCGGCGACGGGATGCGTGCCGCGCTCACCGGGCACAACGTCCCGTCCGGCGTGACCGACTACAAGCGCTACGACGCCGCAGAGACGCTCGATCGCGCGGCGCGGATGCTCGCGGAGCTGCTCGGCGTGCTGTCGGGGCTCCGGGTCGATGCCGAGGCCGCCCTCGCGGAGCTGGGCGCCGAGTTCGCCACGGCGTCGCATGCGGCCTACGTGATCGAGCAGGAGGCACAGGTCCCCGCCGCGCAGGCGCACGCGGTCGTGTCGGCGCTCGTGGACGACGCCCGCGGGCGAGGAGTGGGATCGTCGGGCGTCGGCGCCGACGACGTCGGGCGCGCGTTCGAGGCGGTTACCGGCTCGCCGTGGCGCGGCGACGCGGAAAGGGTGCGCACCGCGTTCCAGCCGGGCGCGATGGTGGCCGCCGCTCGCGGGACCGGCGGCCCGCAGCCGCGCGAGCTCGACCGGATGCTGCGCATCGCCGAGGACCGGATCGAGACGGACAGCGCGCTCCTGCGCCGTGCCGTGGAGCGCCTGCGCACGGTCGATGCGCAGCGGGAGCGCGCCCTGCGCGCCCTCGCCGGGACCTGACGCGCTGCGCGGGCGCTCAGCCGGCCGGGACCTCGCGTCCGCCGCGGACGAGGGCACGGGCGTGGTCGCGGGAGACGTGGAAGAGGACGTCGAGGATCGACAGTCCCGGCGAGAACGCGTCGCCGCCGATCTGCGGGTAGGGGGCGAGCTCGGGGTCGAGGAAGGCGAGGTCGATGCCGGCGCGCTGGAAGTCGGCGCGCCGGTAGAGGGCGCGTCCGCCGGGCGGGTTGAGGAATCGGTCGCCGTCGAACGCGTGCACGAGCGCGACCACCCTGTCGACGCCGCGGTGGGTGACGGTGGGGCGCTCGGAGCTCCGCAGAAGGGGCGTCGAGATCCCCAGATATGCGCACACGCCCCGCAGCGACTGCAGCAGAACGGGGAGAAGGCGCTCGGCGTCGCGCGGCAGCCACTCGTCCACAAGCGCGAGCACCTCGTCGGCGAACGGCGCACGGGCGTACGCGTGACGCAGTCGGGCGAGCAGGCGTCGCCGCTGCTCGGGATAGTCCGGCGTGAGGGCGCGGTCCGCGATGTGCTCCTCGCCGGGCGCAGCCGCCACGGGGAGCGTCAGCATCGTGATGCGGCCGGCGTCGAGGAAGCGGTTGCGGTTGATCCAGCCGCGCCGGATCCACGGGAAGTCGTCGCCCACGACGAACCGGTCGGCCCGGGCGATGAGCTGGAAGTATCCGATGTACGGAAAGAGGTACGGCTGCATCGCCGCGACGGTGCCGGTCATCCCCAGGCCTTGCGATCGTCGCCCACATTGGTGACCGCGAGCGAGGACAGCCGGAACATGCCGGGTCCGAAGTAGCCCTCCTCGGCGAACAGCAGGGTGCCCACGGCGAAGTCCTCGAGCGGCTCGCCGCGCAGCGACGTGCGCCACCGGGGCTGGTCGACGAAGCGCTGGATGACGGTGGTGGCCGGATCCGCCGCGCGCCACGCCGCGTCCCACTCCGCCGGCGTCACGAGCGCACCGGCGACGACGCCCTCGCTGCGACCGAGGTTGCGCGGCTTCATGATCCATCCGGCGGGGTCGTGCCGCGCCTGCGCCCACAGGTCGGGCGCCAGGGCGGCGAGCCACGTGGGCTCCAGGTGGCGCTCGAGCACCGCCCGGTGGGCGGGGGAGAGCTCGGCCTGGAACTCGGGAAGCGTCATCACCGCGAAGAACGCCTTGTCGTGCACGAGCACGGCGGTGCGCAGGTCGTTGCGCATCCCCGCATCGATGAGGCGGCGCAGCATCGCGTCGTCCAGCCGGGCGATCTCGCCGTGGTTCATCTCGCTGACGATCCGGCGCCCCGCGAGCTCCGGCCACCGCTGCGCGAGATCCTCCGGGGCGACGACGTCGAGCCGTCGCCCGCCCGCCGCGTAGACCCACTCCAGCATCTCGGAGTCGTTCCGGCTCTCCTCGCCGCGGACCATGACGGGATCCTCGCCGAGCCACCTCTGGAGCACGGGGAGGAAGCCGCGATAGCGGTCCGGACGCCGCAGGGGGAACCCGTGACGCCGCGCGAGCTCGTCGTAGACCGCGTGGCGCACGAACCCGTTCATGACGAACCGGCAGGTGATCTCGATCATGCGGGGCGTGCCGGCGGGGTCGAAGACGACATCCGTGCGGAAGGTGCCCTTGTCGTAGGGGGTGCCGGCCGTGAGGTGTGCGACGCGGTGCGCGAGCGGAGGGAACGGGATGCGCGCGCTCCATCGATCGAAGTCCGCTGTGAACAGCACGATGGCCGCCGACATGGCCTCGTGGATCGCCTGGAAGGCGGCGTCCAGCGTCTCGTCGACGGGGTACGGGTCGTCGACGAACCAGCGGCCGTAGTAGTCGGCGCGCTCGTCGACGACCTGACCCAGCGCGGTTGCCAGGTCGAACGGGGCTGCGCTCACGCGGATCCTCGCTTCCGGGCAGGCCGGTCCCGTCCGAGGACACGGCGCGCGGTGTCGCGGAGGAAGCCGGTGACGCGCGCGGGAAGGAGCAGCACGGCCCGCCGGGCCAGGGCGACGACCAGCGGTGCGCGGCGCCCTTCCGGCCAGAGTGCGCGTGCCTCGCCGCCGGACGCCTGTCCCGACGCGCGGGCCCGGCGCACGGCCCACACGAGCTGCCACCATACCCGCCGCTCGCGCGCTCGCGCGGCGGTTCGCAGGACCGGCGCCTCGTCGGCGAGCCGGTCGAGGGCGGCGATCATGCGGATGCTGTGGCGTGCCGCCGAGACGTGGTCGGACTGGTGCTGCGACGTCCACGACCCCGGCAGGTGCCTCCGGTAGACGCTCATCGGGCGGTCGAGATACGCGACTCCCTCGGTGCTCGCCCACGCCATCATGAACACGTCGCCGAGCGGGGGAGCGGCGCGATCGCGGAACGCGCCGTAGCGGTCCAGGGCGGCCCGCGTGTACATCGCGGCGGCGTAGGGCGGCGTGCGCACGCCCAGCGTGCTGCCGGGGGCCAGGAGCGCGTCGGAGGGCGCGAGCTCGCCGGCGAGCCTCGCGGAACCGGTGCGGGTGTCGACCTCGATCGCCGGGTGCAGGGCGAGCTCGGCGCCGGTGCGCTGGAGGGCCTCGAGCTGACGGGCGAGCTTGTCGGGGTCGGACCAGTAGTCGTCCGCCTCGACCACCGCGATCCACCGGCCGCGGGCGAGCGGCAGCACGTTGCCGAGGGTCATTCCGTTGCGGCTGTAGAGGTTCTGGTCGCGCAGGATCGCCCGCACCACCCGCGGATGCGACACGGCGTAGGGCGCGATGAGCTCGGCGGTGCCGTCGGTGGACGCGTCGTCCTGCACGAGGACCTCGAAGGGGAACGGCGTGCGCTGGGCGAGGATCCCCTCGATGGCGTCCTGCACCGTCGACGCATGGTTGAAGGCCATGCAGATGACGGAGACCCACGGCTCGGAGCCCGCTTCTGACCCCCAGCCGGCGACCAGCGCGTCCTCCGGCGCGGCGGTCAGCGGAGGCGGCACCACGAGAGCGGGGACCCGCGCGGCCGGTGTCTCGGTCGCGCGGGTCCCCGTCATGCTCTCATTCTGCCGGGTCAGCCGCCGATCCCGCGGATCGGCGGGTGGTGGAACGTGTCGCCGAACGCACGCTCGCTCGCCCCTTCGCGGTCGAGGTAGGGCGAGGCGCCGCCGTCGATGAAGGGCCAGCCCGCGCCGAGGATGAGGCACAGGTCGATGTCCTCGACCTCGGGGACGACCCCCTCGGTGAGCATGAGGTGTATCTCCTGCGCGAGGCCGTCCTGGACGCGGCGGAGGATCTCGTCGGCCGGGGCCGGCGACGAGCCTACGGCGGGCTTGAGGATCTTCTCCGCGGCCTTGGTCCAGCCGGTCACGCGTCCGCCCTTGTCCTTCTCGACGACCTCGGGCAGCTCCGCGAGGGCGTGGAAGTTCTCGTTGGCGTAGAAGCGGTCCGGGAAGGCGGTCGCCATCGTGTCCTGCACGTGCGCGGCGACCTTCCAGCCGACGAGGTCGATGAGCTGGAACGGGCCCATCGGGAGACCCAGCGGCGCGAAGGCCTTCTCCACCTCGACGATCGGCGTGCCCTCGTAGACCGCGCGCGCCGCCTCGCCCATGACCTTCGCGAGCAGGCGGTTCACGACGAAGCCGGGCGCGTCCGCCGTCAGGACGGCGTTCTTGCCGAGACCCTTGGCCACGACGAAGGCCGTGCTCAGGGCGGCATCCGTCGTCTGGGGGGTCTTCACGACCTCGATGAGCGGCATGACGGCGACCGGGTTGAAGAAGTGGAAGCCGACCAGGCGCTCGGGGTGCGCGAGCTTTGCGCCGATCTCCTCGACGGACAGCGAGGACGTGTTCGTCGCGAGGATGGCGTCCTCGGCGACGATCTGCTCGATCTCGCCGAACACCTGCTGCTTGACGCCGACCTCCTCGAACACGGCCTCGATGACGAAGTCGCAGTCGGCGTACTCGCTCTTGTCGGTCGTGCCGCGGACCAGCCCGCGCAGCTTGTTGGCGGTGTCGCCGTCCAGGCGCCCCTTCGCCTCGAGCTTCGCGATCTCGTCGTTGATGTAGGCGAGACCCTTGTCGACGCGCGCCTGATCGAGGTCCGTGATGAGCACGGGCACCTGCAGGCGGCGCACGAACAGGAGCGCGAACTGGCTGGCCATGAGACCGGCGCCGATGATGCCGACCTTCGTGACGCGGCGGGCCAGGCTCTTGTCCGGCGCCCCCACGGGTCGCTTGGCGCGCTTCTGGACGAGGTCGAACGCGTACATGGATGCCGCGAACTGATCGCCCGTGATGAGGTCCGCCAGGGCCTCGTCCTCGCGCGCGAAGCCCTCCGCCTTCGTACCGCTGCGGGCCTTGTCGAGCAGCTCCAGCGCCGCGTACGGCGACTTCGGGACGGTGCCGATGCGGCTCTCGAGCATGCCGCGGGCGACCTTGATGGCGATCGGCCACTTGGTGAGGCGCTCGATCTTGCCGGGCTCGTTCTTGCGCTCGACCTTCATGCCGCCGAGCACCCGGTCCGCCCACGTGAGCGAGTTCTCCAGGAAGTTGGCCGCGGGGAAGATCGCGTCGAAGATGCCGTAGTCGAATGCCTGCTGGGGCTTGAGCATGCGGTTCTGCTTGAGCGGGTTCGAGATGACGACCTCGAGCGCGTTCTCGATGCCGATGAGGTTGGGCAGCAGGTATGCCCCGCCCCAGCCGGGGATGATGCCGAGGAACACCTCGGGCAGCGCGATCGCCGCGGCCGACGCGTCGACCGTCCGGTACGTCGAGTTCAGCGCGATCTCGAGGCCACCGCCGAGAGCGAGGCCGTTCACGAACGCGAACGTCGGGACGCCGAGCTCGGACAGCGAGCCGAACACCTTGTGGCCGTACTGGGCGATGAGGCGCGCGTCGTCCCGCGACGTCAGCTTCGAGATGTCGCTGAGGTCGGCACCCGCCGCGAGGATGTACGGCTTGCCGGTGATGCCGACCGCGTCGATCTCGCCGCGGGCGGCACGGTCCTTGAGCGCCCCGAGCGTCGCGTCGAGCTCCGCGAGCGTCGCCGGACCGAGGGTGTTGGGACGCGTGTGGTCTCGCCCGTTGTCGAGCGTGATGAGCGCGAGCGTCTTGCCGGAGGGGAGTCGGATGTCACGCACGGGGGAGTGCGTCACGACCTCGTCGGCGACGTCGGCGAACAGGGGGGAGAAGTCGATCTCTTCGTAGTTCGTCATTCCGTCGTGACCTACTTCCGCTTCTTGCCGTCGTAGTGCGGGTTCTCCCAGATGACCGATCCGCCCTGGCCGAGGCCGACGCACATCGCGGTGAGGCCGTAGCGGACGTCGGGTCGCTCGGCGAACTGCGCCGCGAGCTGGATCATGAGACGCACGCCCGAGGCGGCGAGCGGGTGTCCGAGCGCGATCGCGCCGCCCCACTGGTTGACCCTCGGGTCGTCGTCGGCGATGCCGAAGTGGTCCAGGAAGGAGATGACCTGGATCGCGAAGGCCTCGTTGAGCTCGAACAGCCCGATGTCGTCGATGGTCAGGCCGGCCTTCTTGAGCGCCTTCTCCGTCGAGGGGATCGGACCGATGCCCATGATCTCCGGCTGCACGCCGGCGAAGGCGAACGAGACCATCTTCATCTTCGGGGCGAGTCCGAGCTCGCGGACGGCGCCGCCGCCGGCGAGGAGGGACATCGTCGCGCCGTCCGTGAGCGGCGACGATGTCCCCGCAGTGACCCGCCCGTGCGGGCGGAACGGGGTCTTCAGACCGGCGAGGTCCTCCATCGTGGTCTGCGGGCGACGGCCCTCGTCCTCGGTGGCGAGGCCCCACGCGCCATCCGGTCCCTTGATGGCGACGGGGATGAGGTCGGGCTGGATCTTGCCGGCGTCGTAGGCGGCCTGCGCCTTGTGCTGGCTGAGCATCCCGAAGCGGTCGGAGCGCTCCTTGGTGAGGTGCGGGAAGCGGTCGAAGATGCGCTCCGCCGTGACGCCCATGTTCAGGGCCTCCGGGTCGACCATCTTCTCGGCCACGAACCGCGGGTTGGGGTCGGCGTTCGAGCCGATCGGGTGGTGCCCCATGTGCTCGACGCCGCCGGCCAGCGCGAGGTCGTACATGCCGACGCCGATCGAGGCGCCCATCGTGGTGACGCTCGTCATGGCGCCGGCGCACATGCGGTCGATCGCGAAGCCGGGCACGGTCTGCGGGAGACCGGCGAGGATCGCCACCGAGCGTCCCAGAGTGAGCCCCTGGTCGCCGGTCTGGGACGTCGCGGCGATCGCGACGTCGTCGATGCGCTCGGCGGGGACCGCCGGGTTGCGCTCCATGAGGCCGATGGTCGCCTTCACGGCGAGGTCATCGGCACGGGTGTTCCAGTACTGGCCCTTTTCGCCGGCGCGCCCGAAGGGGGTGCGCACTCCATCGACGAAGAAGACGTCCGAAAGCTCGGCCACTCTGCCTCCAAGTTGGGATTTAGTCCAGCCTATGGTGAGACTCGGTGTCACCAAATCGGTTGGGACGAATCTACGAAGCCGATTCGTCAGCCTCGGGCGCAGCTTGCAGGGATGCCACAAAGGCATCCGCGATCAGCTGTGCGGTCTCTTCAATCTGCCACGGGCGGGCGCCGAGTGCGAGAAGGGCCTCGCCGATCGCCGTCGGGTCGGTCTCCGCTTCCGCGGGAGGGCTCCACGCGACGCGGCGGAGCACCTCCGGCGTCAGCAGGTTCTCCGTCGGCATCCCCAGCTCCCCGGCCCGCGCCTCGACGGCCGGACGGGCCGCCTTCAGGCGCGCGTCGGCCTCCGGGTTGCGGTCCGCCCACGCGCGCGGCGGAGGGAGGGTGTCGCTGGGCACCCGGTCCGGCGGCAGGTCGGTCGTCTGACGACCTGCCTCGATCGCGGCCCACCACCGGTCGAGCTGCGTGCGGCTCGCGCGGCCGTTGAACTCCTTGGTCCCCGCGAGCGCCTGCTTCGTCGGCGGGTCCGCAAGGACCGCGGCGACGATGGCGCGATCGGGGATGAGGCGCCCGGGGGAGACATCCTGCTCGCGCGCGAACTCCTCGCGTGCCATCCACAGCGACCGCGCGACGGCGAGCGCGCGCCGTCCGCGGACCGTGTGCAGCCCGCTCAGGCGACGCCACGGGTCCTCGCGCGGGGGCTTGGGTGCGCGCTCCAGCACGGCCTGGAACTCCTGCCGTGCGATCTCGGTCTTGCCCTGCTCCTCGAGTTCGGCCACGAGGGCGTCGCGCACGTCGACGAGGTGCTCGACGTCGAGGGCGGCGTACTCGAGCCAGGACTGCGGCAGCGGCCGGGTGGACCAGTCCGCCGCCGAATGGGCCTTGGCGAGCGTGATGCCCAGGGTGTCCTCGACGACGGCGCCGAGCCCCACCCGGGCATGACCGAGCAGGCGCGCGGCGAGCTCGGTGTCGAACAGCGTCGGCGGGTCGAGATCGAGTTCGCGCAGGGACGGCAGGTCCTGGCTTGCGGCGTGGAGCACCCATTCGACCCCGCCGATCGCGCCCTGGAGAGCGGAGAAGTCGCCGATGGGCGGCGGGTCGAAGAGGAACACGCCGCTGCCGCGCCGGAAGACCTGGATGAGATAGGCGCGCTGCGAGTAGCGGAACCCGGAGGCGCGCTCGACGTCGACCGCCACGGGGCCCGAGCCCGCGCGCAGCGCGGCGGAGGCCTCGGCGAGCCCCTCCGCGGTGTCGATGACGGTGTACTCGGGAGGACTGTCAGTCACGTGCGACCTTTCGCGCGCCGAGAACCGCGACGCCTTCGGAGCCCGGCGGGAGACCCGCCAGCATGCAGACGAGCTCGGCCCACGCCTCGACGTGCGGGCCGATCGGACCGGCGGGGGACCACGACGCGCGCAGCTCGATCTGCGCGCCCTCGCCCTCCGCCTCGAGCGTCCCGAACCCCTTCGACACGGTCTTGGTCGCCGTTCCGGCGGCGCCTTGGAAGACGGCGCCGCGCGAGCGCAGCGCGTCCACGAGCCACGACCACGCGACGTCCGCCAGGAGGGGGTCGGTGCCGATCTCCGGCTCGAGCGGCGCCTGGGCGAACGTCACGATGCGGAAGGGGCCGCCCCACTGCTCGGGCTCCTCGATGTCGTGCAGGAGGATGAAGCGCCCCGTCCCGTAGGCGGACTCGCCGCGCTGAGGATCGGGGCGCACATCCCCGGCGAGGGCGACGGCGTCGGGGGCGAGGCCGCGGGGCGCCGGGATCTCCTCCACGGTGAGATCCTCGCGGAAGGAGACGTCGCGCACCTCTTCCGCGGCGAGCTCGAACGCCGACGCGGGAACAGGGGGACGGTCTGCGGCCACGCAGACAGACTAGAGTGAGGCACCGATGAACACCCCCAGGCACGCCGCGACGGGGACCGCGGCACCGTCGCTGAGAACCGGATTCCGAATCGCCGTCGCGACGCTGACCGGCGCTCTCGCCGTGGTCGGCGCGGCGTGGGCGTTCGTGTCCGTCCGCGTCGCGCGACGCGTCGTGACGCCCGAGCGCCGGCTTCCCGACACAGAGATCCTCGCGCTCGACACCGCCGCGCAGACCATCACCCTCGCCCGCAACGCCGACACCGAGCTTCCCGGCCGATACGGTCTGTTCACCTCCGGCACAGAGCACTACCTCAAGCTCGGCTCCGTCCTCTCCGAGGACGAGGCGCGGGTCACGCGCAAGCTCCTCACGCACATCGGCCCGGACGCGCGCCTCGAGCGCGCCGCGGCGTTCAGCGGCTGGTACTACGACAACCCGCAGCAGCTCCACGTGCCGTTCTCCTCGGAGCTCATCGGCTCACCCCTCGGCCCCTGCCCGGCGTGGCTGTTCCCCGCGCCGGAGCCCACCGACACGTGGGTCATCCAGATCCACGGGCGCGGGACCGACCGCACCGAGTGCCTGCGCGCGGTGCCCGTGTTCCGCGACGCGGGCATCACGTCGCTGCTCGTCTCCTACCGCAACGACGGCGTGGGGCCGCGCTCCCGCGCGGGCACCTACACGCTCGGCGCCACCGAGTGGCGCGACGTCGAGTCCGCGATCGGCTTCGCCCGTCGCCGCGGCGCCGCGCGCATCATCCTCATGGGGTGGTCCATGGGCGGCGCGATCGCGCTGCAGACGGCGCTGGCCTCCGCGCACCAGGACCTCCTCGCCGGTGTGGTCCTCGAGTCGCCGGTGATCGACTGGCGCATCGTGCTGGACTACCAGGCGAACCTCATGCGCATCCCGCACCCCGTCGCCGACCTGGCGATCTCGGCGCTGGGATCGCCGTGGGCGAAGGGCCTTACCGGGGCCGAGGATGCGATCCCGTTCGACCGGCTCGACGTCGTGGCGCGCGCCGACGAGCTGCACCAGCCGATCCTCATCCTGCACTCCGACGACGACGGGTTCGTGCCGTCGGACGCGTCGCATGAGCTGGCGCAGGCGCGACCGGACCTCGTCACCCTGCAGGTGTTCGACACCGCGCGGCACACGAAGCTGTGGAACTACGACCAGGAGCGCTGGACGCGCGCCATCACGCAGTGGCTGGCCGCGCAGGGGCTGGGTGGCGGATCGGCGGACTGAAGCCGCCCGGTCGGGGGCGCCGCCCGGTCACGCGTGGCGCTTGGCGCGCACCTGGCGCTTGACCCGCATGAGCATCCCGGTCATGCCGCTGATGCGCAGCGGGGAGACCGCTCGCGTGAGGCCGATGGTCTGCGGGAAGTCGTCCGGGATCGCGAGCACCTCGTCGGCGCTGAGGCCCGTGATGCCCTGCACGAGGATGCTCGCGAAGCCGCGCGTCGTCGGCGCCTCTTCCGGTGCGGTCGCGTGCATGGCGACGCGGTCGTCGTCATCGACGTCGACGATGATGTAGACCGGCGACTGGCACTCGGCGACCCGCTCGCACAGCTCCGGGTGGCCGTCGTAGCGGGCGGGCACGGCGGGAAGCTCCTGCGAGAACTCGAGGAGCAGCTGGAGCCGCTCGGGCTCCGGGAGCTCCAGGAAGTCGTCGCGGATCTCCGCCAGGCCGGCGGGCAGGGTCGTCTCGGTCATCGCCTCGATTCTCCCACGCGCCCGCCTGTCGAGCGCCGTCGGGTCAGAGGGAGCCCGGCTCGTCGCCGGTGACGATGGGGACGCGCACGGCGCTGCCCCATTCCGTCCACGACCCGTCGTAGTTGCGGACGTCCGGGAACCCCAGCAGGTGCTTGAGCACGAACCAGGTGTGGCTGGACCGCTCGCCGATGCGGCAGTAGGCGACGATGGGCTCGTCGTCGGTCAGACCCGCCTCGCCGCGGTAGATCGCCTCCAGCTCGGCGCGCGGCTTGAACCCGCCGTCCTCCGCGACGGCGCGCGCCCACGGGACGCTCTGTGCCGTCGGGATGTGCCCGGCCCGCAGCGCGCCCTCCTCGGGATACGCGGGGGCGGAGGTGCGCGTTCCGTTGTACTCCTCGGGAGAGCGGACGTCGACGAGCGCGCCCTTGCCGAGGTGGGCGAGCACGTCGTCCTTGTACGCGCGCAGCGCGGTGTCGTCGCGCTCGACGACGGGGTACTCGACGGCCGGCCGCTGCGTGGCATCCGTCGTGAGCGGGCGACCCTCCGCGATCCACTTGTCGCGACCGCCGTCCAGGAGGCGCACGTCCTCGTGGCCGAAGAGCGAGAACACCCACAGGGCGTAGGCGGCCCACCAGTTGTTCTTGTCGCCGTAGATGACGACGGTGTCGTCGCGCGAGATGCCTTTGCCGCCGAGCAGCTTCGCGAAGCCCTCGCCGTCGACGTAGTCGCGGACCACGGGGTCGTTGAGCTCCGTGTGCCAGTCGACCTTGACGGCGCCCGGGATGTGGCCCGTCTCGTAGAGGAGCACGTCCTCGTCGGACTCCACGACGACGAGGCCGGGCTGTCCGAGGCGCTCCTGCAGCCAGTCGCCGGTCACGAGCCGTCCCGGCTCGGCGTACTCGGCGAACTTCGGGGACGAGGTGTCGATCTCGACGGTCACGGGTCTTGCTCCTCGGGTCAGACGGGCGGGCCGCGGCGCGCGGCCGGACGGGTAGGGTTGATCCGTCCCTTCCGAGACTAGAGCGGTGCACGAGGCGTGTGCCCGAGTTCGTAAAACTCCGACACAGGATCCCCATGACACAGGCTGCGACCCGCACGGGAATCATCCACCTCTCCGAGCGGTCGCCGCAGGTCTCCGGCGGCGAGATGGTGGCGGCGCTCGTGCCCCCGCCGCAGTTCGACGACGCGACCTTCGACACGTATCGCGTGGATCCCGCCTACCCGTCGCAGCAGGCGGCCAAGGATCTCCTGCAGCGCTTCAGCGGCGTGGCCGCCCCGGCCAAGCGCGGTGGCTTCTTCAGCCGCAGCAAGCGCGAGCCCGAGGCGAAGCCGGGCGTGTACCTGGACGGCGGCTTCGGCGTCGGCAAGACGCACCTGCTGGCATCCGTCTTCCATGCGATGCCCGCCCGCCGGAAGTACTTCGGCTCGTTCATCGAGTACACGGCTCTCGTCGGCGCGCTCGGCTACAAGGCCACCGTCGACCTGTTCCGCGGTGCGGATCTGCTGTGCATCGACGAGTTCGAGCTCGACGACCCGGGCGACACGATGGTCATGACGCGCCTGCTCGGCGAGCTGGTCGCGTCCGGCACGCGCCTGGCGGCCACGTCGAACACGCCCCCGAACGCGCTCGGCGAAGGGCGCTTCGCGGCCCAGGACTTCCTGCGTGAGATCCACGCGATGGCCTCCAGCTTCGAGACGGTGCGGATCGACGGCGTCGACTACCGCCAGCGCGCGATCGACGGCCACTCCCGCGTCCTCACCGCGGAGGAGTACGAGCACGCGGTGCAGGATGCCGCGTCCCGCGGTGTGGTCTCGGACGACGCGTTCACCACGCTCGTCGATCATCTCGCGACGGTGCATCCGTCCCGCTACATCCGCCTGATCGAGGGGCTGTCGGTGATCGGCCTGCGCGACGTGGTCGAGTTCGTCGACCAGTCCGCCGCGCTGCGGTTCGTCGCATTCGTCGACCGGGTGTACGACGCCCAGCTCCCGATCCGCGCGACGGGCCTCGGTCTCGACGCGGTCTTCGGCGAGGAGATGCTGGCCGGCGGCTATCGCAAGAAGTACCTCCGGGCGATCTCGCGCCTGAACGCCCTCACGGCGAGCTGACTCGCCCGTCGCGCGCTCCCTCACGGCCCGCGCGAGCCGTATTCGAGGTGTCCTCCCCGTCTTCGGAAACGTGATGTTTACGCACGGGGTCCGTCCGTAACAGGTGGGAAACATGCCACCCACCGCGGGTGAAACGAACGCTGACCAGACTGGCCCCACCGGCGGATCGGACCCGACACCTGACCGACCGCCGGCTCGAGTCACACAACACATGGATGAGGGACTTCATGGACAGCGGAAACCTCGCCTGGGCCGTCGCAGCGACGGCACTGGTGCTCTTTATGACGCCGGGAGTGGCGTTCTTCTATGGCGGCCTCGTCAAGGCGAAGAGCGTCGTCAGCATGATGATGATGAGCTTCGGCGCTCTCGGTCTCGTGAGCGTGCTGTGGGTGCTCTACGGCTTCAACATGAGCGCCGTCGACAGCCCGCTGGCGTTCGCCGGCAACCCGTTCTCGGACTTCGGTCTCTCGGGCGCTGACAGCGACACGCTCGTGGGCGTGGCCTTCGGCTCGACCTTCGCGATCATCACCGTCGCGCTCATCTCGGGCGCCATCGCGGACCGCGCCAAGTTCGGCTCGTGGATGATCTTCGCCGGCATCTGGGCGACGATCGTGTACTTCCCGGTCGCCGCGTGGGTCTGGGGCGGCGGCTGGATCCTGAACCTCGGTGAGCTGTGGGGCTTCTCCACCGCGGTCATCGACTACGCGGGCGGCACGGCCGTGCACATCAACGCCGGTGCGGCGGCGCTCGCCCTGGCGCTCGTCCTCGGCAAGCGGATCGGCTTCCAGAAGGGCATCACCAAGCCCCACAACGTGCCGCTGGTCATGCTCGGCGCCGCGATCCTGTGGTTCGGCTGGTTCGGCTTCAACGCCGGCGCCGAGGGCACGGCGGGCCTGCTGGGCACCGGCGACTCGTCGGTCGGCCTCATCGTCATCAACACCATCGGCGCGACGGCTGCCGCCATCATCGGCTGGCTCATCATCGAGAAGCTCAAGGACGGCAAGGCCACGTCGGTCGGCGCCGCCTCGGGTGCCGTCGCCGGTCTCGTCGCGATCACGCCCTCGTGCGCGAACCTGACCCCCGGCTGGGCCCTGCTGCTCGGCGTCATCGCCGGTGCGGTCTGCGCCCTGGCTGTGGAGCTCAAGTGGAAGCTCGGCTTCGACGACGCGCTGGATGTCGTCGGCGTCCACCTCGTCGGCGGCCTCATCGGAACGCTCTACCTCGGCTTCTTCGCCACCGGCACGGGCCTGTTCGTCGGCGGCAACGCGGAGCAGCTGATCCTCCAGGCTGTCGCGGCCATCGCGGTCATGCTCTACTCCTTCGTCGTCGCCTGGATCATCGGCTTCGCGATCGAGAAGACGATCGGGTTCCGCGTCAAGAACGAGGACGAGATCGCCGGCGTCGACACGGTCGTCCACGGCGAGGAGGGCTACGCGATCGCCGAGGCCTGATCGCTCCTCATCCCCGTCCCGGAGGGGCGTCGCATCCGATGCGGCGCCCCTCCGGCGTGTGCGCGGCAGCGACGGCGTCATTTCCGTCCATCTCGTCCGTGGTGACGTCGACGTCATCTCGATCTGGGAGCCGGAGCCGGTCGGAGCCATCGAGGAGCTCGGCGACGACGCCATCGTGTTCCAGGACCGCGACCTGTACCGC
>Ga0182749_1000410_pt1 | contig 41121 bp, 44 predicted proteins | sample eDN3rd37CKraftMG_FD_128875 | JGI IMG/M metagenome (GOLD analysis project Ga0182749, IMG submission 128875) | Enriched Miracle-Growth compost microbial communities from Emeryville, California, USA - eDNA 3rd pass 37_C Kraft MG (version 2) (version 2) ...
CTTCAACTTCGTGAAGCAGTGGCGCGGACTCGCTTCCCGCTACGACAAGACCGCCCGGTCATACGCGGCAGGGATCTGCCTCTCCGCCGCTCTGCAATGGATTTAGCAACACGTCCTAGGTGTCGAGGTGATGCGCACGCGAGACCTCGTGGCGCCACCGTCGCCGCGCCCTGGTGACGGCGCGGAAGCGCCCGACTGCTGACCACCGACAAGAAATCCCCCGACGTAGAACGCCGAGGGATTTCTGATGTAAGCGCGCTGGTCCAAGCCCAACGCTCCTGTAGATGCTGCTCGGAGCACACTGGCCCGGCAGAGCTGCAGCGCCAGCCTAGCCGACGACGTTGCGCTGGTCGAGAGGTCACCGATGCTCCTGAAGAGGCGTGAAGCGCGCGCCCTGCCAGCAACGGCGAACCTCCTGCGCGGGGTTCGCCCTACCCGCCGATAGTCCTGATAACTGTGATTATCACGGGTGTCGATCCCACCCCTTGAAGTGAGATGAGGCTGAGTTGGAAACCGGGCGGTTGCGCGTACCGAGTCACGTGGCGACAGCGCAGAAGAGCCGCCCAGGCGAGGTGCTGGGCGGCTCTTCTGGTGCGTATGGCGCGTTCGTTCAGCGCTCGAAGTCGTCCTCGGGTCCCGAGGTTTCACTCGCGTCACCGTCTCCTTGGCCGTAGCGATCGAGCTTCATGCCGCGCAGCTCGGCGAACTGGCTCGCAGGTGGCGAGGGCTTGCGCGAGGACTCCTCGGGCTGCGCCGCGCCAGGGAGTGCGCAGGAGACGGTGAATGCCATCAGAGTCGTCGCGTCGTCCGTGCTGAACAGCTCGTCCAGCGCCACGTTGAACTCGAGGCGACGCGAGTTCGGGATGTTCACGACGTCGAAGCCGTGCGACATCAGCTCGCCGGCCATCATCAGTCGGGCCGTGCGCTTGTTGCCGTCGAAGTAGTACTGCGTGCGGGTCGCTGCTGCGTTGTAGACGAGCGCGCGCATCCGTGGCTCGGTCGTCTCCTGCAGGTACTCCATGAGCAGCTGCCACCTGTCCCGTAGCTCTTCCTGGGGAGTGCCGTCGACGTAGCCGCCGGTCGAGAGCCGTACGGATCCGCCGCCGAGGACGCTGCCCTCGCCGCGGAAGTGTCCGGACTCGATCGCCTCGTGCCGCGCGATCAGAGCGTGTACGGCGTCGGAGGTGGCCTTGTCGAGACGGAAGGAGCCCTCTCCGACCATCTCGTCGACGAGACTGTAGCCCTCACTCAGGGCGAGGATCTGCTGCTCCTCTTCGAGTTTCTTCCCCTGCACGGTGGTGCCGTCCAGCAGTGTTCTCACCTCAGGCAGCGTGAAGGTGTTGCCCTCCAGCGCGGCCGCGTTCCAGATCAGGTCGGGAAGGGCAGCCCGGAAGCGATGCCGCGCCTTCTCGATCCCGACGTGCCGGATCATCGTGAGGTCGATCTGCGAGGGGTCCCAGCTGATGCCGGTCATCTCCAGTTGGGCGGCACGATCAGGCGTCGCAGCCTGGGGGCGCCGCCGGTTCACGTCCTGCGGGCGAGCGCGACTCGCGTACTCACGGGCGCCGACGGCCCAGTGGCGCTTGTCGTCGTTCATCGTGTCGACCATCCCTCTGCGATCTGAAGTGCTGCTTGTTCGAGTTCGTTACCCAGCCCGATGCAGTCCAACAGCATCTGCATCGGCGCGACGAAGCGGATGGGTCCGGCTTCCCAGAAGTCGACGAACACTGAGCTCGAGGCGGGCGCGACGACCACCTGCGCGTTTGCGGGCGAAGTCACCGGACGGTGAGTGTCCAGGAGCATGCGGCTCGTCTTCACCGGGTCAGTGACCCAAAGGACGCTTGGTCCGCTGGCGATGTCCGTGCCTTCTGCGTAGGCAAGAGCGGCACGACCGGAGATGGCCCAAGGGCCTCCTCCGGCGACGCCTGCGGAGGCGAGCCTCAATGCCGACTGGTCTCCGCGGAGCAGGACGGCGCCCTCGCGCTCTGCCGGCGCCGAGGCGCGACCGGCAGTCGTCGTAATGGAGATCGGGTCTTCCAGCGGCTCCAGACGGTTCGCCCAACGGGTCTCGTCCGGGGTGGCAGGCCAGCCGGTCATTGCCTGATCGAGAAGGATACGGGCCGCGGTCGCGGCTGCCGGGTCGCTGAGCGGTCTCAGGCGCAGGTCGAGGTCAAGGCCGTGGACGATCGCGAGCTCGCGAAGAGTCTGGAGCGAGGGATCAGTCTGGCCTTTGGCGATGCGATGGATCGTGGATCGGTTCACTCCGGAGAGGCGCGCGAAGTCGACCGCCGACATCCCTGCCGGTGGAGTGGCGAGCCGATCCACAATTTGTTGCATACGTGCAACTGTAACACGTGTGTGTTGCGCCGATGCAACACATGGTGCCGCGGGGCGACGGCGGCGCCGTCACTTCTACCGCTCAGACCGATTCCAGCTCTGCCGCTTCACATCGGGTGCCGGGTCTCCGTTTGACGTCAGCGACCGCCCGCAGGTTGGGCCGCCCGGCATGAGTCGGCAGCGAATCAGTGCTCGTCCGCCCTCGACGTCAGATCTCGCGCTCGGGCTCCGCGTCCGAGTGATGCTCAGCCACTTCGCCCTCGAAGAGCTCGGGGTGCTTCCGGCGCCGATCAGCGAGCGCCTGTCGTAGCCGATCGTCATCGCGCTCAACCACCGGCTCTGCGACGGTGTAGGGCTTGGGGTCGAGCGGCGAGAGGCCGTCGATCGGTGGCCTCAGAGCGCGTCGGATCACCGAGCGGAACGCGTCGCCGTGTCCCTCATCGAACGCGGTGATCGAGGCGCGAAGGTGGTCCTCGTAGCTGATGTTGCGCCACGACAGGGTGCGACCTGAGATGGCGGCGACTTGGTCGAGGAACGCGCGCTGCGTACGCCCGTTGCCTTCGCGGAACGGGTGGATGTAGTTGATCTTCTCGAGCAGGTCAGCCGACAGGCGCACGAACGACTCATCGTCCACATCTGCGTCAAGGAGTCCGGACCCCTGAAGCCAATTGAAGGTCACCTCGCTGGCGGTGGGGATGTAGCTCGCGATGTGGAACTGCGAGTCTCCCTTGCGGATCTCAACCGTGCGGGGCTGGCCGGCCCACGGATAGATGTCCTGGAAGAGCCGGCGGTGAGTCTCTTTGAGCCGGTTGAAGTCGAACGGACCCTTGATGGGGCTCTGCTCGAGCTCGATTCGGCGATAGAGCGTCAGCTCGTACTCCAGATCGGAGAGTCGCGCTGAGTCGCGTTCGTTGAAGAGGTTCTTCAGGACCGTGGAACCTGGGTACGTGTACGGGTCGGAGAAGTCCTCAGCGGTCACGGGCGTGGCGCTCTCTCGCCTGCTTGATCGCATCCTCCACGCTGATGTGACCGTCAGCGAAAGCGCGGATCCGGTCCAGAGCTTCACTGGTTGGCTTCATGCCCTCCAGCGCCCAGCTGCCCATCGTGTCGAGCACGAGCTCTCGCTGCTGCGAGCTGTGGGGTCGGTTGTGTTCGCCACCGCTGTCGCCACCCGCTGGTATCGGGAGATGCCGCTTCGTGCTCATGACGTTGCCGCTCCTACTTCGTCTCGTTCTCGTCGAGCCACTCGTCAGGCTGGGAACCGAGCCCTGCTGCGATCGCCGTTGCCGTTTCACGCCATGAGGTGAGCTCAGCGACAGCCAGGTGTGGCTGCCCCGTCGAGAACGACGCTCGTGCCGCATCAATGAGGTCCTGGGCGCACGAAGCCTGGTCTGCCGGTGACAGCGCGAGCATCCATGGGAAGAGCTTCGCCATCCGGCTCTCAAGCGTGCCCTCGTCGTCGAGCGTCACGGTGATGAGCTGGGCGGCCAGCTCGAGCAGCTGCGCCCGCGCGTCGGCCTCACGCTTGGACATCAACACGAGTGGCTCCCCGTCTCGGCGGGTCACCTCGACAGGGTGCTGGTCGGCCTCAGCGAAGACATCGGCCGAGTGCTTGCTCAGGTCCGACGAGCGCCGTGTGGTCACGCGCAGTTCATTGATGAGGCTCATGCGACCACTCTATTCGGAACATGTTCGGAAGTCCATGAGAAGAGCCTGACAGTACGAGATGAGAGATCACGCTGAGGCAGCAAGGGAACAGTCGACCGCTGCCCCGGACCGTCCAGCCGCGCGCCAGGCTGCGTACCGGGCATAGGCTTCGTGGCGGTTCGTGCCTGCGAAGCCGGCGATCACGCGGGCAGCGCCCATGCGGCGGGCTGCGATGCCGGCGTCGGCGGCGACGTCCAGATCGACGTCCGTCAGCGGTTCGATGACGTAGACGTAGGTCTCCAGCGCGTGCGGCACGTCGTCGTCTTCGCAGCACGCGCCCCACAGGAAGGCGTCGAAGAACGCGAACTGCTCTGTGGCCTCGGCACCGTACCGGTCATCGGGGTCGAGCTCGTCGAGAGTGAACCCACTGTCGGTCGTCGCGAAGACGGCCGAGCTGTCGGCGCCGTTGGTCGAGACCGGTGGGTCCAGCTGATCCCCTGGGAGGAGGATCGTCCCTGGCAGATGGTGTCTTGGGCTTCCGTGGAAGAACATCGATCCTCAATCTCCTCAGGCGGCCGCGTGGCTCCCGCACCCGGTTACGAGATACTGGGCTCATGCCTCGAGTCGCCACGGCCGCCTCAGCCCTCATCGGCGCCAGCATCTCCGCGCACCGCCGAGGCCGGGGAATGACCGTCGATCAGCTGGCTGCGGCCACGGGGATCGACTCGTCGAACATCCGCGCCTACGAGTCGGGTCGGGCGCTGACGAGCCTGCAGTCGCTCGTGCGGATCGCCGAGGCGTTGGAGGTGGAGCCGGCGCAGCTGCTCGAGGGAATCGATTCTGGGATGTTCACGCAGCCGAAGGATTGAGTGGCGTCGGCAGAAGGCTCAGTCGCCGGCCACGAGGTCTGCGCAGGCGATCGCGAACTTCGTCGTGTAGTCGACGTGACCCATCGCTCGCTGCTCGGCTTGAGTGACCTGCTCTGCGCTCACGGGCGTCTTGCCGGCGCGGGTGCGCAGGTCGTTCACGGCCTGCAGCATCTGCTCGCGCTCGAACAGGACCCGGCCGATCTCGCCCGGTGATCCGTCCTCCGAGGCGACCCACTCTTGGCGCTTCGATCGCTCTGCTTGCGCGGTGACGAGCACCTGGCGCAGCGTCTCGAGGTTCGCACGCCAACTGGCTGGGGAGCTCGTTGTGTTCATTGTGTCTCCGTCACTCGCGCGCCGACGCCAGCGCCCGCAGCCGATGGGGTCATGGTTGAGTCTGCCGTGAAGCGGCACCGTCGTCGTCACGCCGTGCCGAGGGTATCGGCCTGGATGCTGAGCATGATGGGGGTCTTTCTGCGGGTTGATCAGGTGATTCAAGGTCTGCTCACCGGCGAGGCAGGCTGACGGCGGTGAGGAAATGTACCGCCGCGTGTGGCATTTTTGCTCGGCGGCGGAAGCGGCTCGCAAGCACCAAGAATCCCCTGATGAGGAAGGGGTTCTGCTCGCTGGGGAAGCGCAGCTGATGTTCCGCATTTTTGGAGGTGAAATCCATCGGAGGTACACAGCAACGGCGGGTTTCCCTTGATTTTTCAAGGATCTCAGAGAGAGAAGTACCGGATGTTCCACTTCTCCACGGGTTACGCACACGTGCGCGCGCCTGCGCGCACGCGCTAGAGAAAGTTCAGAAAGCGTGGAACATGCGGCACATTGCAGCTCAGGTCCAGGTCAGCGCAGGAATCCGCCTTCACGAGCGTGGTACGCGCGGTGGTACCGGGCTGCTCCGGCGAGCAGGGAGGGTGTGGCGAATCCGCAGATCAGCAGGGGAATCAGCCCCCGCCCACGAGCAGTCGGCGATGTGCCGCCGCAGGTGGAACATCGCGGAACAGCCAAGGGTGTCTGGCGCGCCGTGCACCTGTGGTGAGCAGCGGCGCCGGCACTGCGGCCGGCATGAGCGGTGGTGTCACAGTCACGTGTGCAGAAGCGAAACCCCCGAGGAGCGTGTGCTCCCCGGGGGCTTCATCGATGCCTCGAGATCTCGAAGGCGTGCAAGCGGCGCCATCAGCGATGACGCAGCCGTAACTCCTTCCACCTCTGGTGGACGAGCTGTGGTGCGGGATCAGCCGCAGGGGATGAGACCGCCGTTGGCGTCCACCGTGCGGCAGCCGTTACCGCCGTTACGCGGCCCGACGCTACCACCCCCACCACCGGGGGGCGGCAGGGGAGCAGGCGCCGGCGCCGGTACGGCGTGGCTTCCGCCGCCTCCGCCGTTGGAACCACCGCCCGTCCAGCCACCGCCGGAGGATCCTCCTCCGGAGTACTGCTGCTGACGCGCGGCCTCCTCTGCGGCGCGGCGTGCGGCTTCCTCTTCGGCGGCCTTGCGGGCCGCTTCCTCGGCTGCCTTGCGTGCAGCCTCTTCCTCGGCCTTGCGCTTGGCCTCCAGCTCGGCGGCGATGCGGGTCTTCTCCTCCTCCTGGAAGGTGGCGAAGTCCTCGGTGAGCGCCGTGACAGCCGTCTCGAGGTCGGTGACCGCCGCGGCGGTGTCGTCGGCGAGGGAGGTGATCTCGGCGGCCTCCTCGCGGGTATCGCAGGTCTCGGGGATCTGGATCTCCGCGAGAGCCCCGCGCGCGTCCTGGACGGCCTTGATGTGCTCGGCCCCGCTGGGGCGCGCCGGCACGGTCTCGTCCTCGTCCGTCTCGGGGTTGTCCTGGACAGCCTCGGCGGCGGGACGCTCCGCGTACGGGTTGCTCTTCCAGCCGTCGGTGTCCGGCAGCGCCGTGTCCTCGACGGCCACGAGCGCCTCGTCGGCCTTGGCCAGCTGCTGAGCCGACGCCGCGGCCTGCTCAGCACCGGCCTCGAGCGCCTCCGTGCACAGACGATCCGTCTCGGCCGCCTCGGCACGCTGCACGGCCACGACAGCCGCGGTCACGCCGCCGGCCACGACGAGCACGGCCACGGTGATGTAGGCGATCAGGCGGCGGCTCCAGCGCCGCTTCGGCGGCTCTGCAGCAGGGGTGGTGATCTCGTCGGTCACGGGGATCATCTCCTTCGGACAGGTCTTGGTGCGTCACGCGGACAGCACATGGCAAGAGCGCGGACGTCTGGGCCGGGACAGGGCCCGACGGCTCACTATCGGCGGGCTGCGAGGGCACGTTCGAGAGACCTGAACTCCTCGCGCAAACGCGGCCGCCTGCACGCGCGATGTCTGCGGAACGATTTACGCTCACTCTGGCCGGAGGAAGTGAGATGACCCACCCACATGGGCACGAATCGTAGGTATCCCGAATCCGTCGACAGGCAGATCGACGCTCGGATCGTGGAGCGCCAGGTCGCGGGCGCAGGGCCACTGCAGTCCCTAGCGCCGGAAGAACTCCGGCTCGATCGATATCCCTTGACGATTGACCCTCAGCCAAAGCCATGCCGCGCGTGGGTCCGATTCGGCTCCACGCCTGTGCGGGTCGAGGGGCATGTTCATCGCTGGGTCGCGGACCGCGCCGTCGGTATCGAGTTCGAAGTGGCGGGCAGGGTTCATCGGTGCTGGGTCTGGTCCGGGGCCGTCGACCCTTCGCACTGACCGAGCTAGTTGCGTCGGCAACCCCTCCCCCGCTGACGAAGCCCCTGCGCTTCCTCAGCCGTCGTCTCCGGCATCCGGCCTACTGGCTAAGGGACTGCTATCTCAGCCAGGGGACGTAAACGTTAGTCGTGAGTGCAATGACGATGGCATCGTTGGCCTATGGCACCGAACGAACTCGACCCTCTCGAATCGAACGACTCGAGCTACCGGCTCTGCCCCGCATGCGGGCGAGACTGCGAGCCGGAAGCCGTGCCCACTGATGCTGGCATGAGAGTCGCGTTCGCCTGCCCTGCACATGGGCTTCACACGCTGATTGACCCGTTCGAAGGGCGGCGCTGAATCTGCTTCGCTCGCTCGCTCGCCCGGTCACCGCGGCGTGGTGGGAGCGGGACCATATCGATGGCGGCTCCGCCAGGTACGTCGGCCGACATGTGCGCTCATGCGCCGGCGCCGAGGGGACCGCACAGCAAGTACCGATCGCTACGATCAGCATCATGGAGGCCTTTGAGCAGTTCGTCGCACTGGCGCTCGAGGGTGAAGGGCTCGTGGTCTCCGGAGCCTTGAAGTTCCCCGTGCGGGTTCGCACCTCGAAGAGTGCGTACGAGGAGTGGCAGACCCACGGCTTCGAAGTAGATCTCGTCGGCGCTCGTGCCGATCGCCTGATCCTCGCCACGGTGAAATCGTTCTTCGGCTCACGCGGGGTGGTTGCCGAGCACGTCCGCGGCGACAGTACGAACGCGGCCTGGAACGCGAAGTATGCCGTGATCAACAACCCCTTGGTGCGGGACGCGGTTGTGGCCGGTGCCGCAGAGCGATTCGGGTACCCCGTCGACCAGATCGAGCTCCGTCTCTACGCCGGCAAGTTCGCTGGAAAGAGCCATGAGGCGGCGGTGCGTGCCTGGTGTGCAGACCAGACGGCCGGCGCCGGCCCCATCGCCGTATTTGGCGCACGCGAGGTCGTCGACGTAGTGCGGGTCCTCGCTCAGTCGAAGACCTACCGCGACAACGCTGTGCTCGCATCACTCAAGGTCCTCGACGCTGCCGGCGCTCTGAAAGCTGCACCAGAAGCACCTGTGCCGGCCCATCAGTGACGGTGACGGTGGCACCGTAGTCGTTCCACAGCACGGCTTCGTCAAAGCCTCTGAGGAACAAGGGCTACCCGGCGCCGACACGACACGCCCGGCCGTGAAGTACAGAGAAAATCCCGGTCGCGAGGATTTCTCTCGTATACGTGCAGAGAACCAGATCGGCCACGCTGACTCGCTCAGCACTCGGCTTTCACCGGACGTGTGTGGGTTCTATCGTGCCCACGTGAGCACTGATCCACGACCTTCAGACGAAGGCCTCCTCCGACTCGGCGCGGCCATCGCCGCACTCGACGGGGACGGAGACTACATCGCAGCAGCACTGACGGAGTTCCTCCACTCCCGACGCCCCGTCGCCAAGGACCTGATGCGTGACCAGCGGCCGGCTTCAGACAGCGCGACCGGTCAGGAGCTCGGAACAATCCTCGGCGCCGTGGAGAAGGGGTCGCTACAGGTGGGCGCAGCCGAGGCGTTCCTGGCACACCTGGCAACAACCCTGTCGCTGGAGGACACGGCCGCTTTTCTTGGCTGGGACGAAGACAGGGTGCGCGCCAGCGTCTCAGAGAATCGGCTTTACGCCGTCGAGTTCTCAGGGCGGCTCAGATTTCCTTCGTGGCAGTTCGCGCTGACCCAACCCGACAAGCTGTTGCCCGGCCTCGCAAATCTGATTCAGGTCCTTACCCGGCGCTGGGGCTGGGCATCGATTGCCGGGTTCATGTCGACGCCTCAAGCAGATCTCGTCAGTACCGGCCGGCAGACGCCGACCGAGTGGCTCCTACGCGGGGGCAGCGTTGACAAGGTCGTCGACATCGTCGAGACGAGCGACTTGTGGTGAGATGCGCTGCACGCAGCGACTGGCACCTCGACGCCATGCGCCGGCAACTAGCCCTTCAGCCCCCCGCCATCTCCCGCACGGCCACGGCCACACGGTGAATCGCGCCATCCCGGTCCTTCGTCGTGAAAGGGATCTCGAGGACGCGGTGGAACTGCTGCCCTGGTTGCTCGGGGGGCACCTTCTGATCATCGCTCGGCAGCCTCGGAGACGGGGCCAACGCCTTGATCTGCTCGCCATCGACGCCTACGGTGCACTGCACATCATCGAACTGAAGATCGGGGAAACACCCCGCGACGTTGTCGCTCAGGTACTCCACTACGACGAGGCCCTCGCCCGCGTGGGCCGCGCCGAGGTCATCCGCATCGCGACTAAGGCAGCCGCGCCGATGGGCCTCGAAGCGACGTTCCTGGCATTCTTCGGTCACCCGCTTCCGCAGACAGTGAACCACACGAGAGTGATCACGATCGTGGCTCGCTCGTTCGACCCGTGGACGGCGAGCAGCATCCGCGAGCTTCGCAGGCTCGGACGGGTCATCCGCGCCTACGAGTACGAGCAGCTCGAGCATGGCCTGCGGCTCCTCCCGGCCCTTCCAAGCGTGCGCAGTATCTACCGAGTACGCATAGACCCGTACCTGCGGGAGTTCTGGCACAGGTACAGCAGCGGGTTCGCCGGCTCCTGCGTCACATCCCGCTTCGTGATTGAACTGCTTTCGCACGTCTGGCAGACCGACCACACGGATCGCCGACCTGAACGACTCCCGCAGGAAGGACTGGTGGGCCGCCAGTTGAGACGGATCGCCGAGGAGCACGGCGAGTGGGAGTACTCTTCGTCGCTCCCCGACGAGTACGCGACATGTGAACAACCGCTCGCGCGCTTGATTCCGGATTGGAAGGAACGAGCACCGAAGACACAGGTTGCGGGATACATCCGAACAGGTCGTCAGCTGTGACGGGCAACTCCGAACCGGACGGACGGGAAACGCACATGGTGTGGTCAGATCACCGCCCTGGAGCGACGGGGCGCACCTGGGGCGCACGTGGTTCCGAGCGACGCCCAAATCCGCATATTTGCGCGGAGAACGCGGCGCACCGGGCGCACCTCACCCAACAGTGGTCGCCAACACAAGTGCCACCAGAACGCCAACACGTCGAGCGGGGCTCGCGTGCACTTGCATGCGACCGAGTGCACCGAGTCAGCAGCAATATGGGGCTCTAGCCTGGGCTTTGTCCGCATGAGCAAAACAAAACCCGGCTCCTGCACGCAGCAGAAACCGGGTTCGAAGGGTGTGGAGCCTAGGAGATTCGAACTCCTGACATCCTGCTTGCAAAGCAGGCGCTCTACCAACTGAGCTAAGGCCCCGAATGAGGAACGTGTGGGGCTACCAGGACTTGAACCTGGGACCTCTTCATTATCAGTGAAGCGCTCTAACCGCCTGAGCTATAGCCCCGTTGTGGGCGGCTCTCGCCGCCAACCTTCAAGAGTTTACTCGAAGATTTTCGATCCCGCGAATCGGTGCGAGCTCGTCAGTTCGAGGTGAAGCCGACGAGCAGTCCGCCCGTGATCTTCACCGCGACGTTGTAGATTCCGGCGATCACGGCGCCGAGCACGGTCACGATGATCAGGTTGAGGATCGCGATCACCGCCGCGAACGCCATCACCTGCGGCAGGCCGAAGAGCGCCGCGATCGACGTGCCGCCGGTGACGCTCACGAGGAACTCGTCGACCGTGGCGATGAGGCCGGTGACCTCGACGACCGTGTAGCTCAGAAAGAACGCCACGATGGTCATGATCGCCACGGCGACCGCCGCCAGGAACGACAGCTTCAGCGCCGACCAGAAGTCGATGTAGACCAGGCGCAGGCGGACCTGCTTCGCCCGCGGCTTGCGCGAGGACTTCTGGGCGAGCTTGTCGGCTACCGTGCTCATGCGTCAGTGCTCTCTTCGGGGGTCTCGGGAGCGGTGCTCTCTGCGTCGGCGTCGGCCCCGTCGGCCTCGCCGTCGTCTCCCAGTCCCCGCTCGCTGTTGCGGGCGATGGCCAGGATCCGGTCGTCCTTGTCGGGGCGTGCGAACAGCACACCCATCGTGTCGCGGCCCTTGGCGGGGACCTCGGCGACGGACGAGCGTACCACCTTGCCCTTGGCGAGGACCACGAGAACCTCGTCGACCTCCTCCACGATCAGCCCGCCGGCCACCACGCCGCGATCGTCGTTGAGCTTGAGGGCCTTGATGCCCAGGCCGCCGCGGCCCTGCACCCGGTACTCGTCGATCGACGTCCGCTTGGCGTATCCGCCGTCGGTGACGACGAACACGAAGGTGCCCGGGCGCGCCACGTCGGCGGTGAGCAGGTCGTCGCCGTCGCGGAACGACATGCCCTTCACGCCGCTGGTGGACCGGCCCATCGGGCGCAGCGCCTCGTCGGTGGCCGAGAAGCGCAGCGACATGCCCTTGCGGCTGAGCAGCAGGATGTCGTCGTCGCTGTTGACGAGCATCGCCGAGACGAGCTCGTCGCCCTCGCGCAGGTTGATCGCGATGATGCCGCCCTGGCGGTTGGAGTCGTACTCCGACAGACGCGTCTTCTTCACCAGGCCCGAGCGGGTGGCGAGCACGAGGTACTCGGCGTCGTCGTAGCGGCGCAGCTCGATCACCTGGGCGATCTGCTCGTCCGACTGCAGCGCCAGCAGGTTCGCCACGTGCAGGCCCTTGGCGTCGCGGCCGGCCTCCGGCACCTCGTACGCCTTGATGCGGTACACGCGGCCCTTCGTCGTGAAGAACAGCAGCCAGTGGTGCGTCGTGGTGACGAAGAAGTGCTCGACCACGTCGTCGGCGCGCAGGGCCGCGCCGCGCACGCCCTTGCCGCCGCGGCGCTGCGAGCGGTAGTTGTCGCTGCGCGTGCGCTTGATGTAGCCCTCGCGCGTGATCGTGACCACCATCTCCTCCTCGGCGATGAGGTCCTCGATCGACACGTCGCCGTCGAAACCGGGGAGGATGTGCGTGCGACGCTCGTCGCCGAAGCGGTCGACGATCGCGGTCAGCTCCGTCTTGATGATGCCGCGCTGCAGCATCTCGTCGGCGATGATCGCCTTGAACTCGTTGATCTGCGCCTCGAGCTCGGCGGCCTCGTCGATGATCTTCTGGCGCTCGAGCGCGGCGAGGCGGCGCAGCTGCATGAGCAGGATCGCGTCGGCCTGGCGCTCGTCGATCTCGAGCAGCGACATGAGGCCGGTGCGCGCGTCGTCGGCCGTCGCGGAGCGGCGGATCAGCGCGATCACCTCGTCGAGGGCGTCCAGCGCCTTCAGCAGCGCGCGCAGGATGTGCATGCGCTCCTCCGCCTTGCGCAGGCGGAAGTGCGTGCGGCGCACGATGACGTCGAGCTGGTGGGCGATCCAGTAGCTGACGAAGCCGTCCAGCGGCAGGGTGCGCGGCACGCCGTCGACGATCGCGAGCATGTTCGCGCCGAAGTTGGTCTGCAGATCGGTGTGCTTGTAGAGGTTGTTGAGCACCACCTTCGCGACGGCGTCGCGCTTGAGCACCACCACGAGGCGCTGGCCGGTGCGGCTCGACGTCTCGTCGCGGATGTCGGCGATGCCGGTCACGCGGCCTTCGCGGGCGAGTTCGCCGATCTTCACCGCGAGGTTGTCGGGGTTGACCTGGTACGGCAGTTCCGTGATCACCAGGCAGGTGCGCCCCTGGATCTCCTCGATCTCCACAACCGCGCGCATGGTGATGGAGCCGCGGCCGGTGCGGTAGGCCTCGTGGATGCCCTTGTTGCCGAGGATCTGCGCGCCGGTCGGGAAGTCCGGGCCGGGGATGCGCTGCATGAGACCCGCCAGCAGCTCCTCGCGCGGCAGCCCGGGGTTGTCGAGCGCCCACAGTGCGCCCTCGGCGACCTCGCGCAGGTTGTGCGGCGGGATGTTCGTCGCCATGCCGACGGCAATGCCCACCGATCCGTTGACGAGGAGGTTCGGGAAGCGCGACGGCAGGACCGTCGGCTCCTGGGTCTCGCCGTCGTAGTTGTCCTCGAAGTCGACGGTCTCCTCTTCGATGTCTCGCACCATCTCGAGCGCGAGCGGAGCCATCTTGGTCTCGGTGTACCGCGGGGCGGCGGCGCCCTGGTTGCCGGGCGAGCCGAAGTTGCCCTGGCCCAGCGCGAGCGGGTAGCGCAGCGACCACGGCTGCACGAGGCGCACGAGGGCGTCGTAGATCGCGCTGTCACCGTGCGGGTGGTACTGACCCATCACCTCGCCGACGACGCGGGCGCACTTCGAGAACTTCTTGTCGGGGCGGTAGCCGCCGTCGTACATCGCGTAGACCACGCGGCGGTGCACCGGCTTGAGGCCGTCGCGCACGTCGGGCAGCGCGCGCCCCACGATCACGCTCATGGCGTAGTCGAGATAGCTGCGCTGCATCTCCGACTGCAGATCGACCTGGTCGATCCGGCCGTGGTTGTGGTCGGCGTTGATGTCGGGGCGTTCTTCGTCTGCCATCAGGTTCTTTCCTTACGTCCGGTCCGTTCGCTCGATCAGATGTCGAGGAACCGGACGTCCTTCGCGTTGCGCTGGATGAAGCTGCGACGGGACTCGACGTCCTCGCCCATCAGCACGGAGAAGATCTCGTCCGCCGCGGCGGCGTCGTCGATCGTGACCTGGCGCAGGGTGCGCGTCTCGGGGTTCATGGTGGTCTCCCACAGCTCCGAGTCGTTCATCTCGCCCAGTCCCTTGTAGCGCTGGATGCCCGCCTCCTTGGGGATCCGCTTGCCGTTCGCGATGCCCTCCTTGAGCAGGGCGTCGCGCTCGCGGTCGGAGTACACGTACTCGTGCTCCGCGTTGGACCACTTCAGGCGGTACAGCGGCGGCATCGCGAGGTACACGTAGCCGGCGTCGATGAGGCCGCGCATGTAGCGGAACAGCAGCGTCAGCAGCAGCGTCGTGATGTGCTGGCCGTCGACGTCGGCGTCGGTCATCAGCACGATCTTGTGATACCGGGCCTTCTCGATGTCGAACTCCGGCCCGATGCCGGTGCCGAAGGCCTGGATCATGGCCTGCACCTCGCGGTTGCCGAGCGCCTTGTCCACGCGCGCGCGCTCCACGTTGAGGATCTTGCCGCGCAGGGCCAGGATCGCCTGCGTGTGCGGATCGCGGCCGCCCACCGCCGAGCCGCCGGCCGAGTCGCCCTCGACGAGGAAGATCTCGCTGATCGACGGGTCCTTGCTCGTGCAGTCCTTGAGCTTGTCGGGCATCGCGGCCGACTCGAACACGCTCTTGCGGCGCGCCGTCTCGCGCGCCTTGCGCGCGGCCAGGCGCGCGGCGGCCGCGTCGATCGCCTTGCGCACGATGTTCTTGGCCTGCTGCGGGTTGCGCTCGAACCAGTCGCCCAGCTCGTCGTTGACCACGCGCTGCACGAACGCCTTGACCTCGGTGTTGCCGAGCTTGGTCTTGGTCTGACCCTCGAACTGCGGCTCGCTGAGCTTGACGGAGACGACGGCCATGAGCCCCTCGCGCACGTCGTCGCCCGTAAGGTTCTCGTCCTTCTCCTTGAGCAGGTTCTGCGCGCGGGCGTACCGGTTCATGAGCGAGGTGAGCGCCGCGCGGAAGCCCTCCTCGTGGGTGCCGCCCTCGTGCGTGTTGATCATGTTCGCGTACGTGAAGACGTTCTCGGTGTACGCCGTTGTCCACTGCATCGCGATCTCGAGCGAGATGTTCCGCTCGGTGTTCGACGTCTCGCTGGAGAAGGCGATGATCTCGTCGTGCACGCGGTCCGCCTTGCGCACCTTGCACAGGTACTCGACGTAGTCGACCAGCCCGCGCTCGTAGAGGAAGGTGTCGTGGCGCTGCACCAGCTCGGTCGAGCCGTCCTCGAGCTCGTCCTCCTCCATCGCGGCGGGGCGCTCGTCGCGGAAGTCGATCCGCAGCCCCTTGTTGAGGAACGCCGTCTGCTGGAAGCGCGTCCGCAGCGTCTCGTAGTCGAAGTCGATCGTCTCGGTGAAGATCTCCGGGTCCGGCCAGAACGTGATCGACGTGCCCGTCTCGTCGGTCGCCTCGCCCTGCTCGATCGGTCCGACGGGGGTCCCGCCGTTGACGAACGACTGCCGCCACACGTAGCCGTCGCGCTTGACCACGGCGTCGAGGCGCGTGGAGAGCGCGTTCACGACCGACGATCCCACGCCGTGCAGGCCGCCGGAGACGGCGTACCCGCCGCCGCCGAACTTGCCGCCGGCGTGCAGGACGGTCAGGACGACCTCGAGCGTGGACTTCTTCTCGGTCTTGTGCTCGGCGACCGGGATGCCGCGGCCGTTGTCGACCACGCGGATGCCGCCGTCGGCGAGGATCGTGACCTCGATCGTGTCGCAGTAGCCGGCGAGGGCCTCATCGACCGAGTTGTCGACGATCTCGTACACGAGGTGGTGCAGACCGCGCGGACCCGTCGAGCCGATGTACATGCCCGGGCGCTTGCGGACGGCCTCCAGGCCCTCGAGCACCTGGATGTTGTCGGCGCCGTAGCCGGTCTCTGGCGTGTCACCCCCGGTTGCGGTGTTCTCGGGCTCGCTCTGAGGGGTGTCCATCGTCATATGAATGCGCGCTCCGCTTTCGTGGGGTTTCGGCCCTCTCATCCTACCGGCAAAGGGCTCCTCAACGGCCGCAGACGGGCCCTCAGCCGCGATTTCGGGGGCATCCTGAGGACGCTCATCGTGGCCGGGTGGATCAGGCGGCCTCCTGGCGCCTCAGCGCGTGCGGGCGCCGATCGATCCTCAGCCGTAGGTGTCGCGCGGGCCCCGGCCGGGGACGGTGCGCGGGCCCCACTTCCAGGTGGGCGCGTCCGGGCCGACGAAGCGGACCTGCTCGACGCCGGCGTCCGGGAAGCGGGTGACGATCTGGGTGAGGATCTGCGCGCGCATGAACTGCAGGTTCTTCGCCCACGCCGTCGAATCGCACTGGATCGTCAGGGTGCCGTCGATCAGCGACGTCGGCGTGGAGTGCTGCGCGGTGTCGGCGCCGGCCACGTCCTCCCATCGCAGCACGAGCTCCTCGCGGGCCAGCTGCCCCGACCAGCCGTTGCTCTTGGACAGGATGTCGAGCGCGTCGCCGAGCGGCTTCGGATCGCGCCCGGGCGTGAACGGCTGGTTCTCGTCGTCGCCGGTCGCCACCCGGCGGCGCCGGCGCCGCTTGGCGTACTTCGACGGCTCCAGCCCCCGCAGCCGCAGGTAGGTCGCGAGGGTCTCGGGCACCGGCGGGGTCTCATCCGTCATCGCGCGCCCCCTCGGGAAGCAGCGGGTGGCCCGCGAGCGGGCCGAGGATGCGGCCCTGCTCGATGCGGACGGCGTTGGCGCGCAGCGGCTCGGGCACGTCGGCCGCCACCGCGGCGGTCACGATCACCTGCTCGTAGTCGGCCACGACCCCCGCCAGGCGCGCACGCCGGTCGGCGTCGAGCTCGGCGAACACGTCGTCGAGGATGAGGATCGGATCGCCGCCCGGCGACTCCGCCCGCAGCAGCTCCGCCGACGCCAGGCGCAGCGCGAGGGCGACCGACCAGCTCTCGCCGTGCGAGGCGTAGCCCTTCACCGGCAGCCCGCGCACCGTGAGCAGCAGGTCGTCGCGGTGCGGGCCCACGAGCGTGAGGCCGCGATCGAGCTCCTGCGCGCGCTTCTGCGCGAGCGCGGCGCGGAACTGCGCGGCCGTGTCTCCCTCGCCGCCGCGATCGGTGTCGTCGCCCTCCTCCGGGTCGGCGCCGTGGATCGTCAGCGTCCAGGACAGCTCGGGGCGGTGATCGGCGCCGGCAACGCCCGCATACGCCCGCGCCACCGGCCCGGCGAGGTCGCGCGCCAGCCGGATGCGCGCGTCGATGATCTCCGAGCCGAGGGCGACCAGCTTGTCGTCCCACACGTCGAGCGTGGTCAGCTGCGCCGCCTTCATGCCGCGCGCGCGGGCGGACTTCAGCAGTGTGGTGCGCTGCCGCAGCGTGCGGTCGTAGTCGGCGAGCACCGCGGCCAGGCGCGGCGTGCGCTGCACGAGCAGCTGATCGGCGAAGCGCCGGCGCTCGCTCGGGTTGCCGCGCACGATCTGCAGGTCCTCCGGCGCGAACAGCACCACCTGGGCGTAGCGCGGCAGCTCGTTCGCCCGCACGGGCGATCCGCCGATGCGCGCGCGGTTGGATCCCTGCTTGTTGATCTGCAGCTCCAGCACGACCTTGCGCTCGCCGTGCCGCAGTCGCGCGCGCACGAACGCGGCGTCGTGGCCCTCGCGCACGAGCGGGGCATCCGCCGAGACCCGGTGCGAGCCGAGCGTGGCGAGGTACGCGATCGCCTCCGCGAGGTTCGTCTTGCCCTGTCCATTGCGGCCGACGAGCACGTTCGCGCCGGCCCGGAGCTCGAGCTCGGCTTCCGCGTAGTTGCGGAAGTCCTTCAGGCTCAGGTGCTCGACGATCACTCGAAAACCCTAGCTTTCGGGTCTGACAGGACGCGGGCCCGTGACGGGTCCGCGGGCCTCCGGGTCAGCGCAGCAGCAGGTTGGGCTGGAGCAGGTACTTGAAGGAGTCGTTGCCGGCCTGGTCCACCGAGGTCTGGCTCGTGATGAGCACCGGGCTGAGCTTGTTCGCGTTCTCGCTCGACGTGAACGTGATCCGCGCGAACTCGCTCTTGACGGCGCCGAGGGCCTCGAGCAGGTACTGCGGGTTGAGCCCGAGCGTGACATCCTCGCCCTGCAGGTGCGCGTCCACCGTCTCCGAGGCGCGCGCCTGGTCGCCGCCCGACGCGTCCATCGTCACGGCCGACGTCGTGAAGGTGAACCGCAGCGGCGCGGAACGGTCCAGCACCAGCGACACGCGGCGCACCGCCTCCGCCAGATCCGCGGTGTTCACGACCGCGTAGTGATCGGTCTGCGCCGGGAACAGCCGGCGCACCGGCGGGAAGTTGCCCTTGATGAGCAGCGAGGTGACGGTCTTGTTGCCCGACGTGAACGCGATGATCTCGCGATCGCCGGACCCGCTGAAGGCGATCGAGATCTCGCCGCCGTGCGAGAAGGTCTTGCCGACCTCCTGCAGCGTGCGCGCCGGGACCAGGGCGTTGGCGTCGTCCTGCGAGCCGTCCCACTGGATGTCGCTGAGCGCCACGCGGTAGCGGTCGGTCGCGACGAGGCTCAGCTGCGTGCCCGACACCTCGAGCTGCACGCCCGTGAGCACCGGGGTGACGTCGTCGCGCGACGCGGCGAAGGCCACCTGCGAGATCGCGGTGGCGAAGTCCTCGGAGCGCACCAGACCGGACTCGCCCGTCACCTCGGGGATCGCGGGGTACTCCTCGACGGGCATCGAGGCGAGGGCGAAGCGGGCCGAGCCGCAGCTGAGGGCGATGTTGCCGTCGTCCTCCGTCACCATCTCGATCGGCGCGTTCGGCAGGCGGCTGGCGATGTCGGAGAGCAGGCGACCGTGCACGAGGATCGTGCCGGGCTCGTCGACCGTCGCCTCGATCGTGGTGCGGGCGGAGGCCTCGTAGTCGAAGGCCGAGAGGGCGAGGGATCCGTCTTCGGCCGCCTCGATCAGCACACCGGCGAGGATCGGCTGCGGGTTGCGCTGCGGCAGAAGCTTGACGACGAACGACACAGCCTCGCTGAAGACATCACGGTTCACGTGGAACTTCACAGGTGGATCCCCTCGGTCGACCACGGACCTCTCCGTGGGAATCCCATGCTAGTGCCCACCGCGACGCGGCGATTCCGGCAGTTCGATCGTCCCGGTCATCGGATCGCGCACAAGAGAAAGAGTTCTCTTCTTGGTATTCACATCTGTGGAAAATGTGGATAACTCTGTGGATGCCTGTTTTCCGTAGGGAACTACATCTTTGTGACTTGTGGACGGGCTGCGGACGGGTCGTGGACGTCGGGACGGCCGGCGCGATCGCTGTCACCACCGCATCCACATCGTGGCCGCGTGTCGCACACAGGCGCGAGGGCGTGTCTCCACAGTTATCCACAGGCTGTCCACACTGGGGAAAGCGATTTATAGGGGCGCGCGTCCTCGGCTGTCAAGGACGAGTTCAGGAATACGTCGCATTCCGACGCCCGCACGCGGTGTCCGCGGGGTGAACGCGACGAGGCCCGACGGGTGGTCCGTCGGGCCTCGCGGGAGCGGGGGTGCTCAGCGGCGGCTGAGCTGCGTGGTGATCTCGCTCACCTGGTTGTAGATCGAGCGCCGCTCCTTCATGAGATCGGCGATCTTGCGGCATGCGTACATCACGGTGGTGTGGTCGCGGCCGCCGAACAGCTCGCCGATCTTCGGCAGCGACATGTCGGTGCGCTCGCGGCACAGGTACATCGCGATCTGTCGGGCCTGCGCCACCGCCTGCGATCGGCTCGAGCCGTACAGATCGTCGACCGTGAGCTTGAAGTAGTCGGCGGTGAGGCTGATGATGTCGGTCGGCGAGACGACGTTGACCTCCGCCTGATCGACGATGTCGCGCAGCACGGTCTGGGCCAGCGGCACGTCTACGTCCGAGCGGTTCAGGCTGGCGAACGCCGAGACGCGGATGAGCGCGCCCTCCAGCTCGCGGATGTTCGTGGAGACGTTCTTGGCGATGTACTCCATGACGTCGTCGGGGATGAACAGCCGCTCGGACTGCGCCTTCTTGCGGAGGATCGCGATGCGCGTCTCGAGGTCCGGCGCCTGCACATCGGTGATGAGGCCCCACTCAAAGCGGCTGCGCATGCGGTCCTCGAAGCCCGTCAGCAGGCGCGGCGCCACGTCGCTCGTGATCACGACCTGCTTGTCGTGGTCGTGGAGGGTGTTGAAGGTGTGGAAGAACGCCTCCTGCGTCTCGGCGCGCCCCTGGAGGAACTGGATGTCGTCGATCAGCAGGATGTCGACCTCGCGGTAGCGCGCGTTGAAGGCGGCACCGCGGTTGTTGGCGATCGAGTTGATGAAGTCGTTCGTGAACTCCTCGCTGGACACGTACCGGACCCGCACCCCCGTGTAGAGGTTCAGCGCGTAGTCGCCGATCGCGTGCAGGAGGTGCGTCTTGCCGAGCCCGGAGTCGCCGTAGATGAAGAGCGGGTTGTAGGCCTTGGCCGGCGCCTCGGCCACGGCCACCGCGGCGGCGTGCGCGAAGCGGTTGGACTGGCCGATGACGAAGTTGTCGAACGTGTAGCGCGGGTTCAGGCGCGTCTCGCCGCGGGCGGCCGCGCCGCCGGCGTCGGTGGGGTTCTCCGCGATCGGCCGCTGCGCCGCCTCGACCGCGATCGGCACCGGGTCGGGCACGTACGGCTGGTCGCCGATGTCGGGGTTGACCACCACGCGGAAGGTGTGGACCTCGCCGCCGACCTGGGCGAGCGCCTCCATGATCGGGGTGCGCATGCGCTTGTTGATCTGGGCCGCGGTGAGGTCGTTGGGCACCTCGACGTAGACCGTGCCGCCCATCACTCCCTGCGGCACCGCGAGGTGGAGGAAGCCCCACATGGGTGCGGTGATCCGCTCGTCCGCCTCGAGCGCGCTCAGCACGGCGGCCCACACCGGTACGTCCGGAACCTCCTGGGTCGACATGTCCCCCCTCTGGATATGCACGGCCACGGGCGCCGCGAAGCTCGGGATGACGAGCCGGTCGTCCTGTGGATAACTCTCCACAGGCTAGTCAGGCGGGGCGCCTTCGGCAAACCCTTGGCGGGCCCGATGCGTGTCCCTGCGGGGCGGGGCGCGGGACTGTGGAGATACTGTCAGGTTGATCGGGCGGTTTGCGTCCGGGAGCGGCCCCGGCGTAATCTATGTCGGTTGACTTATGCCCTTTCCAGGGCCCTGTACCGACTGTCTCCGGATCCTTACCGGTGACGAATCCTCCGGAGTGAGATTCCCATGAGCAAGCGCACGTTCCAGCCCAACAACCGTCGTCGCGCCAAGAAGCACGGCTTCCGCGCCCGCATGCGCACGCGTGCCGGCCGCGCGATCCTGGCCGCGCGTCGCGCCAAGGGCCGCACCGAGCTCTCGGCGTAAGGCCGACGGCACGGCGTCACGGTTCAGCGTGCTCGCGCGCCCGAATCGCCTGACCCGCGGGATCGATTATCGGTCGGTCTCCCGCCGGGGGGCGCGGTGCGCGGGCGCGCACGTCGTGACCCACGTGGTGCAGACGGGCGAGCAGCGGCCCGCGCGCTTCGGCTTCATCGTCAGCAAGTCGGTGGGCGGAGCGGTCGTGCGCAACACCGTCCGGCGTCGGCTGAAGGCGATCTGCGCCGAGGCACTGCCGAGCGTTCGTGAGGGCGCGGATGTCGTCATCCGCGCCCTTCCGTCGTCTGCCGCCGCCCCGTTCGCGCAGCTGCGCGGCGACGTGCTGCGCTGCCTGGAGCGTCGGGCCGCATGAGCGTGCTGCCGGCGAGCTCCTTCGGGACCGCGCATCTCGATGCCCGCGACGCCCTCCGATCGCTCCCCTTGCTGCCGCGCAACATCGGTGTTGCGACGCTGATCGTCTACCGCGCCACGATCTCCAAGCTGTACGGCGACGTGTGCCGCTATTACCCGTCGTGCTCCGCCTACGCGGTGGGCGCCGTGCAGCAGCACGGCCTCGTGAGAGGATCGGGGAGGGCGCTCGCGCGCATCGCCCGCTGCCATCCCTGGGCCGCCGGCGGCGTCGATGACGTGCCGCCGCATCCGCACTTCCGCTACGACCTGACTCCCCGCGGCTTCGTCGTGCCGCGCCGAAAGGACTGATCCGTGGACTTCTTCGGAACCCTCCTGTTCCCCATCCGATGGGTGATCGAGGCGATCCTCGTGGGGTGGCACTGGCTGTTCACCGCGATCGGCATGCCGTCGACGGGTGGCCTGACGTGGGTGCTGTCGATCCTCGGCGTGGTCGTGATCGTGCGACTGTGCATCTTCCCGCTCACGATCCGGCAGATCAAGAGCCAGCGGAAGATGATGGAGATCGCGCCGGAGATGCGCAAGATCCAGGAGAAGTACCGGGGCAAGCGCGACCAGCTCTCTCGCGAGGCGATGAGCCGCGAGACCATGGAGCTGTACAAGAAGCACGGCACCTCTCCGGTGGGCGGCTGTCTGCCGATCCTCATCCAGATGCCGATCTTCTTCTCGCTGTACTGGACGCTCTACGACATCAAGACGTGGGCGGCCAACGACTCGTCGGGTCGCAACGAGTGGCTGTTCACCCCGGAGCGCGTGCACGAGTTCAACGACGCGTCGCTGTTCGACGTCGCGCCGCTGCACATGACGCTGATCGATCACTTCAACGCGTCGCCCGTGTCGGTGCCGGCGATCGTGCTGCTGATCATCCTCGTCGCGCTCATGATCGCGACGCAGTTCTTCACCCAGCTGCAGATCGTCTCGAAGAACCTGTCGCCGGAGGCCAAGACCGGCCAGGCGTACCAGATGCAGCGGATCATGCTGTGGATCATCCCGTTCGCGATGATCTTCTCGGGCGTGGCCTTCCCGCTCGGCGTCGTGACCTACTGGTTCTTCAACAACCTGTGGACCATGGGCCAGCAGTTCCTCGTGATCCGCTCGATGCCGACCCCGGGATCCGAGGCGGCGAAGGCGCGCGAGGAGCGCCTGGCGCGCAAGGGCAAGGCGCTCAACTCCCAGGGCAAGGTCGTCTCGCTCGAGGAGTACGAGCGTGAGCAGCAGGAGCTGCTGCGCCAGGCCGAGCTCGAGCGCGCGGCGCGCGCCAAGCGGCAGCAGCCGATGGGCAGGCAGCGCGCGAAGAAGCAGGCGCAGAAGCAGAACCCGCCGGCCGGCAACAATTCCCACTCCTGACCTGGGATTTCTAAGAGGTAGACGATGAACACCATTCCCGTGACCCAGGCCGACGAGCCCACCGAGGCGGAGCTCGAGCGCGAGGGCGACATCGCCGCGGACTTCCTCGAGGGTCTGCTCGACATCGCCGACATTGACGGCGACCTGACCCTGGACGTGCGCGCGGGCCGCGCGTACGTGTCGGTCGAGTCGGACGACGAGTCGCTGCGCCGTCTCGCCGATCCGGACACCGTGCAGGCGCTGCAGGAGCTGACGCGCCTGGCCGTGCAGAGCGAGACCGGCCGGTTCTCGCGCCTCATCCTCGACATCGGCGGATCGCGCGAGCTGCGGCAGCGCCAGCTGGAGAAGCTCGTCGACGCGGCCGTCGCGAAGCTCGACGAGGGCGCGTCGCAGGCCTCGCTGCCCGCCATGTCGTCGTACGAGCGCAAGCTGGTGCACGACGTCGCCGCCGCGCGCGGCCTGGTGTCGGAGTCTTACGGCGAGGGTGCCGATCGGCACACGGTGATCCGTCGCGCCTGACGTTCTGCCGCGCTGATTCCGGCGCCGCCCGCGAGCGGCGCATCAGAAAGGAAGCCCGCACGATGACCGACTCCCCCGTGGCCGAGGCCGTCGAGCCGGAGCCCGCCGCGGCGTCCGCGCTGTTCGGCGATCGCATCGAGCTGGCCCGCTCGTACGCGGCCGCCCTCGTCGCGCACGGCGAGGAGCGCGGTCTGATCGGGCCGCAGGAGCTGCCGCGGCTGTGGACGCGCCACATCCTGAACTGCGCGGTCGCCGCTCCCCTGTTCCCCGCGGGTGGTCGCGTGGGCGACGTCGGCTCCGGAGCGGGACTGCCGGGCATCGTGCTGGCGATCGCCCGGCCCGATGTGACGTGGGAGCTCATCGAGCCGATGGAGCGTCGCGTCGCGTGGCTCGAGGAGCAGGTGTCCGCCCTGGGGCTGTCGAACGTGTCGATCCACCGGGCGCGCGCCGAGGAGGCCGGCGTCGAGGGGCTCCTCGACGCGGTCACCGCCCGCGCGGTCTCGGCCCTGCGCACGCTCATCCCGTGGACCGCTCCCCTGGTCCGCGACGGCGGCGAGCTCATCCTGCTCAAGGGCCGCAACGCCGAGGCGGAGATCGAGGCCGCCGCGAAGCAGATCCGGCGGTTCAAGCTGTCCGCGGTGCGCGTCGAGGTGCTCGGTGCGGACGTGCTCTCCGAGGAGACCCGGGTCGTCCGCGCGCGCGTCCGCGCCGCGTGACGCGTCGGCGTTTCACGTGAAACGTCCGGTCCTCGCGGCGCGATAGCGTGAGCGGGTGGATCGCCGGTCGGGCCGCGTCGGTGTGATCCAGAACCCCACGGCGGGGTTTGGGCGCGCGGGGGATGTCAGCGTGGCGCTCGGGCGCGCGTTGCGCGCGGCGGGCGTCGAGGTGGTCGACCTCTCCGCCGGCCGGATGGCGCTCGCGCTCGATGCCGCCCGCGAGGCGCTGCGACACGGGCTCGACGCCCTCGCCGTGATCGGCGGGGACGGCATGGTGCACCTCGGCGCGCAGGCGGTCGCCGGCTCCGCCACGCCCCTGATGATTCTTCCCGCCGGCACGGGCAATGATTTCGCGGCCGCCGCCGGCATCGGCGACATCGGGAAGGCGCCCTGTTCCGCCGCCGTCACGGAACTGCTTTCGTCACCGCCCCGGCGCGTGGATCTGCTGCGCGTGCGTGGCGAGGGAATCTGCATCGACGGGGGTGACGTGCGCTGGGTGGCGGGCGCGGTGTCGGCCGGGCTCGATGCCGCGGTCAACGCGCGCGCGAATGCCATGCGATTCCCGCGCGGCGCGCGACGATACGCGGTGGCCGCGATTGCCGAGATCGCGACGTATCGCGCGTGGAGCTACCGGGTCCGTCTCGAGGACGCGGTGCTCGCCACGGGACCGGGACTCCCCGGCCTGGAGCGGACGGCCGCGGGGGCGACGTGGGTCGGTGACGCGGCGCTGGTGACGCTGGCGAACTCGCCGCAGATCGGTGGCGGGATCCCGGTCGCGCCGGGCGCCTCGCTCACCGATGGGCGCATGGACGTGGTCATCGCGGGCGATGTGGGGCGCGCCGGGGCCGCACGCCTGTTTCCCCGGCTGCTGCGCGGCGCGCACGTGCACGCGCCCGACGTGATGGTGCTGCGCAGCGCGCGGGTGCGCCTGGAGTCCGCGGGCGGCCGCTCGGTGGCGCTCTACGGCGACGGCGAGTTCCTCGGCGCTCCGCCGGTCGACGTCGAGGTCGTCCCCGGTGCGTTGCGGGTTCTGGCGTAGGCGTTTCACGTGAAACATCGCGCGTGCGGCGGGTGGGCGTGCGGTTCGGGTGCGGGCGCCGGCTCGGCCACGTGGCGTGCGCGAGGGACATCGGCGGTGCCCGGTTCGGGCAGTTGGGAGTGCTCGGGTGGCGCGCGGACGGTCGGCGCAAGGGTGTGCGGTCCGTCCCTTCCCGGCGGTTGCGCGCGCGAACCGATTGCGAGGGTTGTGCGCTCGCGTCACCCGCGCTCAGGCGGTCCGCGACCGTCGTGGGACCTCGTCGGCACGCGCTTAGCAGGCGAGTTTCATCGACGCTGGACCGGGGTGGGGTGGGCGGGTTGCGTCCGTCCGAGCACCCGGTGAGCGCTCTGGCGATGAAGCAGGGGGCGATGTCGCGGGGTCTCGCGACCGAGCACGGCGGTGGGCGACTATCGACAACGAGAGGCGTAGCGCGCGCACGATTGGGTACGAGATCGCCGACCGTCCGCGCAGCGGGCAAACCGGCACTTGTGCGTCCGTGTCGTCGTCGTGAAGGAGAGAGCGCGTGCGATTACCCGCTCCCCCGTTCGCGATCCCTCGCGTCGCGCGCGGCATGGCGCCGTCGGGGGCCCGATCCGCGGGGATGTTTCACGTGAAACCTCGCCCGCGACTCATGAATGCACCAACTGCCTGGCGCAAAAGTTGCCGATTAGGCGATCGGGACTCTCGGTGTCGTCGAAGGTCACGTTGGCGAGCACCCCGCGATTGTGTGTGGTCCGTCCTTGGTCGTTACCGCCGCGGACCGGCGCATCACGCAGGGTGTTGTGGCCCGTTTCGTGGCCGGGCTCGTTGCGGCGGCGGCGGTTGCGACCCGCGCTCCCATCGCCACCACCGGGGCGACGTTTCACGTGAAACATGCTCGCGACCACCGCCCATCGGAACCGCGTCGCGCGAGGGTTCTTCGATCAGCGATCACGACTCCTGGTGCAGTCGAAGATCGCGTGGCGGCACGCATCCGGGATGGTGGGCGCGGTGGGTCGTTGGCTGCCGCCGCCCGGCGCATCGCGCGGGGCGTGAACTGCGCGGTGGCCGAGCTCGCTGCATGGCGGCCGGTCGCGAGGCGTCACTCGCGCTGCCTCCCCCAAGCGCGATGTTTCACGTGAAACATGGTCCGGTGAAGGGCCATCGATGGGCGAGGTCGCGAGACGGGCCCTTGTCGTGCAGGGCGAGGCGTCGCAACCGGACGTCCCGTCCCGCCACCGGGCCGCAACGCAGTGCGCGTCGGGCGCCACACGCGGTTGCGCCGTAGCGCTCGGCGGCGGCGCGCGCTCCGCTCGTGCGGCCGCAACTGCGTCGGGCAAGCGGTCCGGAGCACGCGAACCCGGCCCGATCCGAACGCTGGAGTGCCACCGCGCGGAATGCGCAGTGCCGTCGGCTTCGACGACGACAGCACGTGAGGAGGCGCTCCGTCGGCGAGTCGGGCGCGTTCTCCTCGATCCACGATCGCGTCGACAGCGTCTGAGCGCGGATCCGCGTGCATCCGAGCCGTTCCATCTCGTCAGCGTTCTTGCCGGCGAACACACGCGAGGCGCTCGGTCGCGTTCGCGAGGACCCGCTCGGCAGCGTTTCACGTGAAACATCGCCCTCCGTCGCGCCGCGTGCGAGCTCAGCCAGTTCGCCGTTTGAGCTGGAGCGCGCCGGCGCGGCATCGTCGACCTGCCCCGTCCGCGACGGGCATCGCGTCCGTGCGTCAGGCGCGACCCGCGTCAGGGTGCGACCGTACCCGGGCAACGGAGTGCCTCCGCGAACGCGCGCAGAGCCAATGAGCCCACGGGAGGAACCGCGATCCCAGGGATCGACGCCCGCGGTTCGCGCGCGTTCGGGGAACCCGACTGAGTACGCCCCCGCATCGGCAGGCCCTTGATCCCCACGCGCCTTCGCGCACCAAGGCTGCATAGGGCCGCACAACGACGGCAGAAGTACCCCGGACAAGGGGAGAACAGGCCGAATCGTCGCGCCTCCCGCCGTCCTGCCGTAGTTCTGCACGCGCGCACGCGCACCCAGGTCCGCGTCCACGATCGACGGCTCGAACACACTCGGACACCTCCCCTGCCCCGTCGCGCAGCAGGGGCAGCCTCGCCTGGGCCGGCATCCCACTTGCGCGATGGACCCGGCCGCGCTTCGAGGTTTGATGGCTGCACAACTACGGCAGAACCCGCGGAAGCAAGTTGATAAGGGCCCAGTTCGAGCCAACCCCAGCGTTCCCGCCGTAGTTGTGCCGGCCTCGGCGTGCCATTGCTCGGGCACATCGGCCGCGCGCGCCTCGCCGACCTTTAGCGGCCAGTTGGCTCGGCTGGTGCCACGAGCCCGCACAACTACGGCGGAACTGTGCCGAGGGAGGCCGAAACCGCGTCGGGAAGGCGTCCTCCCGAATGTTCTGCCGTAGTTGTGCGGTGGTCACGCGATGGCGCGGTCGCCAAGGTCCGTGGGCAATGTCGGTGGAGGGCCTCGCGCTTGGCGGGGCGACCGTTCACCGGAGCTTGGCTGTCATTGTCCTCTCCGGGCCGACGAGCCACGGGGAGCAGCCTGGATCTCGACTCCGCTGCGCTCCGCTCGATCCGTCTCCGCTCGCTTCGCTCGGTCGACGGGCCGCGCGGGGTGCGTGCCTGGCCGGGACCCTGCGGTCAAGGTCCCGTCCGGTCTATGGGGTGCGGAAAGCGGCCTGGATCTCGGCTCCGCTGCGCTGCGCTCGATCCGTCTCCGCTCGCTTCGCTCGGTCGACGAGCCGCGGTTGGAGCGTGTGACGCGGGGCGCCCTGCCGTCATTGCGCTCTCCGCGGGGTTGGGGTGCGAGACGCGGCCGGCGCGGGGGCACAACTACGGCAGGACTGGGCCGCGTGAGGCGGTAACCGGGTTGATCGAGGTGGGAGGGGCGGATGTGCCGTAGTTGTGCGGGGAGATGCCCGCCCGCCCCGGCCGGCGCCCGGGGGTTTCACGTGAAACATCGGGCGGTGGCGGGGTGGCCGGAAGCGATGTCGGGATGGCGGGTTAGAGTGGACGGAGCCCGACGCCCGCGACGCGAAAGAGTGTGTTTCACGTGAAACAGTCCGAGAACGAGAGCACTTTCTCGCTTCCCGATGACACCCCTCTCGCCCGCGAACTGGCGGATCTGAACGCCCGCAAGCGCCGTCTCGCGGACGCCAAGGTCTCGTTCACGGGGCGCACGCGCGTGATGACGGTGTCGAACCAAAAGGGCGGGGTCGGCAAGACCACGACGACGGTCAACATCGCGGCGGCGATCGCGGAGTTCGGCGGTCGCGTGCTCGTGATCGACCTCGACCCGCAGGGGAACGCCTCGACGGCGCTCGGGGTGCCACACTCGGCCGACACCCCGAGCATCTACGACGTGCTGATCGACGACTTCCCCATCGCCGACGTCATCCAGCCCAGCCCCGAGAGCGAGAACCTGTTCTGCGCGCCGAGCACGATCCACCTCGCGGGGGCGGAGATCGAGCTCGTGTCGCAGGTGGCGCGCGAGCATCGGCTCAAGACGGCGCTCGACGCGTTCCTCGGCGCGCAGGAGCGCCCGTTCGACTTCATCCTGATCGACTGCCCCCCGTCGCTCGGCCTGCTCACGATCAACGCCTTCACGGCGGCGGACGAGGTGTTCCTGCCGATCCAGGCGGAGTACTACGCGCTCGAGGGCCTCAGCCAGCTGCTCGGCAACATCAAGATGATCCAGAAGCACCTCAACCCGCGGATCCACGTGTCGACGATCCTCCTCACCATGTTCGATCAGCGCACCCGGCTGTCGCAGCAGGTGGGCGACGAGGTCCGCGCACACTTCCCGAACGAGGTGCTCAAGACGGTTATCCCGCGCTCGGTCCGCGTGTCGGAGGCGCCGAGCTTCGGGCAGACCGTGATCACATACGATGGCGGTTCCGCGGGCGCGGTGGCGTACCGCGAGGCGGCCGTGGAGATTCTGTCGCGAGCGGCGGCGAAGAACGACGAGGAGAAGGCCTGATGGCAAAGCGGACGGGTCTGGGGCGCGGCATCGGAGCGCTCATCCCCACTTCGGAGTCGACGGACACGCGCCCGGTCGACGTGTTCTTCCCCGGCGGGAAGAAGAAGACCGAGGAGACCGCGCCGGTGGTCGACGAGCTCGTCGCCGTGCCCGGCGCGCGCCTGGTCCACATCGACCCGCACGCGATCGTGCCGAACCCGCGCCAGCCGCGCACGCACTTCGACCCCGACGACCTGGCGGAGCTCGTCCACAGCGTCCGCGAGTTCGGCGTGCTGCAGCCGGTGGTGGTGCGCGACAAGGGCGACGGCACGTACGAGCTGATCATGGGCGAGCGCCGCACCCGCGCCTCGCGCGAGGCCGGCCTCACCGAGATCCCGGCGATCGTCCGCGACACCCAGGACGAGGACCTCCTGCGCGACGCGCTGCTGGAGAACCTGCACCGCTCACAGCTGAACCCGCTGGAGGAGGCGTCGGCCTACCAGCAGCTGCTCGACGACTTCGGCATCACGCAGGACGAGCTGGCGAAGCGGATCGGGCGCTCGCGCCCGCAGATCAGCAACACGATCCGCCTGCTGCGGCTGCCGGTGCCCGTGCAGCAGCGCGTGGCCGCGGGCGTGCTGAGCGCCGGGCACGCCCGCGCGGTGCTCTCGCTCGAGGACCCCGAGGCGATGCAGCGCCTCGCCGACAAGATCGTGAACGAGGATCTCTCCGTGCGCGCCGCGGAGGCGGCGGCGAAGGCGATCGCCGCGGCCGGCGAGCAGCGCGCGACCAAGCCGAAGCCCAAGGCCGGCGCGCGCCGGGCCTACCTGGACGAGGTCGCCACCCGGCTCGGTGACCGCCTCAACACACGCGTGCGGATCAGCCTCGGCGCCAGAAAAGGCCAGGTCACGATCGATTTCGCCTCGATTCAGGACCTCAACCGCATCCTGTCGGAGATCGGCGAGGAGTCGTACGGCGGCTGATCGATCGCGGTCCGCGCGGTCGATCAGATCCGCGGAATGGGCAGTCGTACCCCTCGCCATCGGGACTGCGGACTCGTAGGCTCGCGCGTATGAGCGATCAGAACCGCGAGGACACGCCCGAGTCGATCCCCACGCCGGAGCCCGTCGTCGACTCGGCGTTCGACGCGATCCCCGGCACGTCGGCCGATGCCGCCACGCCGCCCGTGCCGCCCGCCGCACCGTCCGCCGACCCGTCGGCCGCCGCGGCTCCCGCGAGCGGCGCCGCGCCCGTGCCGCCGGTGCCGCCGTCGTCCGGCGCGCCCGTGCCGCCCGCTCCCCCGGCGCCGCCCCAGGGCCAGCCCGGCGGCGCATACCCCGGCGCAGCCGCCGGCTACCCCGGCCAGCCGGCCGCGTACCCCGGCCAGCCGGGCGCGACCGCCGGTTACCCCGGCCAGCCCTACGACGCCGCACCCGCCGCCCCCACGACGCGCCCGCGCCAGGTGGTCACGGCGTGCGTGCTCGCCTGGGTGATCGCGGGACTCGGCGTGGTCGGGCTCATCAGCGCCATGGTGCTGATGTCGCAGTACGGCATCGACGGCGCCGTCATCGCCGGCAGCGTGCTGATCCCGATCGTCGTCATCATCGGGCTCGCGGTGTTCGCCGTGTTCACGTGGCAGGGCAAGGGCTGGGCGCGCATCGCGCTCACGGTGATGTTCGCGATCAACACCCTGAGCGGCCTGGCCAACATCGGCAACGGCGCACCGCAGGGGATCCTCGGCGTGATCCTGAGCATCGGCGCGATCGTCATGCTGTGGCTGCCGGTGACCAACGCCTGGTTCGCCGCGAAGCGACAGTCCGCCTGACGGCCGCGCGGTCCGCGTAGCCTGGGGAGGTGACGACGGACCGCGCGCGACCGAGCCCTCTCGGACCGGCGTTCCGGACCCTCCTCACCGCCAACGTCGCCGCCTCGCTCGCCGACGGCATCACCCGCACGGCGTTCCCGCTGCTGGCGGCGCGACTGACCGACGACCCGCTCCTCGTCTCGGGGATCGCGATCGCCGCCAACCTGCCCTGGCTGTTCTTCGCGATCCCCCTGGGCGTCCTCCTCGACCGCGTCGATCGCCGCCGCGCCATGTCGATCGCCGGGGCCCTGCGCGCCGCGGTCGCCGTGACGCTCGCGGTGCTCGCGGCCACCGGGACGCTGACGATCTGGCTGCTGCTGGCCGTGACCCTCGTCTTCGCCACGCTCGAGATCCTCTACGACGGAGCCATCCGCGCCATCCCGCCCGCGATCCTCGCGCGCCGCGAGCTGCCGCGCGCGAACTCACGCATCGAGGGTGCCGAGATCGTCATCCAGCAGTTCCTGTCCGGGCCCGTCACGTCGTGGCTGCTCGCGATCTCCGCGCTCGTGCCGCTCGTGGGCGCGGCGGGCGGCTACGTCGTCGCGGCGGCGCTGGCCTTCCTCCTCCCCGCGGCCGCCGCCGGCAGCCACCGCGAGGCGGCCGCAACGCGCGAACGCGGTGCGTGGCGGGCCGACCTCACGAGCGGCTACCGGTTCATCCGGGGGCACGACACGCTCTGGCCGCTGTGGCTGCTGTCGATCGCCATCGCGCTATGCCACGCCATGGTGATGTCGACCTTCGTGCTCTACGTGCTCGACGAGCTGCGCGTGCCGGAGGCGTGGTTCGGCACGTTCCTGCTCGTCGGGGCCGCCGGCGCCGTGCTGGGCTCGGTCGCCGCCGCTCCCCTGCAGCGGCGATTCCCCACGGGCCCGCTGATCGCCGCGATCAATCTGCTCGGCCTGCTGTGCTGATTCGCGATGGGCGTGTTCCCCGACGTCGTGCTCGCCGCGGTGTGCATGGCGATCGCGTGGGGCACGACCACCGTGTGGAACGTGCACATCATGTCGCTGCGCCAGTCGCTCATCCCGGGGCACCTGCTGGGGCGCGTGCACGGCACGTGGCGCACCCTGCTGTGGGGCGCCATGCCGATCGGCTCGCTCCTCGGAGGGCTCCTCGCCCGCGGCGGCCTGACCCTGCCGCTGCTCGTCGGCGCCGGCGCGGGCATCGCGGTGTCGCTGCTCGGCTACCGGTTCCTGTCGCGGCTGCCCGATCCGGGCGACGTGCGCACCGACACGATCGAGCAGATCCGCGATCCGGACGATCCTCCCGCGTAGCCGGACGATCCTCCCGCCTCGACCCGCTGTCAAGGGGGTACCGGGTGTGTGGCGTGCGCGCGAGGGTGGACCGCGTACGCCGCTCGGCGTGCGCCATCGCACAGGAGGAGTGACATGACCGATCCGGAGACGATGACCGATCCGCGCGAACCGGCGCAGGACCTCCCGCCCCAGCAGCAGCCCGAGCAGCCGGGGCTGACCGAGCCGATGACCCCCACCCCGGACCACGGCGAGAACTCGTGGCGGGGCCGCGGGCGCCTCGTCGGGCGCCGCGCGCTCATCACGGGCGGCGACTCCGGCATCGGGCGCGCGATCGCCGTCGCGTACGCCCGCGAGGGGGCCGACGTCGCGATCGCGTACCTGCCGGAGGAGGAGCAGGACGCCCAGGAAACCGAGCGGCTCGTGCGGGAGGCCGGCCGCACCAGCGCGCTGTTCCCGCTCGACCTCACGAGCGAGCAGGCCTGCATCGACCTCGTCGCCGGTGCCGTGGATGCCCTGGGCGGGCTCGACATCCTCATTCCGAATGCGGCATATCAGAAGCAGCGCGACGGCATCGAGAGCCTGCAGCTCAGCGAGGTCGAGCGGGTGTTCCACACCAACCTCGTCGCCCCGCTGCTGCTCGCGCGCGAGGCCGTGCCGCACTTCGCGCCCGGCTCATCGATCATCGTGACGACGTCCATCCAGGCCTCCGAGCCGTCCCCCGGCCTGCTCGACTACGCCATGACGAAGGCCGCGCTCGTCGCCTACACGCAGGCGCTCGCGCAGGAGCTGGGGCCGCGCGGCATCCGCGTCAACGCGGTGGCGCCCGGGCCGATCTGGACACCGCTCATCCCCGCTACCGGCTTCCCCGACGACAAGGTGGCGAGCTTCGGGAAGGACACCCCGCTGGGACGCGCCGGGCAGCCGGGCGAGCTCGCGGGAGCATACGTGTACCTGGCCAGCGACGAGGCGTCGTACGTGTCCGGCGCCGTGATCCCGGTCACGGGAGGAAGGGGGTTCTGACGTGCCGAACCCGAGCATCAAGGACGAGGAGCTCTACGAGAAGCTCCGCGACGAGGGCAACTCCGCCGAGAAGGCCGCCCGCATCGCGAACGCCGCGGCGCGCGACGGGCGATCGAAGGTGGGCAAGCGTGGCGGCAACGCCGAGGACTACGAGGACCGCACGGTCGACGAGCTGCGCGAGCGCGCGAAGGAGCTCGGGATCGAGGGCGTGTCGAAGCTGCGCAAGGGCGAGCTGATCGAGCGCCTGCGCAACCACTGAGACCGACGGCGGAGGGGCATCCTTCCCCCTCACTCGCCCCTCCGCCGGCGGTCTCTCAATCGCGATCGCGCAGCTGCTGCGCCAGCTCCTCGTCGACCGCACGGATGGTCGTGGTGTCCACCGCCGCCGCGTCGACCTGCTCGAACCGGCGCTGCCGGCGCCGCAGCCACAGCCCGCCGAGGAGCAGCACGATCATGACGCCGTAGATGACCTGCGACGTCAGGCCCTGCACGAGGATGATCGGGTCGCCCTGGCTGATCGCCATGGCCTTGCGCAGCTGCTCCTCGGCCATCGGACCGAGGATGGCGCCCACCACCAGCGGCGACACCGGGTAGCCGTGGCGGCGCATGAAGAACCCGATGAGCCCCAGCACGAGCAGCAGGCCGAGATCGAACACCGTGAAGTTGGCCGCGTACGCCCCGAGCCCCGCGAACACGAGGATCCCGGCGTAGAGGTAGGGGCGCGGGATCTGCAGCACCTTCGCCCACATGCCCACGAGCGGCAGGTTCAGCACCACCAGCACGACGTTGCCCACGTACAGGCTCGCGATGAGCGCCCACACGAGCGCCGACTCGCTCTCGAACAGCAGCGGACCGGGACGCAGGCCGTAGGTCTGGAAGGCGCTGATGATGATCGCGGCGGTCGCCGTGGTCGGCAGGCCCAGCGTGAGCAGCGGCACGAGCACGCCGGCCGCCGCGGCGTTGTTGGCCGCCTCGGGCCCGGCGACGCCCTCGATCGCTCCCCGGCCGAACTGCTGCTTGTACGGCTCGCGCGCGAGCTTCTTCTCGGTCGCGTAGGACAGGAAGGTGGCCACGTCGGCGCCGCCGGCGGGGATCGACCCGATGGGGAAGCCGATCGCGGTGCCGCGCAGCCACGGCTTCCACGATCGCCGCCAGTCCGACTTCGACATCCAGGTCCGCCAGCTGCCCGTGACCGGGATCACCGGCAGCTTCCCGTGACGCATGCGCGATCCGACATATAGCGCCTCGCCCACCGCGAACAGGCCCACCGCCACGATCACGACATCGATGCCGTCGCCGAGGTTGGGGATGGCGAACGTGAAACGCTGCTGGCCCGTGAGCGTGTCGGTGCCCACCAGGCCGAAGAACAGGCCGATCGCGAGCGAGACGAGGCCGCGCACGGGCGAGCTGCCCAGGAGCGCGCCGACCGTGAGGAACGCCACGATCATCAGGGCGAAGTAGTCGGCGGGGCCCAGCGTGACGGCGAAGTCGGCGATCCACGGCGCCGCGAGGGTGAGCAGCCCGGTCGCGAGCGTGCCGGCGATGAAGGAGCCGATCGCCGCCGTCGCAAGCGCGGCGGTCGCGCGGCCCGCCCGCGCCATGCGGTTGCCCTCCAGCGCGGTGACGATCGACGCCGACTCCCCCGGCGTGTTCAGCAGGATCGACGTCGTGGACCCGCCGTACATGCCGCCGTAGTAGATGCCCGCGAACATGATGATCGCGCTCGTGACGTCGAGCGTGTAGGTGAGCGGCAGCAGCAGCGCCACCGTCATGGCGGGCCCGATGCCCGGGAGCACGCCCACGGCCGTGCCGAGCAGCACGCCGAGGAACGAGAACAGGAGGTACTGCGGCTGCAGCGCCGTCGCGAAGCCGTCGAGCAGGAGCTGGATGCTATCCACCGAACACCCCCGGCAGGACCGTCCCGAACGGCGGGAGCGACAGGCCCAGGCCCAGGCCGAACACCACCTGGGTGAGCACGCCGAGGCCCGCGCCGAGAAGGAGCGCCTTCCACCACGAGGCCGCGCCGAGCGCGAGGGAGGCCCCCGTGAACAGCACGGTGACGGCGGCCGGCCATCCCGCCAGCGGGATCACGACGATCAGCGACGCGAACGACAGCGACAACCGCAGGACCGTCAGCCACGACGTGCGCGCCTCGGCGTCGATGTCCTCGCCCTCGTCGGGCCGGCCCACGTCGCCGCGCAGCACCGCGACGATCGCCGCCGCGGACGTCACGAGCAGCAGCGCGCACACCGCGTACGGCACCACGCGAGCGCCGATGACGTTGGACGACCCCATCGGCTCGCGGATGGCGCCCACCATGATCAGCGCGACGATCGAGAACGCGAGGATGACGCCGACGAAGATCAGCTCGCCCACGCGGGAGCGGGCCGCCGGCGTGCTGCCGGCGACCCCTCCCGTGGTGATCTCGCTCGTCACTCGATCAGTCCGATCGTGGCGAGCGTCTCCTGCGTGGTGGCGATGTCCTCGGTGAGGAACGACGCGAACTCGTCGCCCACCAGGAACGCGTCGGTCCAGCCGTTCGTCGTGAGCACCTCGGTCCATGCCTCGCTGTCGTGCAGCTCGGTGACGAGGTTCTCGAGGGCCGCCCGCTCGTCGTCCGAGATGTCGCCGGGGGCGAGCAGGCCGCGCCAGTTCGTCAGCGTGATGTCGATGCCCTCGTCCACGAGGGTCGGGGCGTCCGGCAGCAGCTCGGCGGGCTCGGCCGACGTGACCGCGAGCGCCTTCAGCTCCCCCGCCTCGATCTGCTGCGCGAACTCGCCCACGCCCGAGATGCCGGCGTCCACCTGGCCGCCGAGCAGCAGCGTGAGCGCCTCGCCGCCGCCCGAGTTCGCGATGTAGTTGAGCGAGCTGGGGATGTCGGCCGCCTCCACGCCGCCGCCGGTGAGCAGCATGCCCGCGAGGACGTGATCGATGCCGCCGGCCGACCCGCCGGTCACCGCCATGTCGGAGCCCGCCTCGACCCACGCGTCGAGGAAGTCCTGCATCGAGTCGTACGGGCTGTCGGCGGGCACGACGACGACCAGCGGCTCCTCGGTGAGGCGCGCGATCGGGGTCATGTCCTCGATCCGCACGGCCGACGCGTTCGTCTCGACCGCGCCCACCATGACCGAGCCGGTCACCATCAGGGTGTTCGGGTCGCTCTCGGTGGCGAGCGCGGCCAGGCCGACCGTTCCGCCGGCGCCGCCGATGTTGCTCACGGGCGCCGACGACACGAGCGACTCCTCCGTGAGTGCCTGCGAGACGGCGCGCGCGGTCTGGTCCCAGCCGCCGCCGGGGTCGGCGGGCGCGATGATGTCGACCGCCGAGATCGCGGCGGGCTCGTCGCCGCCACCGTTGCCGCCGCCGTTGCCTCCGGCGGGATTCGCGCCGGCGCATCCGGCGAGGGACAGCGCCGCCACGCCGGCGAGGGCGAGGGCACCGAGGCGTCGAGGGGTCAGGGTGTGCTGTGTCATGGGCTCTTCCTTAAGTCCAATCCGAAGCGGGGCGGCGTCGGTGCCGCGCACGCGTGTCGTCGGAGCGTAGCCGGGGGTCGGCGCGCGCCGCCGGTTGCGTTCAGAACGGGAACTTGTGGTCGTTTTGGTCCCCGACTCGCCGGCCGCGCGGTCACCTACGATGGGCGGGTGATCAAGGCGATGAGGCTTCGCACGCAGCTCGTGCTGCTGCAGGTCGTCATCGTGCTCGTGATCGTGCTCACCGTCGGGATCGCGGCGCTGTGGATGCAGGAGAACCAGATCCGCGAGGCGTCGCAGGAACGCATGATCGCGGTCGCGAAGTCGGTCGCCCAGCTGCCGACCGTGCTCGAGGCGTACGACGACCCGGATCCGTCGGCCGTCATCCAGCCCATCGCGGAGCTCATCCGCGAGTCCTCCGACGTCGCGTACGTTGTGGTGACGGACGACCAGGGCATCCGCTACTCCCACCCCAACGAGGAGCGGATCGGCGAGCCCGTGTCGACCGATCCCAGCGTGGCGCTGTCGGGCGAGACGTTCACCGGTACCGAGACGGGGACGCTCGGGGAGTCGTGGCGCGTGAAGGTCCCGGTGTTCGACGCCGGCGGCACCGTGATCGGCCAGGTGTCGGTGGGCATCCTCGAGTCGGAGCTGCGCGCGGACTTCTTCGGCGACATCACGGTCATGCTCGTCGCCCTCGGCGCCGCCACGGTGCTCGGCGTGGTCGCCTCCACCGCGATCGCGCGCCTCGTGCGCCGCCGCATCTACGGGCTGGAGCCCGACGAGATCCGTGGCCTCCTGGAGACGCAGGAGGCCACGCTGCACGGCATCCGCGAGGGCCTGGTGGCCTTCGACGCCGAGGGGCGGGTGTCGCTGTGCAACGACGCCGCGGCGCGCCTGCTCGACCTGCGCTCCCCCGCCGACGCGATCGGCGTACCGGCGGCGGACCTGCTCGACGACGACCTCGCGGGGCTGATCGACGAGGTGCGCGGCGACGCCGTTCCGCAGCGGCTGGTGCTCTCGGGCGAGCGCGTGCTCGTGGCGCGCGCGGCGTCGGTGCGCGTGCACGGGCGCGACGTGGGCACGGTCGTGATCCTGATGGACCGCACCGAGCTCGACCACGCGCTGCAGCAGCTCGCCGGTGCGCAGAGCCTGACGGAGGGTCTGCGCGCCCAGCAGCACGAGTTCGCCAACACGCTGCACACGCTGGGCGGGCTGCTCGAGCTCGGCGAGACCGAGGCGGCGATGCGGATGATCGAGCGCAGCGGCGACGGCGGCGCCATCACCCGCCTGGACGCCCACGACGGCATCCACGACATCGAGGTCGCGGCGCTGCTGCTGGCCAAGCGCGCCCGCGCGCGCGAGCTGGGCGTGGCGCTGCACGTGACGGAGGACTCGTTCCTGCCGGAGACCGACGGCGACAGCGCCGACCTCGTCACGGTGTTGGGAAACCTCGTCGACAACGCGATGGACGCCGCCGGCCGCGGCGGCTCGGTCGTCGTCCGCCTCGTCGCGCGGGACGGCGTCGTGGAGCTCGCCGTCGACGACGACGGGCCCGGCGTGCCCGCCGATCGGCGCGCGCAGGTGTTCACGCTGGGCTACTCGACCAAGGCCCGCAGCGGGCAGCGCGGGTACGGGCTCACGCTCGTGGCGCGCATCGTGGAGCGCTCGGGCGGCCGGATCACGGTGTCGGAGTCGCCCGCGGGCGGCGCGCGCTTCGCCGTGGTCATCCCGCACGCAGCGGGGGTGCCGACGTGAGGCTGCGCACGCTCATCGTCGAGGACGACTTCGCCGTCGCGCACGTCACGCGCGGCATGGTCGAGCGTCACCCGCGGTTCGAGGTGGTGAGCGTCGCCGCCACCGGCAAGGACGCCCTGCGGCAGCTCGCCGAGCTGCGGCCGGACGTGATGCTGCTCGACGTGTACCTGCCCGACCTGTCCGGGATCGCGGTGCTCGGCCGGGCGCGCGCGGCCGGCTCGGGCGTGGAGGTCATCGCCGTCACCGCGGCGCGCGATCTCGAGACGGTCCGCCTGGCCCGGGCGCACGGCGTGCACCACTACCTCGTCAAGCCGTTCCCCATGCAGGCGCTGCACGACCGGCTCGACGACGTGGCCCGCTCGGTGGAGCGCGACGCCGCCCTCACCGGAGACGGCCCGCTGGATCAGTCCGCCGTGGACGCGCTGCTGCGGCGCGACGCGCTCGCCGCGGCGGGACAGCGGAAGGGCGTCTCGCCGATCACGCTCGAGCGCGTGGCGGCGGCCCTGGCGGCCCAGACCGAGCCGGTGACCGCGAGCACCCTCGCCGACGCGATCGGGATGTCGCGCGTCAGCGCCCGCCGCTACCTGGAGCGGCTGGTCGAGGCGGGTCTGGCCGAGCGCGGTCCCCGGTACGGCTCCACCGGGCGCCCCGAGCTGCTGTACCGCGCGCGCCGCTGATCCGCGGTGCGGCGGCCGCGCCCGGCGCCCGCCCCACCGTCCCGCCGTAGGCTGGAACGATGGACGAGCCCTCCGGACCGCACCGGCGCGCGAGCGTCGAGTTGCTGCGCGCCGAGGCCGCCGACGAGCTCGCCGCGCTGGTCCACGAGCGGCTGCGCGCGGGCGAGGACCCGTGGGATTTCATGGAGGAGCTGCCCACGATCGACGAGCTCGTCGTGTTCACGCTGCGCGCCGAGCACATCGAGGCGGACGGCGGCCTGCGTCCCACGCACGCGCGCAACCAGCGGCTGCTGCGCCAGATCGCCGCGGAGTACCCGGAGCTGACCCGCGCGGTGTGGCGGCTCATCGGGCAGGAGAACACGCACCGCCGCTGGGATGCCACCGTGCGCGTGATCGGTCCGCACGGCCGCTGACGCGCTACCGGGCGGCGACGAACGTCGACACGAGCCCGTAGATCATCATGAACGGCCACGCCCACGGCGCGCTCGCCGTCAGCGGCGGCACGATCTCGCCCCAGCCGTCGCCGTTGAGCAGGCGGAACAGCGACACGGTCGAGGCCCCGAGGTCGCCGAACATCTCCGGCGCGATGCCGCCGAACAGCATGGTGCACGCCACCACGAACACGTACATCACGATCACCAGCCGTGCGCGAAGATCCGCAGCGCCACCTCGATCGCGAAGATCGCCAGCACGATCTGATCGAGCGTGCGCATGACCGGGCCGTGGAAGCCCGGGTACGTCTCCAGCCCGATCATGATCGCGTTGACCACGATGAGCCCGATGATGAAGCCCTGGAACGTGCGGTGCTCCACGATCGCCCGGACGCGCCGCCGATCGCCGTCACGGTCTCGCTCGACATGAGTCCTCCCCGCGCCGACGCCGCGCCGTGAGGCGGCGGAACGCACCGATCCTACTCACGCGGCGCGCCGGCGGAACCCGGCCTGACCGGGCACTTCTGCCCGTCGAGACGACGAAGCCCCCGTCGCGGTGACGGGGGCTTCGGTGGTCGGGTGTTACTTGAGGAACTCGGCCAGGTCCTGCTCGAGGGCGAACTTCGGCTTGGCGCCGATGATCGTCGTGGCGACCTCGCCGCCCTGGAAGACCTTCATCGCCGGGATCGACGTGATCTGGTACTTCATCGCCAGGTCGGGGTTCTCGTCGACGTTGAGCTTGAGGATCGTGATCTTGTCGGGGTGCTCCGACTGGATCTCGTCGAGCACGGGCGCGACCATGCGGCACGGGCCGCACCACTCCGCCCAGAAGTCGACGAGGACGGGCCCCTCGGCCTGGAGCACGTCCTGCTCGAAGGTGGCCGAGGTGGTTGCCTTGGCGGTCATGTCGTTCTCCCTTGTGTCTGTCTTCAGGTCAACGCGCCAGCGCCCGGAGAATTCCGGGTCAGACGGTGGCGATCTGCTCCGGGGCCTCCGCCTTGGCGAGGTCCTCGAGGTCGGCCAGGTAGCGCTCGGCGTCCAGCGCGGCGACGGTCCCCGACGCCGCGGCGGTCACGGCCTGGCGGTAGGTCGGGTCGATCACGTCGCCCGCCGCGAACACGCCCGGCACCGAGGTGCGCGACGTGCGGCCCTCGACGGCGATCGTGCCCTCGGCGGTCAGGTCGAGCTTGCCGTGCACGAGGTGGACGCGCGGGTCCGA
>Ga0182749_1000411_pt1 | contig 40997 bp, 35 predicted proteins | sample eDN3rd37CKraftMG_FD_128875 | JGI IMG/M metagenome (GOLD analysis project Ga0182749, IMG submission 128875) | Enriched Miracle-Growth compost microbial communities from Emeryville, California, USA - eDNA 3rd pass 37_C Kraft MG (version 2) (version 2) ...
CTGGCTGAACGAGATCATGGTGCTGCAGGCGCTCGGCGGCGTCGAGCTCGCCATGCGCGACGTCGGCATCCCCTTCGAGCCGGGCGCCGGCGTCGGCGCCGCGGTGCGCCACCTCTCGCGCGCCGACGAGGCGATGCGCGAAGCCGCGGAGTAATCCGGCACTCGGCGACGCAGGGTCACGTCGGGATGATGTGCACCTGCGCCGCCAGCCAGGACACCGTGACGGTCTGCCCGACGCCGAACTGCGTCGCATCCCGCGCCGGCAGGCGGATCTTCAGCGGCGTCGGGCCGACAGTGCCGATCAGCACCACGCTGTCGCCGTAGTTGACGAGGCCGGCGAGCGAGAAGTCGGCGGCGTTGACGTGCGCGCGCGTCGAGGGGCGGATCGACTCCGGCCGGATCGCCACCTTGAGGGCCGTCCCGACCGCGGCGCGCGGCGGCTCGGCCGCCGCGATCAGCCCGACCCCCGGCACCGCGATGAAGCCGTCGGCCGACACGACGCCGTCGAGCACGTTGTTGTCGCCGACGAAGCCGGCCACGAAGGCCGTCGCCGGCTCGTGATAGAGCTTGAGCGGCTCGTTGACCTGCTCGATGCGGCCCGCATTGAACACGGCGATGCGGTCCGACATCGTCATCGCCTCGGTCTGGTCGTGCGTGACGTAGATGGTGGTGACGCCGAGCTCCTTGTGGATGCGACGGATCTCGAGCTGCATCTGCTCGCGCAGGTTCTTGTCGAGCGCGCCGAGCGGCTCGTCGAGCAGCAGCACGTCGGGCTCGAACACCAGCGCCCGCGCCAGCGCCACGCGCTGCTGCTGACCGCCCGACAGGCGCCGCGGCTCCGCCCTGGCGAACGCGCTCAGGCCGACGATCTCCAGGATCTTGCCGACGCGCGCGCCGATCTCCGCCTTCGGCTGCCGCCGCATGCGCAGGGGAAAGCCGACATTGGCGGCGACAGACATGTGCGGAAACAGCGCGTAGTTCTGGAACACGACGCCGATATTGCGCCTGTGCGGCGGGATCGGGTCAATCGAGCGGCCCGACAGCATGATCTCGCCGCCGCTCGCCCGCTCGAAGCCGGCGATCATCATCAGCGTCGTGGTCTTGCCCGATCCGGACGGCCCGAGAAAGGTGACGAACTCGCCCTTCTCGATCGACAGCGACACGTCGTTCACGGCGAGCACGGCGCCGCCGTAGTCTTTCCGGAGATTGTGCAGCGACAGATAGCTCATCGGGCGGTCCGCTTGCCGAGATATTGACGCACCATGGAGACGACGAACACGACCAGCACCACGGCGAACAGAAGCGACGAGGCGACCGAGATGACGGGATCGGCCTGCAGGCGGATGGCGTCGAACATGCGTTTGGGAAGGGTCGCAACGTCGCGACCGGAGATGAACAGCGCCACCGTCGTCTCATCGAAGGAGTGCACGAACGCGAGCAGCGCCGAGACGAGGAAGGCGACGCGCAGGATCGGGAAGGTCACGACGAGGAAGGCGACGAACGGCGGCGCGCCGAGGCTCTGCGCCGCGCGCTCGTAGTTGCGGTCGAAGCCCTTCAGACCCGCCGAGATGGTGAGGAAGGCGACCGGGCTCGTCAGGCAGGCATGCGCCAGCATCACCCCGACATAGGTCTGCAGCAGGCCGAGCTTGGCGAAATACGAGAAATAGCCGACCGCCATGACGATGTGCGGCACGATCAGCGGCGTCAGCAGCAGCAGGTTGACGAGGCCGCGGCCGCGGAAATCGTGGCGCACCATGGCGAAGGCCGCCGGCGTCACCAGGAGCATGGTCAGCACGGTCGTGCCCGTCGCGATGACGAAGCTGTTGACCAGCGGGCCGGTCCAGGTCGGGTCGCGGAAGAACTCCAGATAGTGGGCGAAGCTGTAGCCCGGCGGCGGGAATTCGAGCGACAGCGAGGTCGAGAACGACATCGGCAGGACGACGAAGATCGGCAGCGCCACGAAGATCGCCACCAGGATGCCGAGAGTCAGGAACGTCGCGCGCATCGCCTTTAGCCCCACAACCGGTCGAGGCCGAAGAAGCGATGGTAGACCGACAGCACGATCACCGTCACGGCGAGGAGCACGATGGCCATGGTCGAGGCCTCGCCGAAGGCGAGGAATTCCTCGATCTGCTGGCCGATGACGCCGGAGATCATCTGCTCGCGCGGCGAGCCGATCAGCACCGGGGTGACGTAGAAGCCGATGCACAGCACGAAGACGATGGTCGAGCCGGACACGATGCCCGGCAAGGTCAGCGGGAAATAGACGTGGCGGAAGGCCGCGAACGGCGCCGCGCCGAGGCTCGACGCCGCCTTCATGATGTTGAGGTCGACCTTGCGCATGACGGCGTAGATCGCCATCACCATGATCGGCAGGAGAATGTGCACCAGCGCCAGCACGGCGCTGAACCGCGTGAACAGCAGCAGCGGCGGCGGGTCCCAGCCGAGGCCGCGCAGCGCGTCGGCCACCGGGCCGCGGTTGCCGAGGATGATCATCCACGCATAGGTGCGCACCAGAAAGCTGGTCCAGAAGCTCATCGCCACCAGCATCAGCAGCACGGCGCCGGCCGTGCCGCCGATCTCGGCGATGACGTAGGCGAGCGGATAGGCCAGCAGCACGCAGATCACGGTGACGAACAGCGCCGTCACCATCGTGTCGGTCATGACCCGCCGGTAATACGGGTCGACCAGCACCTTTGCGTAGTGCCCGATCCCCAGCGCCGGCTCGCTGACGCTCATCCAGGCCACTTCGGCGAGCGGCACGAGGAAGAACACCGCCAGGAACGCGAACAGCGGCGCCAGCAGCACATAAGGCCGCCAGCGGTCGGAGACGAGCCCCGCGCGCACGGTCTTCATGGCAGCCGGCGCCGACGCCGCGGAGCGCAAGACTCCGCGGCGAGACGCCCCGTTGTCAGCTCGCCAGCCACTGATCGAACCGCTTGGTCACCGCGTCGAGATCGACACCGGCGTTGAGCACGTCCTGTTCGAAGGCGAGCTTGTAGTGCGCCGGATAGGTCGGCATCTTGACCGCTTCCTTTTCGGGAATGGCCTTGAACGCATCCGGATTGAGCGGGCCGTAATTCGCATCGCTGCAGAAGCCGGCGAGCGCCTCCGGCGACACCGCGATCTTGATGTATTTGCGCGCGAGCTCGGCGCGCGGCGTCCCCTTCGCCACCACCCAGTAGGCGCGGTCGATCTCGGCCTGGTTCCAGACGAGCTCGGCCGGCGCGTTCTGGTCCATCAGCTCCTGGATGCGGCCGTTCCAGATGCCGATGGCGTGGACCTCGCCGTCGCGCAGGAGCTGCTGCGACTGCGGCCCCTGCGTCCACCACACGCGGATCGCCGGCTTGATGCGCTCGAGCGACTTGAACGCCCGCTCGACGTCGAGCGGATAGAGCTTGTCGATCGGCACGCCGTCGGCGAGCAGCGCGATCGGCAGGATGCGCGCGGCGTATTTCTGCAGGCTGCGCGGCCCGGGGAATTTCTTGGTGTCCCAGAACTCGGCCCAGTTGGTCGGGCCGCCGTTCGGGAACTTGTCCTTGCGATAGGCGATCACCGTCGCGAAGGCGTGCGAGGGAACGCCGTTCTGGAACACGGCATCCTTCCACAAGGCCATCTCTTTGGCCTGGGCCTCCGTGATTGTGTCGATGATGCCGGCATTGTTGGCGCGCACGATGTCGCCGCCGCCGAGCGTCGTCACGTCGAACTCGTAGGCGCCGGTCTTCACCTGCGCCGCGAGCTTGGCGACCGACACCGGCGAGATGGTGCGGATCTCGGCGCCCGTCTCCTTGGTGAAGCGGCCGAAGATGTGCTTCTTGGCCGACGCCTCCCAGGCGCCGCCCCAGGTGTTGACGTAGAGCACTTCGGCGGCATCGACCCGCCGCACCCATGGCATTGCGACGAGCGCCGTCGCGCCCGCCGTCTTGATCACTGTCCGCCGCGATAGGCCCTTGATCGTCAAAGTCATGTTCTCCCTCCGACTCCTCATGATGTCGCCCGGCTTGTTGTTGTCGCCACCGTTCCCGGCCCGCGGTTGTCGCCGAACACCGCGCGATAGACCCTGAGCCAATTGCCGCGGGCGATCTTCTCGACCTCGCCCGCGTTGAATCCGGCGCGCGCCAGCGCGGGCTCGACCGTGCCGATGCCGGACAGATCCTTGAACCAGTCGGCCGGCGGCACCTTGCCGGGCTTGGCGGCCGAGCCGGCGCCATAGTCGATGCCGCGCGTCCATTGGCCGCGGCGCATCCAGTCGTAGTCGCGCGGGCCGAAATTGTGGCTGCGGTCGGTGCCGATGCCGACATGGTCGATGCCGGCGATGTCGACGGTCTTCTTGATCATGTCGCACCAGCGGTCGACCGAGGAGCAGTAGTCGTCGCCGGTGATGTTGCGGTAGCAGGCGCAGCCGATGATGCCGCCATTATCGCGCAGCGCGCGCAGGACGTCGTCGGTCTTGTTGCGCTTGTGCGGAAACAGCGAGTCGGCATTGGCGTGCGTCACCGCCACCGGCTTGACCGCGTGCTTGATGGCGTCGAGCGTGGTGCGGTTGCCGACATGCGAGAGGTCGACGAGGATGCCGGCGCGGTTCATCTCGTGCACGAGCTGGCGGCCGAAGCGCGAGAGCCCGGAATCCTCCGCCTCGTAGCAGGACCCGCCGTAGTCGTTCTGGTTGTTGTAGGTGAGCTGGACGACGCGAATGCCCATGTCGGCGAACAGTTCGACGAAGCGGATGCGGCTGTCGAACAGGGTCGCGTTCTGGAAGCCGAGCAGCACCGCGATGCGGCCGGATTTGTCGATCGCCTCGATCTGGTCGGCGCTGTAGGCGATGCCCATGACGTCCGCATTGTCGCGCTCGAGGTCGCGCCACCAGCCGATGGCGTCCATCGCCTGCACGGCCGATTCCCAGAACCCGAGCGTCACCGTGACGCAACCGACGCCGGCGGCGCGCAGCTGTTCCAGCACCGGGCGATCAAAATGTCCGCATTGCAGGCCGTCGATCAACATCAACTGGTCTCACGTAGGGGATGGGCCGGCCTTCTGGCCGAGGAGGAGCGCGAAATCGGTGTCGTCGTCGTCGCGGCCGTGCACCCGGCCGTGGACGTCGACCATCACGGGGCCGGCGTGACGCCGCGATTCGATGGAGTCGGGCGTCAGCGCCTCGCCGGAGCGCACGTAGAGCGCGCGCCAGAGCGCGCGCGGGACGGCGAATCCGTCGCGCAGCGCCGCCCACATCACCGCGTCCTCGCCGGGCAGGCGGTCGGCGACGATGCGCAGGCGCGCACCCGTCGCGGTCGCCTGCACCTCGGCGCGCGCGCGCTGGCGCTCGGCGAGCCCTTCGATGACGCGCAATTCGTCCGTCGCGCGCACGTTGCGCAGGTCGAGGACGCCGCTGCCGCCGCTGCGGCGATCGGCGAGCGCGAGATCGAGCGCGTCGTGGGCCACGAGCCAGGCGTGATTGCCGCCGCCGTCGAACGCGCCGTCATCGGCGAGGCGCATTTCGGTCAGGCGCGCCGCCGCGATCGCGCCGATGCTCTCGGCGAAGGCGGCGAGACCGCCGAGCCGCAGCGCCTGCGAATAGAGGATGCAGTTGCCGACCGCCGGCACGAAGCCGGGCGGCAGCCCGGTGGTGAGCAGAATGCGCTCGACGATCATGCGCGTCTCGCGCACCGAGAGCGTCACGCCGGCGTCGGTCGTGCGGGAGTGGACGTTCATGACGCCGGCTCCGCGGGCCAGAACCAGTCGCCCCCCGTCCCGGCGGCGATCTCGTCCGGCAGCGGCGCGCCGTGGAACAGCACGCCGCGCAGATTGCGGTTCAGGTAGTCGCGCGTCTTGTCGATGCCGTGCAGGCCGACATTCATCAGCCGCACGATGTCGATCGGCACGAAGTCTTCGCCCATGATGTTCATGATCGGCGTGTGATAGCGGCCGTCGGCGAGCGTCTGGATGCGGGCGACGAAGGCGCGCAGGTCGGGCCGGGCGAGCAGCAGGCGCGCGACCGGCGCCGCGTCGTCGAAGCCGGCGAGCGCGCCGTCGAGCGCCTGCGCCAGGCTCGGCACGTCGAGGCCGAGATTGAACGCCCACGGCACCTCGTCGATCGGCCCGCGGCGCGGCTCCTCGGCGTTGGCCGACTTGTACCAGATGTACCGCTGCGCGCCCGGCGCGCTCATGTCGATGTCGAGCGCCCAGCGATACTGTGTGTGCAGGAGCTCGCGGAGCTGCGCGATCGTCATCTCCGGCCGCGTCGCCGTCTCTTCGTCGACGATCAGTCCGTCCGACAGGCGGTCGGCAACGTCGGGCACGAGCTCGATCAGCAAGGCATGCAGCGCCTCGAGCGTCTCCGGCAGCACGCGCGGCGCGACCGCGTCGCACAGCGCGGCGAAGGGATAGTCCTCCGCCCTGCCCTCGATCGTGCCGGTCGCCGCGAAGGCATGCAGCGCCTCGCGCACGCGCGTCAGTTCGGCCGCCACATGCGCGCTCGGCACCAGCGCGTCGTAGCTGACGCGGTCCTCGTCGCGGAAACGGATGGCGCGGTCGAGGAGCGAGGACAGCCGCGCGACCTCGGGGCTCTCGCGCGTCACCGGCAGCGCCCTGGCGGCGGAAAGCGCGCTCTCGCGCGCGGCGATCCAGCGGTCGATCAGCCGCGGGTGATTGTTGACGAACAGGATGAGGCCGAGCGCCGAGCCGTTGCCGACGCCGAGATAGCGGGCGATATCGCGCGACAGCGGCACGGCGGCGGGCGAGCGGCAGCGCGCCAGATGCTCGACCAGATCCAGCGCGAAGACGCGCATCAGGTAGGCGCACAGCATCTGCGCCGCGAGCGCATTGCGCAGCGGATGGTCGCGCTCCAGCGTGCGGAACGAGCGCGTGCCGAAGGTGCCGTTGCCGTCGAGCCCGGTGTTGCGCATCAGGTAGCAGACCTGCCCGATCACGGCGATATCGGGCTGCCGGCCTTCGGCCAGGCGCTCGACCGTGTGGTCGAAGGCGCGGGAGGAGCGATTGGAGCGGCACCAGATCAGCGTGCCGGGGGTGGCGCGGCCGGCATAGAGTTTCGGCAGCTCGGCGCCGGTCGTGGCGATGTCGGCGGCGCTCATCGGCCCTTCGACCAGCGCGGCCAGCATGTCCCAGGAACTGCCGATGATGCGGCCGGTGCGTCCCTTCGGCGAGAACTCGAACGAATAGACCGGAAAATCGAAGACGCGATCCGGCGTCTCGATGCGGTAGAACGCCGTGCCCTTGGCCCTGGCATCGATGTCGAAGGCGAGGCGCGTGATCGTCCAGCGCTCGCGCACCGCCCGCACCAGAAGCGCGCGCGATGCGCTGATGCGGCACGGCTGCAGCGCCGCGAGCGCCGCCGCGCGCATGATCGTCGCCGGCGCGCGTTGTGTCGGCGCCTCGTCGCGTTGCACGGCTTCGCTCACTGGCCGCCCGTCCTCATATGCTCCGAGATCCGGGCCGCCGACTTTTCGAGCAGCGGCCGTAACCGGTCGATGTCGAAGCGCGGCACCGGGCCCACGAGCGTGAGCGCGGCGGCGCATTCGCCGCGGCTGTCGAACACCGGCGCGCCGATCGCGCGCACGCCCTCGTAGGACTTGCCGCTCGACACCGCGAACTTCTCGCTCCGGACCTGCGAGAGAACGTCCGGCCCGGCGAGCGGCACGCTGTGCTGGCGCCACTCGTCGAGCATGCGCTCGCGCGCGAAGGCGGCGAGCACGCGGCCCGAGGCGCTATGCTCGAGATCGAGCACGGCGCCGACATGCAGGTCGGCGCGCAGGATGCCGGTCGATTCGACGCGCTGCACGATGCAGATGGAGATGCCGTCGATCACCGCGAGCGAGGCCGTCTCCTTCGCCTCGCCGACGAGGTCCTCGAGGAACGGCGCGACCCGCTCGCCGAGATCGGCGTGCTCGAGCGCGGCGCTGGCGATCTGGGTCGCGTGCAGCGACAGGCGGTAGCAGTTGTCGACCTGCTCGACCCAGCCGGCATGGGCCAGCGTCACCAGCTTCTGGTGCGTGGTGCCGCGGCTCATCTTGGCCGCGCGGGCGATGTCGGCCAGCCGCGCCGGCCGGCCGTGCCGCGCCAGCAGGTCGACGATGCTCAGGGTCTTGAGCACCGACGACAGCGGCCGCACGCCCTTGCCGGGAGATGTCCTCTTATGGAAGACGTCGTCTTTCATTCGAGGATGCTCGGATGGCCGCGGCCGACTGTCAAGCGGCGTTTGACAGATATCAAATGATTGGCCTGCGGCGGTTTCGCCCGGTCCGCGCGCGGATGCCCGCGGATGCGGATCGTCACGGCGCGGCGATGCGACAGCCGACGCCGGGCGCGGTCGGGACGATGCGCGGGATCGTCAAATTGCGGGGCCCGCGTGCGCCGATCCGCACGACCGGCGTTTCGCCTTGCGCCGATGCGAGGGCGCAGCGTCGTGCGCATGCGCACGACGACATTGGGACGGCGCGTCGCCGCAATCGTCGCCCCCGGTTGGCTCGGTCTTCGCCGCTTCGCGACGACACGGTGCGTGGCCTTCATGCGGTCTCGGCCGCGCGTGCAAGAGCGCGACCGAAACGCGCGTCCCGCCAGTTGCTCTTTAGTCGCAACTGCGACTAGCCGAGTCGAAATCACAGTGCGGGTGCGCTAAAGAGCGGCCATGCAGAGCGAAAAGGAACAGGTCGCCCTCAGCTCCATGGCGGCATCGGCCGGACTGACGATCGCCAAGGCGGCGGTCGGCGTCGCCACCGGTTCGCTCGCCATTCTCTCGGAAGCCGGTCACTCGCTGATCGATTTCGGCGCGACGGTGATGACCTATGTCGCCGTGCGCATTTCCGGCAAGCCGGCCGACGAGCAGCACCATTACGGCCACGGCAAGGTCGAGGCGATCACGGCGCTCGCCGAGACGGCGCTGCTGTTCCTGCTCGCCGGCGTCGTCGTCTGGGAGGCGGGCAAGCGCCTGATCGCGCACGAGGGCCATGTCGTCGAAGCGACCGTCTGGGCCTTCGGCGTCATCCTGGTGTCGATCGGCGTCGATTTCTTCCGCGCCCGCGCGCTCAGCCGCGTCGCGCACGCGACGCAGAGCCACGCGCTCGAGGCCGACGCGCTGCACTTCTCCTCGGATCTATGGTCGTCGCTGGCGGTGCTGTTCGGCCTCGTCGGCGTCTATTTCGGTTACGGCTGGGCCGATTCCGCCGCCGCTCTGGTCGTCGCCGTCTTGGTGTGCATCGCCGGCTGGCGGCTCGCCAAGCGCACCATCGACACGCTGACCGACACCGCCCCGCCCGGCGCGGCCGAGCTCATCGGCGCCACGGCGGCGCGCGTGCCGGGCGTCGTGCGCGTCGATCAGGTGCGCGCCCGCGCCGTCGGCGAGACCGTGTTCATCGATCTTGCCGTCGCGGTCAGCCGCACGCTGCCGCTCGACCGCGTCAACGCCATCAAGGACGCCATCGCTTCCGCTCTGCGCGACAAGATCGCCGGCGCGGAGCCGATCGTCACCACGCACCCGGTGGCGCTCAATAACGAAAGCGTGGTCGACCGCGTCATGGTCATCGCGCGCAACCGTGCGCTCGCCGTGCATCACGTCACCGTGCACGACCTCAAGGACCGCCTGTCGGTGTCGCTCGATCTCGAGGTCGACGGCAGGCTCAGCCTGCGCGCCGCGCACGACATGGCCGACGCGCTCGAGGCGGCGATCGGGGCCGAGCTCGGCTCCGGCGTCGAGGTGGAGACCCATATCGAGCCGCTGCAGCCGCAGGACGGCACCGGCCGCGAGGCGCCCTCCGAGCGCACGCATGCGGTCGGCATGGCGCTGAGCGAGATCGCCGCCGAGGGCCGCGTCATCCGCGACGTGCACGACGTACGCGTGCGCGAAACCGAGGACGGCGAGATCGTGAATTTCCACTGTTACGTCGATCCGGAGCTGACGGTCATCGCCGTGCACGACGCGGTCGACGCGGTCGAGCGCGCGCTCAAGCTGCGCTCGCCGCAGATCAAGCGCGTGATCGGGCACGCCGAACCGATGCGCTGACGCCGGCGAGCGCCAGCCGCGCCAGCGCGTCGGCAAGCGTCGCCCAGCCGGACTGCCAGGCGGCGGCCGCGCGCGGCGCCATCGCGGCGATGCCCTCGCGCGCCGGCCCCTCGACGAAGCGCGTCGTGGCGGCGGCGATCAGGATCACCGCCAGCACGAAGTCGATCAGCAGGAGATCCGGCGAGGCCATCACCCGGTCGACGGCGCCGGCGCCGGCGCCGGCGCCGAACATCCTGGTCGGCAATCCGCTGAGCCAGACGCCGTAGCACAGCGCCACCAGCAGCGGCTGGTGCAGCATGTAGATCGAGAAGGAATAGCGCCCGAGGGCGCGGAACGGCCGGCCGCGCAGCACCAGCAGCGACATCAGCCCGCCCTCGCCGGCGAAGATCACCACCGCGACCGCGAAGACAACCGGCGCCAGCAGGCTGACGGCCGAGACATTGTCGGCGCCGTCGCCGGCGGCGATCACGAAGCCGATCACCAGCACCACGGCGCCGACCTCGCACAAGGTCGCCTTGAGCACGTCCATGCGCTGCAGCCGCTCGTAGGCGTGGTAGGCGAGCACGCCGGCGAAGAAGCCGGCGATGCAGCGGATGGTACCGTAGTCCCAGGTCGAGTTCATGAGATCGGGCGCCAGCCAGAGGATCAGCGCCAGCGCCGCCGCCGCGAGACCGATCGAGACCGGCACCAGGCGGCGCGGCGCGCTCAGCAGCAGCACCAGCGCGAACAGCAGGTACACATAGAATTCGGCGCCGATGCTCCACGCCGGGCCGTTCCACACCGGGTGCTGCAATCCGACCGCGTTGAGCAAAAAGAGGTTCGGCAGAAGCGCATTGAGCGGATAGGTGTCGCCGTCCCACGTCAGCGCCATGCCGTCGGGATGCGGAAAATGCGCGACGGCGGCGATCATCAGGACGAAGGCGGCGAGCACGACGACATGCAGCGGCCACACGCGCGCGAAGCGGCGCACGACAAAGCCGACGATGTCGGAGGGCCTTGTTATTTTACCGCGATAGCCGTGGCAGAGCACGAAGCCGCTCAGCACGAAGAAGAAATCGACGAACAGATAGCCGTTGCGGATGAGCGGTGCGGTATCCAGTGAACTCGGCAGCACCGAAACGAAGTGAAAGAGGACGACGCCTACTGCACAAATCCCGCGCCACGAGTCGAGCGCCTCGAACCGCGAGTCTACCGCCATGCCGATTGGTCCCCACCGCTGTGCCAGCTTGGGAACGAACCGACACAACCGTGCATTGGTTCCGGCGTGAAATGGGGAATGTTGGTGGCGCAGCGATGTCGATTTACGGCACGAGTACCGCCGCGCCCTCGAGCCGGCCGTCGCGCAGATCGGCGAGCGCCTCGTTGGCGCGCGCGAGCGGGTAGCGCGTCACGGCGCAGCGCACGCCGGCCTCGGGCGCGACGGCGAGGAATTCGCGCGCGTCGGCGCGCGTCAGGTTGGCGACCGAGCGCACCTGCCGCTCCTCCCAGAGGATGGCGTAAGGAAAGCTCGGAATGTCCGACATATGGATGCCGCCGCAGACGACGCGGCCGCCCTTCTTCACCGCCTTGAGCGCCGCCGGCACGAGCGCGCCGACCGGCGCGAAGATGATCGCGGCATCGAGCGCCTCCGGCGGAGTCTCGTCGGAGTCGCCCGCCCAGGCGGCGCCGAGCGAGCGGGCGAAATCCTGCGCGCGCGCATCTCCGGTACGCGTGAAGGCCATCACGCGCCGTCCCTGCCAGCGCAGCACCTGCGCCAGGATGTGCGCGGCGGCGCCGAAGCCGTAGAGGCCGATCGTCTTGCCGTCGCCGGCAAGGCGCAGGCTGCGCCAGCCGATCAGCCCGGCGCAGAGCCACGGCGCGATCTCGGCATCGTCGCCGCTTTCACCCAATGCAAAGCAGTAGCGCGCATCGGCGAGCGTATGCGTGGCAAAGCCGCCGTCGCGCGTGTAGCCGGTGAAGACCGGAGCGTCGCAGAGGTTCTCGGCACCCTCGCGGCAATAGGGGCAGACGCCGCAGGTCGCCCCGAGCCAGGGCACGCCCACGCGAGCGCCCACCGCAAAGCCGCTGACGCCCGGCCCAACCGCCGCGACCCGGCCGACGATCTCGTGTCCCGGCACGATCGGCAGCCTCGGATGCGTGAGATCGCCATCGACGACGTGCAAATCGGTGCGGCAGACGCCACAGGCGGCGACCGCGATCAGCAGTTCCCCCGGGCCCGGCGACGGCACGGGCCGTTCCCGCAGGACGAGCGCCGTCCGCGGCCGCTCCAGCACCATGGCCCGCATCGCCGTCATTCTTTCTTCCAATCTCCGGCCCGGCATCCTAGATCAGAACCCATGCGCACCGACATTGCCCAGCCCATCCGCCTCGAAGACTACCGCCGGCCCGACTGGCTCGTGGACACCGTCCATCTCGATTTCTCGCTGCATCCGAGCGGCACGCGGGTCAGAGCGAAGCTGGCGCTGCGACCCAATCCGCAGTCCTCCGCGGCGCCACTGGTGCTCGACGGCGACGACGTGTCGTTGACGTCGCTCAAGATCGACGGCGTCGAGGCCGCGCCCGATAGCTTCGTCGCCACGCCCGAGCGGCTGACGATCGCGCAGCCGCCGCATAAGCCGTTCACGCTGGAGATCGAGACCACCGTCGATCCCTCCGCCAACACGCAATTGTCCGGCCTCTACCGCTCGAGCGGCACCTATTGCACGCAATGCGAGGCGGAAGGCTTCCGCCGCATCACCTATTTCCCCGACCGCCCGGACGTGATGGCCGTCTACACGACGCGCATCGAGGCCGACAAAGCGGAAGCGCCGGTCCTGCTCGCCAACGGCAACCTCGTCGACAGCGGCACGCTGCCCGGCGGCCGGCATTTCGCGGTCTGGCACGATCCGCACCCGAAGCCGTCTTATCTCTTCGCGCTGGTCGGCGGCGACCTCGCGCATATCGAAGACAAATTCCGCACCATGTCCGGGCGCGACGTGAGGCTGCGCATCTATGTCGAGCACGGCAAGGAGGACCGCTGCGGCTACGCCATGGACTCGCTCAAGCGCGCGATGCGCTGGGACGAGGAAGCCTTCGGCCGCGAATACGATCTCGACATCTTCATGATCGTCGCCGTCTCCGATTTCAACATGGGGGCGATGGAGAACAAGGGCCTCAACGTCTTCAACGACAAATACGTGCTGGCGACGCCGGAGACCGCGACCGACGCCGACTATTCGCACATCGAGGCGATCATCGCGCACGAATACTTCCACAACTGGACCGGCAACCGCATCACCTGCCGCGACTGGTTCCAGCTCTGCCTGAAGGAAGGCCTCACGGTCTTCCGCGACCAGGAATTCTCCTCCGACATGCGCTCGCGGCCGGTCAAGCGCATCGCCGACGTGCGCGGCCTGCGCGGCGCGCAGTTCGTCGAGGATGCCGGACCGCTCGCGCACCCGGTGCGGCCGCAGAGCTACAAGGAGATCAACAACTTCTACACCTCGACCGTCTACGAGAAAGGCGCCGAATTGGTGCGGATGGTCGAGACGCTCATCGGCAAGGACAAATTCCGCGCCGGCATGGACCTCTACTTCGCCCGCCACGACGGCGAGGCGGCGACCGTCGAGCAGTTCATCCGCTGCTTCGCCGATGCGAGCGGCCGCGACCTCACGCAATTCATGCTGTGGTACGCGCAGGCCGGCACGCCGGAAGTGACCGTCGCCACCCGCCACGATGCGGCGGCGAAGACCTTCACGGTCGAATGCAGGCAGGTGGTGCCGCCGACGCCCGGCCAGCCGGCGAAGCAGCCGATGGTCATTCCGCTGCGGCTCGGCCTCGTCGGCAAGACCGGCCGCGACCTGCCGCTGATGCGCGACGGCACACCGGCCGGCGACGTCGTCGAGCTCACCGAGGCGGCGCAACGCTTCGTCTTCTCCGGCCTCGCCGAGCGTCCGGTGCTGTCGATCAACCGCGGCTTCTCGGCGCCGATCAAGCTCGTCAGCGACCTGACCGCCGACGACCTCGCCTTCCTCGCCGCCCACGACGCCGATCCGTTCAACCGCTGGCAGGCGCTGCAGTCGATCGCCACGCGGCTCCTGATCGAGAATGTCGCGGAGATCCGCAAAGGCGACCCGGCCAAGAGCGACGACAGGCTGATGGTGGCGCTCGCCGCCCTCGTCGAGGACGCCGGCCTCGAGCCGGCCTTCGTCGCGCTGGCGCTGGTGCCGCCGGGCGAAGGCGACATCGCCCGCGAGATCGGCCGCGACATCGACCCGCAGGCCATCCACCAGGCCCGCCGCGCGCTGCGCGCCGAGATCGGCGTGCGGCTCGGCGCGGCGCTGTCGACGCTCTACGAGCGCCTCACCGTCCCCGGCGGCTACAATCCCGATGCCACCAGCGCCGGCCGCCGTGCGCTGCGCAACATCGCGCTCGATCTGCTGGCCGCCGGCGGCAATGCCGACGGCATCGCGCGCGCTTCGCGCCAGTACGAGAGCGCCGACAACATGACCGACCGCATGGCGGCTTTGTCGACTCTCGCGCTACACGAGGGCGACGCGCGCGACCGGGCGCTCGCCGACTTCTACGGCCGCTATTCCGACGATGCGCTGGTCATCGACAAATGGTTCTCGCTGCAGGCGATGAGCCCGCTGCCGGGCGCGCTCGATCAGGTGCGCACGCTCACCCGCCACGCCGGCTTCTCGCTCGCCAATCCCAATCGCGTGCGGGCGCTGATCGGCGCCTTCGCGCACAGCAACCTCGTGCAGTTCAACCGCGCCGACGGCGCCGGCTACGATTTCCTCGCCGACACCATCCTCGCGCTCGACCCGAAGAACCCGCAGGTCGCCGCCCGCATGGCCACGGCCTTCCGCACCTGGCGCATGCTCGAGGACGGCCGGCGCGCCCGGGCCGAGGCGGCGCTGCGCCGCATCAAGGCCGCGCCCAATCTGTCGCGCGACCTCTCCGATATCGTGGAGCGGGCCCTCGGTACGCCCTGACCGCCCCGCTGCGGCCGATATTGAGTCTTGCGTGCAACAGGCGGCGGCCTGTGTGTAACGTTTTTTAAAGAATTGACTCTCCGACTCTCGACAAATCAGCGGCCATCGATTCCAATCGACCGGTGATTCGGAGAGATGCGGCACATCCTTCCGGACCAGGGTGGTGGGGACATTCCGAACGGAGGCCGTCTATGGCGCGCGCCAATGTGGCGAGTGCGTCTGCACAATCGGATTCTATCAAGGGCCTCGCACAATCGATTGCCAAGCCGGCATATCGGAGGCTCTTGACGGCCGAGCCGCTGTTGCGCCGCGCCGTTCCGGTGCTGATCCTCGCGTTCCTCGTCACCATCTGCGTCGGCGCCGGCGTGCAGGTACTCGACCAGCGCCGCCAGACGCTGGCGACCGACACGACCTTGCTCGCTGCTGCCGCCGATCTCGCCGCGGCGCAATTGCAGGTGCCGCAACGTGACGCCAATGCCAGGGACCTGCTGACGCGCACCCTGCCCGCCTGGGCGACCGGTGCCGGCCGCCAGGTCCTGCTCACCAATGCCGAGGGCACGATCGTCGCGGTCCTGCCCGATGCGGGGCAGACGCTCGGCCGCCGGCTGATCGATCTGCTCGGGCCGACGCAGCCCCTCACCACCTTCGGCGCCGACGCCGGCGTGCTCGATATCGTCCTGCCCGACAACAGCCATGCGCTCGCCACGGTGCGCATGCTGAAGGCGCCTTACGGCCAGCTCGCCGTGCTGCAGCCGCGCGCCGCGGCGCTGACGGCCTGGCGCTCGCTCACCACGCTGACCATCACGCTCTCCGCCACCACCGGTTTCGTCGTGCTGATCCTCGGCTTCGCCTTCCACTGGCAGGCGACGCGCGCGCGCGAGGCCGACATCATCTACGAGACGGTGCGCAGCCGTATCGACACGGCGCTCAACCGCGGCCGCTGCGGCCTGTGGGACTGGGACCTCGCGCGCGGCCGCATCTTCTGGTCGCAGTCGATGTTCGACATCCTCGGCATGGAAGGCCAGGACGGGCTCCTCGGCTTCGGCGACGTCAGCGCGCTGGTGCACCCGGACGACGTGCAGCTCTACGAACTGGCGTCCGAGCTTGCCGACGCCAGGATGACGGCGATCGACCACGACTTCCGCATGCGCCACGCCGACGGCCACTGGGTGTGGCTGCGCGCGCGCTGCGAACTGGTGCAGCAGCCGCACGATCCCGGCCTGCACCTCATCGGCATCGCCGTCGACATCACCGAGCAGAAGACCCTCGTGGCCAGGACCGTCGCCGCCGACGTGCGGCTGCGCGACGCCATCGAGACCATCCCCGAGGCCTTCGTGCTGTGGGACGCCGACAACCGGCTGGTCCTCTGCAACTCCAACTTCCAGGACCTGCACGACCTGCCCGACGAAGCGATCACGGTCGGCGCCTCCTACGAGTCGGTCGTCGCCGCCGGCCGCCAGCCGATCGTGCGCAACAAGGTCGTCACGCACGGGCCGTCGCAGCCGGGCGCGCGCAATTTCGAGGCCCAGCTCGAGGACGGCCGCTGGCTGCACATCAGCGAGCGGCGCACCAAGGACGGCGGCTACGTCTCGGTCGGCACCGACATCACCGCGCTCAAGACGCACGAGGAGAAGCTCGTCGACAGCGAGCAGCGGCTGATGGCGACGATTGCCGACCTGCGCGCCTCGCAGCAGCGCCTCGGCGAGCTCGCCGGGAAATACGCTGCCGAGAAGACGCGCGCCGAGGAGGCCAACCAGGCGAAATCGAAATTCCTCGCCAATATGAGCCACGAGCTGCGCACGCCGCTCAACGCCATCATCGGCTTCTCGGAGATCATGGAGTCGGGCATGTTCGGCCCGCTCGGCGCCGACCGCTACCAGGAATACTGCAAGGACATCCGCAGCAGCGGCGAATACCTGCTCGACGTCATCAACGACGTGCTCGACATGGCCAAGATCGAGGCCGGCCGCATCCGTCTCGACTTCGAGGACCTGGCGCTCGACCCGCTGCTCGCCGAAGCGATGCGCGTCGTCTCCGCCCGCGCCCAGGACAAGCAGCTCACGCTGACCGCGCGCCTCGCGCCGGAGCTCGGCCTGCACGCCGACCGCCGCGCGCTGCGGCAGATCGTGCTCAATCTCCTGTCGAACGCGGTGAAGTTCACGCCGGCCGGCGGCCGGGTGACGATCCGGGCGCGCAATGTCGGCGGCAACGTCGTCATCGGCATCGCCGACACCGGCATCGGCATCGCCGCCGACGCGCTGCAGCGCCTCGGCCGGCCGTTCGAGCAGGTGGAAAGCCAGCTCACCAAGAGCCATCAGGGATCGGGTCTCGGCCTCGCCATCTCGAAATCGCTGGTGGAACTGCACGGCGGCCGTATGAGCATCCGCTCCGCCGTCGGCCGCGGCACGATGGTGCTGGTGCGCCTGCCGCTCGAGCCGCACTGCCCGCTGCCGAAGGACGAAGCGGCCTAATGCCGCTCGTGCCCCGGACGCGGCGCAACACGAACTGATGCGCCGCAGAACCGGGCCCGCGCGATACTCACGAATGAGTCGCGGTCCCGGGTCAGCGGCGCGGCATTCCGCTTCGCGTCACGCCGCACCGCGCCCGGGACACGACGCGACTACGGCGCGTCGCCCAATATCCGCACGAAGCTCTCGCGCACGCGCGTCTGCATGTCGATGAGCGTGGCGTCGAGCGAGGCGAAGTCCGGCACGTCGCCCGCGCGCGCGAGAAGCTGCAGCAGCCCGCTCGCCGCCGTCTTCGGCTCGAACGGCCCGGACAGGCACAGGCGCAGGATCTGCGTCAGGTCCTGATACAGCGGCACCGCCGCGCGCAGCACCTCGGCGTCCTCGGCCGAGATGAGGCGCAGGCTCCACGCCTTCTCCAGCACGCGCGCGGTCGAGGTGTCGAGGATCTCCGGCTTCTCGTGCGCGTGCACGAGCTGCAGGTACTGCGCGATGAACTCGATGTCGATCAGCCCGCCGGCCGCGTATTTGAGGTCCCAGCGGTTCTGGTCGCCCTTCTCCGCCGCGATCGCCGCGCGCATCTCGATGACGTCGCCGGCGATGAGGTCGGCATCGCGCCGCCGCGTCAGCACGTCGCGGATCACCGTCTCGACGCGGCCGCGGAAAGCGGGCGAGGCCGAGACGATGCGCGCGCGCGTCAGCGCCATGTGCTCCCAGGTCCAGGCCTCTTCCTCCTGGTAATGCGCGAAGGCGGCGAGACCGGTCGCCAGCGGCCCGGCGCGGCCGGACGGGCGCAACCGCATGTCGACGTCGTAGAGCGCCCCGTAATTGGTCTGCGCGGTGAGCGCGTTGATGAGCCGCTGCGTCAGCCGCGCGAAATATTGCGCGCCATAGAGCGAGCGGTTGCCGTCCGATTCCGGATGCGCCTCGTCGAACTCGTAAGCGAGGATCAGATCGAGATCGGAGGTCGCGGTCATCTCGTACCCGCCGAGCTTGCCGAGGGCGAGCACGGCCGTCTCTTCGTTGCGCAGATGACCGTAGGTCGCGGCGAAGTTCTCCGCCACCGCATTGTGCACGGCGAGAATGACCGCGTCGGCGAGCCGCGCGAAGGCGGCGCCGGCCTGCCGCGCCCTCACCGTGCCGGAGAGGATGCGCACGCCGATCAGGAACATGTATTCGAGCCCGAACATGCGGATGCGTTCGAGCAGATCCTCGTCGTAGCGCGCCTGCGCCAGCGCCGCCTCGAGGCGGCGGCCGAGCTCGGCGTCGTCGGGCAGCGCGCCGAAGAAGCTCGGATCGATCAGCGCGTCCATCACCTGCGGATGGCGTGCGAGGATGTCGCCGAGCCGCGGCGCGATGCCGAGCACCAGGATGATGAGCGAGATGAGATCGGGCTTCTGCCGCAGCAGCGACAGCAGCCGGCCGGCGCCGTGCAGATTGCCGAGGAAATTGTCGAACAGGATGAGCGTGGCGTTCGGATTGGCGGTGCGCGCGATCTGCTCGATGAGCACCGGCACCAGCTCCTGAAGATGGCTCTGCGCCACGTCGCCCTTGAGCGAGCGATGCGCGCCGGCGAGCCAGTGGCGCACGATGGCCGAGGCTTCGAGCGCCGAGCGATAGCCGAGCTCGGTCAGGCGATCGAGCGTCTTGTGGTCGTCGGCCTCGGCCGGGAATTTCAGATCCGGCTGGTCCGGCGCCGGCATCTTCTCGAACAACCGCGCGTAATAGCCCTGCACCTTCTCCAGATGGCCGACGAGCACGGCGGCGAAGGCGTCGCGGTTTTCATAGCCGAGGAAGCGGGCGAAGTGCTCCATGCCCTCGCGCTCGGCCGGCAGGACCTGCGTCTGTTCGTCGCCGATCATCTGCAGCCGGTGCTCGACCGTGCGGAGGAAGCAATAGGCGCTCTTCATCGCGTCGCGGGCGTCGTCGTCGATCCAGCGGTCCTGCGCCAGCTTGTCGAGCGTGACGAGCGTCTCGCGGTCGCGCAGCGCCGGGTTGCGGCCGCCGGCGATCAGTTGCTGCGTCTGCGCGAAGAACTCGACCTCGCGGATGCCGCCGCGGCCGAGCTTGATGTTGTGGCCTTCGACCGCGATCTCGCCGTGGCCGCGGAAGGCGTTGATCTGCCGCTTCATCGCATGCACGTCGGCGAGCGCGACGAAGTCTAGATATTTGCGCCAGACGAAGGGCACGAGATCGTTGAGCAGCTTCTCGCCGGCGGCGATGTCGCCGGCGCAGGCGCGCGCCTTGATCATCGCCGCGCGCTCCCAGTTCTGGCCGACGCTCTCGTAATAGGCCATCGCCGCCGCCGTGGAGATGGCGATCGGCGTCGAGGCGGGATCGGGGCGCAGGCGCAGGTCGGTGCGGAAGACGTAACCGTCGCCGGTGTGGGTCTGCAGGAGCCGCACCAGCCGCTGCGTGATGCGCACGAAGGCGGTCGCCGCCTCGCCTTCCTCCGGGATCAAAGGCGAGGCCGGGTCGAAGAAGACGATGAGGTCGATGTCGCTCGAATAGTTGAGCTCGCCCGCGCCCATCTTGCCCATGGCGAGCACGATGTAGCCGCTGCCCTGCTCCGGCGCGGTGTCGTCGGCGAGCACGATGCGGCCGTTGCGCGCCGCCTCCTTCAACGCGAAGCGCACGGAGGATCGCACCGCGGTGTCGGCAAGCTCGGTGAGCGCGCGCGCGGCGTGCATCACCGGCCAGACGCCGCCGATGTCGGCGAGCGCGATCAGGAGCGCGGCTTCCGCCTTCATCCGCCGCAGCAGGCGCATCGCCTCCGCCTCGTCGGTCGCGGCGGCGACGGCCTGCGTCGTGTCGGACAGCAGCGTTGCGAAATGGCGGTCGGGATCGCTGTCGAGCAGGCGGACGAACCTGTCCGGCTCCCGCCGCGTCAGCTCCCACAGGAAGGGCGAGCTTTCCGACAGGCTCTGCAGCAGGGTCGCGGCGAGCGGCGCGGCCGCGGTCAGCGCGTCGAGCGCGGCGCGGTCGGCGGCGCCAAGCTCCGCGCGCCAGGCGGCCACCGCCTGTTCGGCCGCCTCCGGCCGGATCAGCCGAGGCGCCGTCACGAGTCTCTCGGCGAGTGTTGCTCCCAGCGGCACGGCGTCAGCTTTGGAATCGGGGCCCGGCGGCATCATCCGGCACTCTGTACCGGTCCTCCGCGCGGCAATGCAATCTCCGCTTTCAGGCCGGGGTTATTGTCGGCGAGGGTCAGTTCGCTGCCGTGCAGGCGGGCGACCGCGGCGGCGAGGCTGAGGCCCAGTCCGGAGCCTGGCTGCGAGCGGCTCTGCTCGAGGCGCACGAAACGCTCGACCGCGCGCTCGCGGTCCGCCTCCGGAATGCCGGGGCCGTTGTCGGCGACGGACAGGAGGACACGCTCGCCGGCGGGGACGGCCCTGACCACGATCTCCGGCGTGCGGCCCGCGGCAGCGCCGTCGGGCAGCTCGCTGTATTTGATGGCGTTGTCGACCAGATTGGCGAGCGCCTGGCTGACCAGTTCGCGGTTGCCGCGCACCGGCGCGGCCGCGTCCGCGTCGACCTTGAGCTCGATGCCCTTTTCCTCCGCGAGCGGCTCGTAGAGCTCGCCGATATCGTGCGCGACCTCGGCCGCGTCGAACTCGGCCATGTCGTCGCGCCCCTGTCCCGACTCGGCGCGCGCGATCATCAAGAGCGCGTTGAAGGTGCGGATAAGGCCGTCCGATTCCTCGATCGTCGCCTCGAGCGCGGAGCGGTACTCCTGCTCGGTCGTGGCGGTGCGCAGCGCCTGCTCGGCGCGATTGCGCAGGCGCGTCAGCGGCGTCTTGAGATCGTGCGCGATGTTGTCGGACACCTCCTTGAGGCCCTGCATCAACGCCTCGATGCGCTCGAGCATGGCGTTGAGGTTCTCGGCCAGGCGGTCGAGCTCGTCGCCGGTGCCGGCGACCGGCAGCCGGCCGCCGAGATCGCCCTCCATGATCGTGCGCGTCGTGCCGGTCATCGCGTCGACGCGGCGCAGCACGCGGCGCGTCACGAACAAGCCGCCGGCAAGGCCGAGCACGACGACGATGATCACGGACCAGCGTCCCGCCGACAGCACGATGTGATAAAGACGCTCGCGCTCTTCCAGATCGCGGCCGACCAGCAGGCGGAATCCGCCGGGCAACTGAAAGACGCGCACCAGCGCCACATGCTCGGGATGGGCGGCGTTGTCGGCTTCGTCGAGTCGCTGATAGGCGATCTCGCTCCAGCCCGGCTTGTCGAGCGTGCCGGCCGGCAGCGCCGTGACGTTGCCGGCGAGCGCCTCGCCGTTGAAGGTGGTGACGAGATAAAGGCTCGAGCCCGGGCGCCGCGCGCGGGCGTCGACCGTGATCACCAGGCGACGGATGCCGCCGAGCCGGTACTGATCGGACAGGCCGGTGATCTCGGCATCGACCGTCTCGGTGATCTGCTCGGTGATGAGATGGCGGGTATTGAGCGCGAAATAGCCGAGCAGGAACACCGCGAACAGCGCGAACACGGTCAGATAGACCAGCGTCAGCTTGAATGTGGTCGTCCGGAAGAGTTTACCGAGCGCCGTCACGTATCATGTATCCCGCGCCGCGGATGGTATGCAGGAGCGGCTGGGAGAAACCTTTATCGATTTTCGAGCGCAAGCGCGAGATATGGACGTCGATGACGTTGGTCTGCGGGTCGAAATGATAATCCCACACGTTTTCCAGCAGCATGGTCCGGGTGACCACCTGGCCGGCGTGCCTCATCAGATATTCCAGCAACCGGAATTCGCGCGGCTGCAGCGAAATCTCCTCCTCGCCGCGGCGCACCTCGCGCGACATGCGGTCGAGCACGAGGTCGCCGACCCGCAGCACGGTCTCCTCGCCGCGCCCGCCGCGGCGCCGCGACAGGACCTCGACCCGGGCCAGCAGCTCGGAAAACGAATAGGGCTTGGGCAGGTAGTCGTCGCCGCCGGCGCGCAGGCCCTTGACGCGGTCATCGACCTGGCCGAGCGCCGACAGGATGAGCACCGGCGTCTCGATGCCCTTGGCGCGCAGGTTGCCGATCAGGGTCAGCCCGTCGAGCTTGGGCAGCATGCGGTCGATGATGAGCACGTCGTACTGGCCGTCGGTCGCCATGGCGAAGCCGTCCTCGCCGTCGGTCGCGGCGTCCGCCACGTGCCCGACCTCGCGAAAGGCCTTTACCAGATAGTCCGCGGCGTCGCGGTCGTCCTCGACAACGAGAAGGCGCATGGTGACCCGGTCCGGTTGCGCATCGGCCACCCGGCCGAACGCTCGTTGCCCTTGAATATCCGCAGATGGGGGCATCGGTCACACCAAATCTGGGTCATCCGGTCGCGTCTGGGTACCGCCGCGTGTCGCCCCGTCGTGCCGCCGCCGCGGCGTTTCGTCCCCTGCGCCCCCCGATATACGTGAGGGGGTGGCGGCTGAGCCGCCACCCCCTCGACGACCCCACCCCAGCGGGGGCGACGGATGCCGGGGTTGGAGTTCGAGCCGGGCACCGGACGGTACTCTGTCCGGCTCCCGGGAGAAGCCGGGACGGGCCGAAGCCCGTCCCGTGAGGGCGACCACCGGCGGGGGCGACGGATGCCGGCGGGACGTCCCCAAGCTCAGCGCATGAAGTTCATGCGCAAACCAAAACCTCCTCAGCCCTGGCCGATCGGCAGGGCCACGAAGCGCGTGTTGTCACCCGACTTCACGCGCATCAGCACGTTCTTGCGCCCGTCCTTGCGCGCCGAGCCGATGGCGGTGCGCACGTCGCCGGGCGTCGATACCGACTTGCCGCTGACTTCGAGGATCACGTCGCCGGACGAGAAGCCGTGCTCGGCGGCGACGCCGGAGGAGTCGACATTGGTGACCACGACGCCCTTGTCGCCCGCGCCGTTGACGCGGGAGGCCGGGGCGAGCGTCAGGCCGAGCTTGCCCATCTCGGCGGCGTTGCCGCCGTTGTCTTCGGGCGTGTTGCTCGCCTCCTTCTGGTTCGGCAACTGACCGAGCGTCAGCGAGATGCTCTTCTCGGTACCGTTCTGGAGCAGCGTCAGGTCGACCTTGGTCCCCGGCGCCATGGCGCCGATCCGCTTGGCCAGGTCACGCGAGTCCTTGACCTCCTTGCCATCGACCTGGGTGATCACGTCGCCGGCCTTGATGCCCGCCTTGGCGGCCGGGCTGTTCGGCTGCGGCTCGGCGACGAGCGCGCCTTCCGCTTTCTTCAGGCCGAGACTGTCGGCAATGTCGGGCGTCACGGTCTGGATCTGCACGCCGATCCAGCCGCGGGTGACGTGGCCGTGATCCTTGAGCTGCGCGACCACCGTCTTCACCGTGTCGGCGGGGATCGCGAAGGCGATGCCGACGGAGCCGCCCGACGGCGAGAAGATCGCCGTGTTGACGCCGATGACGTTGCCGTTGGTGTCGAAGGCCGGGCCGCCGGAATTGCCCTTGTTCACCGGTGCGTCGATCTGGATGAAGTCGTCATAGGGGCTCGCGCCGATGTCGCGGCCGCGCGCCGAGACGATGCCGGCGGTCACCGTGCCGCCGAGGCCGAACGGATTGCCGACGGCGAGCACCCAGTCGCCGATGCGCGGCGCATTGTCGGCGAGCTTGACGTAGGGGAACGGGCCGCCGTCGACCTTGATCAGCGCGAGGTCGGTGCGCTGATCGGTGCCGATCACCTTGGCGGTGTGCGTCTTGCCGTCGTCGGTGATGACCTTCACGTTGTCGGCGTTCTCGACGACATGGTTGTTGGTGACGGCATAACCGTCGGCCGAGATGAAGAAGCCGGAGCCCTGGCCCATGACGACGCCGCCGCCATGACCGCGGCCGTTCGGCATGTTCGGCATGTCGGGCAGCCCGAAGCGGCGCAGGAAGTCGCGCATGCCGGGCGGCACCTGGTTGTTACTGGCGACGCCGTCGGTGCCCTTGTCGCCGTCGATGCGCACGCGCACCGAGATGACCGCGGGCTTCACCTTGGCGACGATGTCGGCAAAGCCGACCGGCGCGTTCAGCTTCTGCGCCTGCTCGGTGAGGTTCTGCGCCTGGGCGATGGGATAACTGGCGGAGAGATTGAAATCGGGCGCCGCGACGAAGGCAGCCGCGCCGAGGCCGGCAATGGTCGTGGCAAGCAAGGCGGCCCGGCGGACGGACAGGATGCCGCGGTGCTTGGGACCGTGATTGTCGCTCGGGGTCGTCATCACACAATCTCCATCTCGATTCGATTGAAGGGCGCCTCGCGCGCTCCCGTGTCGAACGAGAAGATGGGGTTGTGTGCCTTACGACGTCCTGTCGCGGGGGTTAAACTTTCGTAAGATAGAAAAATTCGCGACCGCGCGAACGGGATTTCGGTCGAGAAATCAACGGTCGCTGGGTCCGGACCCCACCAAAGTCGCGACCTTCGCCTGCTCCTCGGAACTGAGCGGTTCCGGCCGCTGCGGAACGGCGGTGCGGCGACGCGCGAGCAGGATGATTCCCGCGAAGCCGGCGACGAGCGCGAGCGGCGGCAGTCCCCACAAGAGCAGCGTGTCGAGCTTGAACGGCGGCTTGAGCAGGACGAAGTCGCCGTAGCGCGCGACGAGATAATCGATCACCTGCCTGTCGCTGTCGCCGGCCTCGAGCCGCTGGCGCACCAGCACGCGCAGATCGTGCGCGAGCGGCGCCTCCGAATCGTCGATCGACTGGTTCTGGCAGACCATGCAGCGGAGCTGTTCGGACAGATGCCGCGCGCGCGCCTCGAGCGCCGGGTCCTTGAGCATCTCGTCGGGCCGCACGGCGAGCGCCGCGCCCGGCGCAAGGCTCGCCAGCAGGACTGCGATCAGCGCGAGGCGGCGCATGGCACCTACTCCGCCGGCTGCATGGCGGCCTTGCCGCCGCGTGCGGGTTTCGGCGCGCCGACGCGCAGGCGCCGGTCGGACAACGAGAGGCCGCCACCGAGCATCATGATCACGGCGCCGATCCAGATCAGCAGCACCAGCGGCTTGTAATAGAGCCGCACGGCGATGGCGCCGTCCTTCTCGGCCTCGCCGAGCGAGAGATAGAGCTGGCCGAAGCCGCGCGCCATCAGCGCCGCCTCGTTGGTGCTCATGCTGCGCGCCGAGAAGGTGCGCTTGGAAGGGTGCATCACGCCGACGGTCTTGCCGTTCCTGTGCACGGTGAAGGTGCCGACGACGGCGGTGTAGTTCGGTCCCGGCTGCTGCTTGAGCCCGTCGAAGGTGAGCTCGTAGCGCGACAGCGAGATCGTGTCCCCCGGCTTGACCGCGACGATGCGCTCGGTGCCCCAGGTGCCGGCGGCGATGATGCCGAGCAGCGTCACGGCGATGCCGAAATGCGCCACCGCCGTGCCCCAGGCGGAGCGCGGCAGGCCGAGCGCGCGCGCCAGCGCGGTGCGCAGCGGCACGCGCAGGACGCCGGTGCGCTCGACGATGTCGATCGCCGCCCCGACCATCACGTAGAACGCGAGCCCGACGACGAAGGCGGCGACGACCGCCCGCTCGCCTTCGATCAGGAAGGTGAGCGCGACCACGGCAAGGCCGATGCCGAACGCGGCCATCAGCCGCTGCGCCGCGCCCGGAAGGTCGCCGCGCTTCCAGGCGAGCAGCGGCCCGAACGGCATCGCGAACAAGAGCGCCAGCATCAACGGCCCGAAGGTCAGGTTGAAGAACGGCGGGCCGACCGAGATCTTGGCGCCGGTCAGGGCTTCGAGCGCCAGCGGATACAGCGTGCCGACGAAGACGGTGAGGCAGGCCGTCGTCAGGAACAGATTGTTGAAGACGAGCGCACCCTCGCGCGAGATCGGCGCGAACAGGCCGCCCTGCTTGAGCATCGGCGCGCGCCAGGCGAACAGGGACAGGCCGCCGCCGATGAACAAGACGAGGATGCAGAGGATGAAGACGCCGCGCGTCGGATCGGTGGCGAAGGCGTGCACCGAGGTCAGCACGCCCGAGCGCACGAGGAAGGTGCCGATCAGCGACAGCGAGAAGGTGAGGATCGCGAGCAGGATGGTCCACACCTTCAGCGCATTGCGCTTCTCCATCACCACGGCGGAGTGCAGAAGCGCCGTGCCGGCGAGCCACGGCATCAGCGAGGCGTTCTCGACCGGATCCCAGAACCAGAAGCCGCCCCAGCCGAGCGTGTAATAGGCCCAGTACGAGCCCATCGCGATGCCGAGCGTGAGGAACATCCACGCCATCAGCGTCCACGGCCGCACCCAGCGCGCCCAGGCGGCGTCGATCTTGCCGTCGATCAGCGCGGCGATGGCGAAGGAGAAGGCGATCGAGAAGCCGACATAGCCGAGATACAGGAGCGGCGGATGGATGGCGAGGCCCGGGTCCTGCAGGATTGGGTTGAGGTCGCGGCCCTCGAACGGCGCCTGCGCCAGGCGCAGGAACGGGTTCGAGCTGAGCAGGATGAAGATGTAAAAGGCGCAGGCGATCCACGACTGCACCGCCAGCACGTTGGCCTTCAGGCTCGCCGGCAGGTTGGCGCCGAACAGCGCGACCAGCGCGCCGAACAGAGCGAGGATCAGCACCCACAGGAGCATCGAGCCCTCGTGGTTCCCCCACAGGCTGCTGATCTTGTAGACCAGCGGCATCATCGAGTGCGAGTTCTCGTAGACGGTGGCGACCGAGAAGTCCGACGTGACGTAGCAGACGGTCAGCGCCAGGAACGACAGGGCGACGAAGGCGAACTGCATCACCGCCGTCGCGTTGGCGAGCCGCATCAGCGCGCCGTCGCGATAGAGCGAGCCGATCACCGGCCCGACCGACTGGATCAGGCCGAGCGCCAGCGCCAGCACCAGCGCGTAGTGGCCGATTTCGGGGATCATAAATTTTCTCCGTCATTCCGGGGCGCGTGCGCAGCACGCGAACCCGGAATCCAGATGCGAGCGCAGTGCCTGTCGCTGGATTCCGGATTCGCGCCTCCGGCGCGCTCCGGAATGACAAAGAACGCGCTCATTTCTTCACGTCTCCCGCCCCCGCCTCGCCCTCCTGCCAGCGGCCGCTCTGCTTCAACGCGTCGACCACTTCCTTCGGCATGTAGCGCTCGTCGTGCTTGGCGAGCACGGTGTCGGCCTCGACGGTGTTGCCGGGACCCAGGCGACCTTCGGCGACCACGCCCTGCCCTTCGCGGAACAGGTCGGGCACGATCCCCTGATAGCGCACCGGAATGTCGCTCTTGCCGTCGGTGACCTCGAAGCGGATGTTGAGATTTGCGCCGCGCTCGACGCTGCCGGGCTTCACCAGGCCGCCGATGCGGATGCGCGTGCCGGCGGCAATGTGCTTCTCCAGGACGTCGGTCGGCGAGTTGAAGAACACGATCGAGCCGCTGAGCGCGTTGAGCACGAGGCCGACGGCGACGCCGAGGACGCCGATGCTGCCGCCGATCAGGATCAGCCGCCGCTGCTTGCGGGTCATTGCCATACGTGCCTGCTCAGCTTTCGAGCCCCAGAGTCTTGATCATGTCCTCGATCTGCCGGAGCTTGTCGGGCTCCCCGGCCAGCGCGCGCCGCGCCTCGCCCGCGGCCGCCACCGCCTTGTCGCGATCGCCGAGCACAACATAAGCGCGCAGCAGCCGTTGCCAACCGTCGACGTCGTTTCCGTCCTGCTTCAATTTGTCGGCCAGCCGCGTGACCATACCGCGAATCATCGCAGTGCGATCCTTCTCGCTCATCTGCTGCGCGGCGGCGATCTGCCCCGCATCGGGGCCCGGGGCGGCGGCGACCGCCGGCGTCTTTTCGCCGGTGACCCGCGCGACCGCGCCCTTGACCGCCTCGGTCCAGGGCGCGTCGGCCGGCGCGTTGGCGAGCATCGCCTTCCAGATCGCCACGGCCTTGTCCTTGTCGCCGTCCTGCTCGGCGGCGAGACCGAGGAAGAAATGCGATTTCGCCTCGTTCGGTTCGAGCCGAACGGCCGCGTCGAAGGCGGCCTTCGCCTCGTCGGTGACGATGCCGTTGGCCGCGGCGGTCAGCGCCTCGCCGAGATCGGCCTCGCGGTCGGCGCTGTCGCCCTTGAGCGCGATGAGCTTCCTGCGCGCGGCAACGGCCGCGTCGAAGCGGCCGAGACGCATATAGACCGGCGCCAGCACTTCGTAGCCGCGCGCATCGTCGGGATTGCGTTCGAGATGCGCCTCGACCTGCGAAATCATCGCCGCGATCGAGCCTTTCGAATGGGCATCGGCAAGCCGCGCCGCCAGCGGCTGGCCGGGAAGCTGCGGCGAGCCGAGCGCGAGATAAAGCAGGGTCGCGCCGAGCGGCAGCAGCAACAGGCCGATCACGGCGGTCGCGCGCCGCCGCATCAGCGCGCCCGCGCCGGAGCTGGGCATTGCGGTTGCCGGCGCCTCGGCCGCGGCGATCAGCCGGCGCGACACCTCGATGCGCGCCGCCTCGGCCTCCGCTTCACCGATCAGCCCGGCCGCGCGGTCGCGCGCGATCTCGTCGAGCTGGTCGCGATAGACGGCGACTTCGGTGCCGCCGCGCGCCTCGCCGCGCCGCGACAGCGGCCACAATACGGCGAAAATCGCCGCCGCCGTCATCAGCGCAAACGCGAGCCACAGGAGCATCAGAAGGTCTATCCGTCGCGGCCGCCAAGAGGGTCCCGCGGCGCTTCAGGGACGGGCATACATCACGTGCAATCGTGGCGGCAATGCGCAAGATCAAGGATTTAAGGCCGGGGCACCCGCCCCCGGCCCGGCGCCGCGACCTCAGGCCGCAAGCGCCGTCCGCGCCACCGCCGCCGCTTCGGCGCCGAGAGCGGCGAGCCGGCGGCCGAGCGTGCTGCCGACCGGGATGACGAGCTCGTCGTGCAGGCCGTGGATGGTGGCGTCGATCGCCCGAATGAGCGCGACGGCCCGGGCCCTGTCCCCACTGCCGAGGGCAGCGCCCAGCGTGGCGATCTGGCGTTCGATATCGGCGGTGAGGATGTCGACGACGACGCCGTAGGGCGTGCCGGCGATACGCGCGGCCGTGGTCGCGCCGGCGGCATGGGCAGCAAGACGCACGATCTGCCAGGGCGCGGCCAAACGGCGCATCACCGTGAGCAGCGCATGGACGAGCACGTCGCGCGGGCGCGCGGCATCCTCGATCAGCATCGTCACGGCGCGGATCTGGCTTGCGGGAAGGTCGGGGATTTCGGCGGGGAGATGCGCGGCGAGCGCGGCGAGCCGGTCGCGGCCGCGCAGCGTCCAGCGCAAGGCGGCCGCCTCGTCGGCCGCGCGCGGCGTGCCGAGCCGCATGATGAGGCGGCGGCGGGCGAGCTCGTCCTCGACGGCGAACAGCGCGCGCAGCGCCGCGGCGACCCGCTCCTGGAACGCATGCGCCAGCTCGGCGGCATGCGCCGTGGCGTCGGCCGCGAGCGCATCGTTGACGGCCGCAACGAAGGCGGCCGCGTCCTCCGGCACGAGGTCATGACGCACGAAGGCCCACAGCGCCGGCAGCGAGCCGCGCGCCACCCGGCCGGGGTGACGGCGGGCGGGGTCGTCGTCGACGAGGAAAGGTTCGAGCGGACGGAAGACGAGCGCGGCGGCCGCATCGTCGGCCTGCCGGCGCAGCTCGGCGAGGATCAGTCGCGCATCGACGGCATCGCTGCGCACCACGCCCTGCTCGAGCGCCTCGCGCAGGCGCCGGCGCGCCTGCGGCGTCAGCGTCTGCAGGTAAGCGCGCAGGCGCAACGCATTGTCATCGAGCCCGGACATCACCCCACCCGCTACCAGCCAGTGGCGGGGTGATAGCGGCGCGGGTCTAAAGAGACGGTTAAGGATACCGCGTCGTTAACGCGGCCTCAGCCGATCGGCGTCCAGGTGCCGTCCGGATTGCGGCAGGCGGTGCCGCGCGCGGTCTGCGGCCGGCCGTCGATGTAGATCGTCTCGGTATAGGCGCGGCAGTTGCGGCCGCGGTCCGAATAGGCCGGACCCGGCACGACCGAGCCATAGCGGCCCGAATCCGGATTGCGCCAGGCCACCGGCGCGCCGGACTGGCCGTGCTCGAGCGCGCGCATCTCGGCCTCGTAGGCGAGCCGCTTGTCCTGCTCGTCGAGCGAGGCGCCGATGCGGTTGCCGATCAGGCCGCCGACGAGACCGCCGATGGCCGCGCCGGCGAGCCGGTCGCCGGTGCCGCCGCCCGCCACCGCAGCGCCGAGCAGCGCGCCGGTGCCGGCGCCGAGCAGCGTGCCCGTGCCTTCCTTGGCGCCCATGCCGTCGGGATTGCCGGCACAGGCGGCAAGGAATGCGCCCAGGCCGATGATGGCGACAGCGGTTCTGGCAACGGACATGTGACCCCCGGGAACAATCGGACAGGAAATAGAGCGAATCCGCCGGACGGCGGCGCGGAGAAACTATCCGAAAGGGAGGAGTGGGGCAAAAGTCGGGCAGCCTACCCCGCCGGCAACACCAATTCGGCGCGCAGGCCGCCGGATGGCGCTTCGCCCAAAGTCAGGCTGCCGCCGTAGAGGCGCGCGAGCTCGACCACGATCGACAGGCCGAGCCCGGAGCCTGGCTTCGTCTCGTCGAGACGCTGGCCGCGCTTGATCACCTGCTCGCGATCGGCCGCCGACAGGCCGCGGCCGTCGTCGTCGACGACGATTCGGATCGTCGGCGCGTCCGGATCGGCCTCGCGCGTCACCGCGATCGCGACCTGCGCCTCCGCCCACTTGCAGGCATTGTCGACGAGATTGCCGATCATCTCCTCGAGGTCGGGCCGCTCGCCGCGGAATCTCGCCTGCGCATCGGCCTCGACCTCGACCGCAATGCCCTTGTCGCGGTGGATCTTCTCCATCGTGCGCGCGAGCGCGGTGACGACCGGCGCCACCTCGACCACCGTGCCGAGCACGGTCAGCCGCGCGGCGAGCCGGGCCCGCTCGAGATGGCGCGCGACCTGGTCGCGCATGATCTCCGCCTGCTCAAGCACCTTGCCGGCGAAGGCGTCGCGCGCATGCGCGTTGGCTTCGTTGACCATCACCGACAGCGGCGTCTTCAGGGCATGCGCGAGATTGCCGACATGGGTGCGCGCGCGCTCGACGATCTCGCGGTTGGCTTCGATCAGCGCATTGGTCTCGCGCGCGAGCGGCGCGATCTCCTCGGGGAAATCGCCTTCGAGCCGCTCGGCTGTGCCGGCGCGAATGGCGGCAAGCCCCGCGGTCAGGCGCCGCAGCGGCAGCAGGCCGAACCGCACCTGGAACATCGTGGTCAGCAGCAGCACCACGGCGAGCAGAACGAAGGTGACGGTCAGCGCCTGATCGAACGAGCGCGTCTCGCCGGAGATTTCGGCGGCGTCGCCGGCGACCGCGACGAGATAATGGCCTTCGTCGCCGAGATCGATGTTGCGCTCGACGAGCCGCAGCCGCTGGTCTTCCGGCCCGTCGACATAGCCCTCGCGCGAGCCGTCCGGCCCCGCCGGTACGCCCATATCCTGCAGATGCGGCAGGCCGCCGTCCCACAGCGAGCGCGACGAGCGGATGTCGGTCTTGCCGGGATCGAGCCGCGTCACCTGCCAGTACCAGCCGGACAGCGGCAATTCGAACAGCGGCTCGCCGAGCGACTGCGGGAAACGTTCGCCCGGCTCGTCCGGCGGCGCCGACAGATCGGCCACCAAGGTGCGCAGATAGACGTTGAGCCGGCGATCGAAGGAACGCTCCACCCCCTGGCGGTAGAGCGAGGACAGGATGATGCCGGTGATGACGAGGATGACCACCGCCCAGGCGGTCGCAGCGAGGAACAGGCGCAGCGCGAGCGAATTCGACCGCAGCACGCGCGGCCACCGGCGTCCCCGGAGCGGCTTCCTGTTCATGAACCGGGCGGGGCGAGGAGATAGCCGAGGCCGCGCACGGTCTGGATGATGTCGACGCCGAGCTTCTTGCGGATGCGGCCGACGAACACCTCGATCGTGTTGGAGTCGCGGTCGAAGTCCTGATCGTAGAGATGCTCGACCAGTTCGGTGCGCGAGACGACGCGGCCGGCATGGTGCATCAGATAGGCGAGCAGCCGGTACTCGTGGCTCGTGAGCTTGACCGGATTGCCGTCGACCGCCACGCGTCCCGTGCGCGTGTCGAGCCGCACCGGGCCGCAGGTGAACTCGCTCTTGGCGTGGCCGGTCGAGCGGCGCAACAGCGCCCGCACCCGCGCCAGCACCTCCTCGAGGTGGAACGGCTTGGCGACGTAATCGTCGGCGCCGGCGTCGAAGCCCTGCACCTTGTCGCTCCAGCGGTCGCGCGCGGTCAGCATCAGCACCGGCATCGAGCGCCCGGCGCGGCGCCAGGCCTCCAGCACCGAGATGCCGTCCATCTTCGGCAGGCCGATGTCGAGGATCACGGCGTCGTAGGGTTCCGACTCGCCGAGATAGTGGCCCTCCTCGCCGTCATAGGCGCGGTCGACGACGTATCCGGCGTCGGACAGCGCGGCGGCAAGCTGGCGGTTCAGATCGGGGTCGTCCTCGACGACGAGCAGGCGCAAACTCTTCTCTCCGCTCAGCGGGTCTTGACCAGAAGCTCGCCATTGGCGGCGTCGACGCTGGTGCGGATCACTTTGCCACTCCGCGCGAGCAGAGTCAGCACGTAGACGAGGCGGTCGTCGCGCCGGCAGAGCCGGGCGCGGACCAGTTCGGCGCGCTTGCCGTGCGCGCGCAGGACGCGGATCGCCTCGGCGAGCGGGATCGCCCTGTGCTCGGCGACCGCGGCGCGCTGTTCGGTCTTGCTCAGGCAGGCGCTGTAATGCGCCGCCGGGCGGTTGGGATGCGGCGGGTGCGTCGGTCCATCGGCGGCCCGGACCGGGACGCCGACCGCAGCCGCGGCGAGCGCAATCGTCGCAATGAGGCGGGAGACCGGCATGAGGCGGGGTTTACGGGCGGGCCGGTGAACGCGGGCTGAACGGCGGGGAAACGAGGCGCTAAAATCAGCCGTCGAAGCCTGAAAACGACGCAAACTCCGCGAGCGGTGCCCGCGGCGCGCGCCAGTTGTTGATCGGCGCGGCCTCGTCGGCATAACCGAGCGCCATGCCCGAATAGATCATCATGTGATCGGGCAGATCGAGAAAGACGCGCACGGTGCGGTGCCACGACACCCAGGCCTGCTGCGGGCAGGTGTGCAGGCCGTGTCCGCGCGCGAGCAGCATCACCGTCTGCAGGAAGCCGCCGATGTCGGCCCATTGCGCGACCCCGTGCTCGCGCTCGAGCGCGAAGAACAGGCCGACCGGCGCGCCGAAGAACTGGAAATTGCGCGCGTACTGGCGATAGCGCGCCGGCCTGTCGGCGCGCGCCACGCCGATCGAAAGATAGAGCATCTCGCCGACTTCGAAGCGCCGCGTGCGGTACGGCTCCTCCAACGGCTCGGGATAGATGCGGTAGTCGCCGCCCTCGCCCTTCGGCAGTTCGTCCATGCGCGGCGCGAGCAGCGCCTTCAACGCCTCGACGCGCGAACCGGCGATGGCATAGACGCGCCAGGGCTGCATGTTGCCGGCCGACGGCGCGCGGCTCGCCCGCGCGATAATGTCGCGTATCGTCGCCTCCGGCACCGCGTCCGGCCGGAAGGCGCGGCAGGAATAGCGCGAGGCAACCGCATCGAAGATATCCATGAGGCCTTTGGCTCCAGGAGGATTCGGCGCGCAGTGTGTCCGCTCGCTGCGCCGAGGCCAAGGCCTTGTCAGAGGCCGCGTCGCAAGGCCGCCTCACCGGCGCGCGAGAATGCGCGCCACCTTCTCCAGGCTGCGGCCGCCGAAATAGGCGGTGAGCACGATCATCGCCCAGCGCGCGACCTCGCCGGTCAGCGGATCGGTCGTGCCGAGCCCGAGCACCTTGTCCCACACCACCACCTTCCAGGTGTAGATGACGAAGGCGGCGGCGAAGAGCGGCCGCGGCAGCGCCGTGTACCAGCGCCCCTGTTCGGCGGTCAGCATCTGCGTCGCCAGCTCGCGTTCGCGCTGCTCGACCATGAGCTCGCGCGCGTAGAGGTCGGTCGTGCGCTGGTCGGCATTGCCGTCACTGGCGAGCCTGGCGCGATAGGCCTCGAGCGCGGCTTTGATGAACGGGCCGCCGAGAAGACCGCCGAGCCATTGCAGGATGAGGTTCATGGCTCACAGATCCACGGCGTTGCGCTTGCGCACGATCCGCAGCAGGAGTCCGACCGCGATGACATAATACGGCACGTAGTCCGGCTTGAGCGCCGACTGGATGGCCGAATTGATGGACGGATCGCTGTAGACGTCGAGCAGAACCGCGGCGGCAACGCCGACCGCCGCCTGCGTCCAGGCGAACAGCATCGTGCCCGACTTGCGCACCGCCGCCCATTCGCGCCGCAGCCATGCTTCGATTGTCCGTGCCATGATCAGCCCTTTCGTTTGACGAGCACATGTGCGGCGAGCGCGCCGGCGATAACGGCGACGAGCGCGATCGCCACGATCCCCCACGGCGGCGCGCCGCCCTGCGCGGCTGCTGCGGCCGCGGCCGCGCCGGCAACGGCGCCGCCCGCGGTCTTCGGCGCCGGCAGCGTTTTGGCGGGAGCGGGCGCGTTGCCGGCGAGCGCGAGCGAGAACGCCCGCACCTCGGCGACGCGCCGGCTCCAGCCCCGCCCGAACACGTCCCAGGTCTTCAGCGATTTGAGAAAACGCAGGCGCTCGTCGCAGATCGCGGCGACGACCGTTTGCGCGTCGGCGGCGCGCGCGGCGGCGATCACGTGGTCGCTGATCTTGCCGCCTTTGTCGGACAGGCCGAGCACGCGGCGAAGCACCTTGCCGGAACGGCCGATGCCGGAATTCACGCCGTAATCGAACACGGCATAGTCGATGCCGGCCGGCAGTTCGTCGCAGCGCTGCGCGTCCCAATAGCGGCGGCGATAGATCGCCTTCGCCTCGTCGACGCTCATCGCCCGCACGTCGGCGGCCGTGGCATCCGCTTTCACCTCGCGGCGATAATCGGCGATGGTGATGCCGAACTTGGTCGGCCCGCCCGGGTCGTCCGGATGGTTCGTGAAGCCGCCCTCATGCGCGAGGAGACGGGAGAGCGCGGCGGCATAGGTCGAGGTGGACATGGCGGGATCCGATCGGCTTCGCGGGTCATGCGGACGGTGGGTGGGAAAAAAAGTGGTATTTACAACCCGTTTATGCACGCTAAGATTGCGGCCAAGCTGCCAGTGCTCGGGGGCGGGTTGTGTTGGTAGGATTGGTGGTCGCGTTCGCCGCGACGGGCGTTTTCGTGCTCGCAGGATTGTCTCTCTGGGTGGCCGTCCATGACCATCCCGGTGAGGAATGACTCTGACGGCAGGCGGCGATGGGAATGCGGTGCGGCCGGCTCGGCGCGAGCCTTTAGGTGTGGAGGCCTACCGTCGCGCCGCAATGAGGTCGGGCTGGTCGTCCTGCGACCCCAAAGGCGCCGGCGCGCGGGCGGCCCTATGACGCCAGCGCGACGATCCAGCCCGATCCGAATTCCTGGACGCGGTACCGATTGTCGCGCAAGCGCGCCTTCACGATGCGACCGGCGTCCGCGCTATGCAATTCGACGAACCACGCCGTTCGGCGCGCACTCAGCGTCTTGTCCGCACCAAGGATCGCCGAGGTTTCACCACCCTCGATGTCCATTTTGACGAAATCGGGCACCGGGAAGTCATCGAGCCTTACCGTCTTCACGCTCAAGCCACCGTGGCTCGAGAGGCACCCGGTCGAGCGCGACCCGTCGAACAAGGCCACGCCCGCCTCGTTTGAGACGGCAGCGTCCACGACCTCAACATTGCGGATGCCGTTAATTGAGAGATGCGCCTTCAACGCAGCGACGTTGTTCGGCTCCGGTTCGAATGCAACGACCTTGCCCGTGGAGCCCACCAGCCGAGAAAACATCAGGGTGAAGTAGCCGGCATTTGCGCCGACGTCGTAGACGGTCATCCCCTCTTTAATGAATCCGGCGACAAAAGCGGCGTTTCGCTTCTCGTAGATTCCGATCCAGCAGCCATGCGTCAGACTTCCGGATATCCATCGGTAGCCACGATTGGGGCCGCGGAGCACCGGCATGACGGCCCCGTGCGGAATGGCCCTGAGCGGCAGTCTGGCCAGCCTTCCCAATAGCGTATGGTTTGAAAGCATCGCTGCGGCCGCACATGAGACGATCCCGCCACCTTAAGTTTGATTTGTAGAAATGGCCAGCCCGTCGCCGGCTGCCGGCCCGCGACCGTTCGGTCGTTCAAGTCTCCGAACGCCTCAGGCCGCGATGCCCTTGATCCGGGATCGGCTGAGATTGGCCGGGGTGGCGAAATTCGCTGCGGAAATGACCTGCGTCGAGTTGTCGTCGAAGGTCACGCTCAGGTTTCCGGGCGCGACGATGCCGCCAATGCTTTCCGCCGCGCGCGGTGCGGCGGCGCTCGTCGTCGCAATGTAGGACGATGCCGCGGTGCCCGCCTCCAGTTGCGCGCCGTAGATGCAGATGCCGGACGTGCCGTCTCCGGCATAATTCCGCACGCCGTTCGCCTGCGCGACGAACACGTTGATCATCTGATTGGCGATCGCGACGAAGGTGAACGAGAACCGGTACCATCCGCCCGCATAGGCGACCGTCGGCGCCGGCGTGTACTTTGCCGCGACGTTTCCGTAAGTCCCGTCGCCGGCATTGAGAAAGAGGTCGTTGCCCGCATTGTCATTGATGCAGAGGAAGGTGCGCTCAGCCGCTTTCGCCCAGACCGAGCCGGCGACCTGGCCCGCAGCGCTGGCGCTCGTCTGTTGCACGCGGTGGTAGATGGCGCTGGTATCCTCGACGAGCCGGGCGGCCGATGTCGCGCCGTCCGGTCCCGGAATGCCGGTCGCGACCGTCGCCAACTGCACTGACCACAGATTGAAGGCGTTCGATTGCGGCAGCACATTCGTCGCCGCCGGCTCGTAGAGCAGATGCGGCACGCCGCCGACGTGAGTGATGCGCGGCTGGTCGAGCCCCACGGCGGCGACGAGGTTCGCCGCGGTCGTATAGGTGCGGCCGGGCTCGCCGCTGAATGTCGCACCGACGGCAGAGAGCCAGCTCGCGAGATCGGGCCGCAGCCGGCCGGCCGCCCAATAGCGGCCGTTCGGGATGTCGGCGAAGATCGTTTTGCCCGCCGGCAGCCACGACGGCGCGGCCTGCGCCGTCAGCACGCCGCGACTTGCCGGCAGGGCGATGCCATAAGCGACACTGGTCATGCGCCGACGTCTCCCGACAGCACCCATGCCGCATGCGCGCCGTCGCCGTTGCTGTCGACGGTCAGCGACACTTCCGACCATTGCCCCGCCGTTTTGGCGAAGCCGGAGCGGTTGTTGAGCGTCGCACCGCCGGCCGCGGCGAAATTGACGCGCCCCACCGCCGCCTGGCAGACGATCAGCGAGAAGCCCTGCTCCCGGTCGTTCGGCAATGTGATCGTGCAGCCGGAAGCATTGGTTGCGCGCTTGCGCTTGCCGAGATCGGCGGCGGCGACCGTGTAGGTCGTCGCGGCAATGTCCTCGGTCGACACGCCGGCGGAAAGCGGACCGGGCATGCCTTGCGCGCCCTGCGGTCCGGGATCGCCCTGCGGTCCCGGCGGCCCGGCATTGCCCTGCGGCCCCTCTATCCCCTGCGGTCCCAGCGGCCCTTGCGGCCCGGCCGGGCCCTGCATCGCGATGCGGATGGTCCTGATCGGATCGGTCATGGTGCGATCACCAGTATGGGAACGATGAGCAGCGTCGACCGGCGGTTCTGCGTGTCGACGATCGGGATGACGGCGCGCGCGCGCTGGCCGTCCGGCACACTGTTCGTGTCGCCGCGCGCGAGCGATACCGTGATGCGGCCGTTCGGCGCGTCGACGACGAGCCGGCCGTTCGCCGTCGTCAAATCGAGCGCGCCGTCGCGCCACTTCAGCGCGGCGCCGTCGAAGGTGCAGCCGGTCAGATCGACCGGCGCGTCGCCATCGCCGAGCAGCGCCAGCGGCCAGATCCAGTCGTCGCCGCGGGTGTCGGTGATCGGTTCGGATTCGAGGACAGGCTGCATGGGGTCTCCATCGTTCAGGCGCTCGGCGCCGACATTTCGAGGAAGTAGACGACAAGCCGCACCCGGCCGCCGCTGAAGGCGCCGCCATTGGCGGTGATGCGGACGCGGGTGTCGGCGTAGACGCCGGCCGGTCCGATGACGCCGACATTGGTGGAGCCGGCGGTGATGCCGAGCAGGTCGCCGAACTGCGTCGTGTTCGCGGCAGTGCCGACGCCGTAGGAGGAGGCGCCGGTGATCGCGACGGTCGTGCGCGCGGCAACGCCGAGCACGATGGCGCGGTCGGGGATGAACGCGGCATCGGCGGTGTCGACGAAGCTGCCGGCGAGCGTGACGTCTTCCTCCTTGGCGCGCAGCGTCACGCGTCCGCCATGCGCGGTGAGCGCGATGCCGTCGCGCCAGACGCCGTCTTCGTAAGTGAGCGTCAGCCGCTCCGCCTTCACCCAGGCCTTGAGGCCGGAGACCGGCGCGAGCATGAGCCAGCCGCCGCCGCCGAAGAGCGCGAGGCGATTGTCGAAGCCGCTCCAGGCGCCGCTCGCGCCCGCGGCCGGGATGTAGCAGGCGCCGTCGGCGGGCGAGCCCGGCGGGGCGGTGAGCGCGCGGCTTTCGACCGCAAGCTGCGTCAGGCAATCGAGCAGCGTCAGCGCCTCGTTGTGCGTGACGTGCTTCTGCGCCTGCGCGGCTTCGATCGCCGGCAGAGCAAGGCGTGGCGTATCGGTCATGCGAACCTCAGGGCGTGAGAGTGACGTCGGCGGCGAAGCCGCGGCCGACCGTCGCCGACACCTGCGTCACGCGCACGTGCAGCGAGGCTTGCGCCGCGCCGAAGTCGGCGAGCTCGTCGGCGGCGGCGTAAAGGAGCGACGGCGTTGCCGCCGTCAGCGTGCGGACGACGCTGCCGCCGGAGAGGATGTCGAGCGCGTATTGCTCGGTGTCCTCGCCGAGCGGCACCTCGCCGACCCAGCCGTCGCCGTCGATGCGCGTGCGGCGGATGAAGGTGAATGTCACGCCGCCGTCGCCGCGCGTGGCCTTCACATGCACCGGCGCAAGCGGCATCAGCGCCGTCGGCTGCGGTGTCGTCGTGAGCGCGAGCGCCGTCTCATCGCCGTGGTCGCGCGCGGCCGCGACGACGCGCAGTTGCAGCGTCCGCTCGAGCGCGCCGAGCCCAGACGCGATCGCCGCGACATTCGCATCCAGCAGCACGAAGGGCGCGCCGGCGGCAAGCGGCGCGCCGATCGCCTGCTCGCTGCCGCCCTGCCCGCGCAATAGCCGCGACAACAGATATGTGCGCTCGCCGACCAGCTCCGCATTGGCGAACTGGACGACTTCCCAGGCGCCGTCGGCGCGCCGGAGCGCCGCGGCGTTGCCCCCGGCGAACAATGCCTCGTCGGAAATCGACGACAGGCCGCCGCCATAGAGCCGCACGCGAACGCCGGCGCGATGCCAGCGCGCCGTCGGCCCGGCCGGCAGATCGTCGAGCGTCTCGCCCATGATCGCCGGCGCCGGCACCAGCGCCGTGCGGCTGAAGGCGATGCCGTCCGGCGAGGTCCACACCGCCATCGCGCCCGGCCACGGATCGGCGAACACCGCAAGCCACGTCAGCACCGGCTGATCGGCCGGCGTCAGCGACGGCAGATCGAGCACCAGCCCATGCGGCGGCCCGCTCGCCGCGGGAATGGCCGGCACGCGGCGCTGCGCCGGCGGCAGCGGCACGTCGAACACCTGCGGGTCGATGCTGCAGGCGATAACGGCGCGGCTCTCGGCGTCGGCGATCTCCTTGAGCTCGATCAGCCGGCGGCGGCCGTCGACGGTCAACGCGACCACGTCCGCCGGCGTCAGCGCGAGCCGGCTCGGCGGCAGCGCGAAGGCCGCCGCCTCGCGCGCGGCCCACAGGTCCTGCAGCCAGATTTCGGCGCGGCGCTGCGCGCGCGGAAGATCGCTCACCACCGCGAGATCGGCATGGGCGGTGCGCACCGCGCGCCCCGCCAGCCGCCGCGAGCGCGCGGCGCCCGGCTGGTAATCGGCGTCGATGTCGGTGAAGCCGAGCGTGACCTCGCGCGGCAGATCGCTCTCCTGCGTGCGCGTCAGTTGCACCGGTGCTGTCTCCTCCGGCAGCACCAGATCGTCTTCGGAGAGTTCGGCCGCCGGCGCGCCGCCGCGCGCGACGAAGCGCAGCACGCCGTCGATCTCGACCGCATCGAAGGCATAAGCGAGCGCCAGCGGATCGAGCATGGCGCGCGGCGTCATCGGCCGGTCGACGACGTAACCCTGCGGCCCCTCGCCGAGTGCCATGGTGTCGGCATCTTCGATGTCGCTGTCGGCGAGGATGCTTCCGACCAGCGCATCGAGCGGCGTCGCGCCGAGCCGCCCGGTCAGCCAGTGCCCGGTTTCCCAATTGCCGGCATCGCTCCACACATCGCTCGCCGCCGGAAAAACCGGATAGGGCCGCGCGTCCCAGGTCCACAGATGAACCGCATCCGGCGGGATCATGCGGCCGCCATAGACCGGCGACAGCGGATTGAGCGCGGCGGCGCCGAAAGCCGGATCGAGCGCGCCGAGCACCGCCTCGAGATAGCGGCGCTGGATGAGATCGTCGCGCGCGCCGCTCGAATAATGCGGCAGCCC
>Ga0182749_1000413_pt1 | contig 40912 bp, 35 predicted proteins | sample eDN3rd37CKraftMG_FD_128875 | JGI IMG/M metagenome (GOLD analysis project Ga0182749, IMG submission 128875) | Enriched Miracle-Growth compost microbial communities from Emeryville, California, USA - eDNA 3rd pass 37_C Kraft MG (version 2) (version 2) ...
CGCCCGCCTAGCTAATGAGCCGATCCATGAGCATTTCCGCGAGTCTCGTTAAAGAACTGCGTGAAAAGACCGGCGCCGGCATGATGGACTGCAAGGCGGCGCTCACCGAGACCAAGGGCGACATCGAGGCGGCCATCGACTGGCTGCGCAAGAAGGGTCTTTCGAAGGCCGCCAAGAAGGCCGGCCGTGTCGCCGCAGAAGGCCTAATCGGCATTTCGACCGCCGGCACCAAGGGTGCGGTCGTCGAGGTGAACTCCGAGACCGACTTCGTTGCCCGCAACGAGCAGTTCCAGGAGATGGTGACGAACATCACCTCGCTGGCCGGCTCCGCGAAGGGCGACGTCGCAACGCTTCTTGCCACGGCCTATCCGGGCAAGTCGCACACGGTCGAGGAGCAGGTGAAGGAGCTCATCGCCACCATCGGCGAGAACATGAGCGTCCGCCGCGCGGCCGTGCTGGAGGTTTCCGAGGGCGTCGTGGGCTCATACGTGCACGGCCAGGTCGCGCCGGGCCTCGGCAAGATCGGCGTGCTGGTCGCGCTCGAATCGTCCGGCAAGAACACGGCAGAGCTCGAGGCTCTCGCACGCCAGATCGCGATGCACATTGCAGCCACCAATCCGGTTGCACTCGATATCGAAGGCGTGCCGGCCGAGGTGCTGGAGCGCGAGAAGGCGATCCTCGCCGACAAGAACCAGGGCAAGCCTCCGCAGGTGATCGAGAAGATCGTCGCCAGCGGCATGAAGAGCTATGCCAAAGACAACTGCCTCCTCGATCAGTCCTACATTCACGATCCTTCCAAGAGCGTGTCGCAGGCCGTCAAGGAAGCCGAGGGCAAGGCGGGCGGTCCCGTAAAGCTCGCCGCTTTCGTGCGCTATGGCCTGGGCGAGGGCATCGAGAAGAAAGAAGACGACTTCGCTGCCGAGGTCGCCGCTGCGGCTGGCGGCAACTGAGCATGCACGAACTGTGAGCCAGGGCGCGTCGATGGGCGCGCCCTAGGCGAATCTCCGCCGCCCGGGTTAGCTAGGGCCCGGCGGCCGGCTGGCGCCGGGGGCCGCGCGGGCGCGGAAACGAGGAGGCACTCATGGCAGCGGCATCGACGGCCGGGGCAGGCGGGGCATCCGGGCTCGTCTACAAGCGGCTTCTTCTGAAGCTTTCCGGCGAGGCCCTGATGGGCAAGGCCGGCTTCGGCATCGATATGGATGTCGTCGAGCGCCTGGCGCAGGATATCGCCGAAGCGGTCGCAGCCGGCGTGGAGATTGCCGTCGTCGTCGGCGGCGGAAATATCTTTCGCGGACTGGCAGGCGCCGCAAAGGGCATGGAGCGCGCCACCGCCGACTACATGGGCATGCTGGCGACCGTGATGAACGCGCTCGCGCTGGAAAACGCGCTGGAGCGTGCCAAGGTGCCGGCGCGGGCGCTTTCGGCCATTCCAATGCCCACCGTCTGCGAGAGCTACGTTCGCCCCAAGGCCCTGCGCCACATGGAAGAAGGGCGCGTCGTCGTTTTCGCGGCCGGAACGGGCAACCCGTTCTTCACCACGGATACCGCTGCAACCCTGCGCGCCATAGAGATGGATTGCCAGGCGGTCGCGAAGGCGACGCAGGTCGACGGCGTCTATGATAGCGACCCACGCAAAAACGCCGAGGCCAAGCGCTTCGACCGCCTCGGCTATGCGGAGGTTTTGGCGCGCGATCTCAAGGTGATGGACGGCGCGGCAATCGCGCTTGCTCGCGACAACGGACTTCCGGTAATTGTCTTCTCGATCGAAGAGCCGGGCAACCTCTTGAAAGTTCTACGCGGCGAGGGCCGCGCGACGGTCATCGAGTGACCGATTTGAGCCGCCGGATTTTATGTCCGGCGAATGAAACGACCTGAAATGCCGGCCATGGAGCGATCGTCTCGCTTCGACGCGCCGGCGGGAGGCAGCAATGGCGACATTCGATCTCAACGACCTGGAAAAGCGGATGCGCGGCGCGCTCGACGTGCTGAAGCGCGATCTTTCGGGGTTGCGCACGGGGCGCGCCAGCTCGCACCTGCTCGACCCGGTCCAGGTCACGGTCTACGGCGCCAAGATGCCGCTCAATCAGGTCGCTACCGTCTCGGTTCCCGAGCCGCGCACCATCTCGGTGCAGGTCTGGGACAAGGGGAACGTCTCCGCCGTCGACAAGGCGATCCGCGAGGCGAACCTCGGGCTCAACCCGGTGATCGACGGCACGCTGCTGCGACTGCCGATTCCCATGCTCACCGCTGACCGCCGCAACGAGCTCGCCAAGCTCGCCCATAAATACGCCGAGAGCTGCCGCGTGGCGGTGCGCAACGTGCGCCGCGAAGGCATGGACCTTCTCAAGAAACTGGAGAAGGACGGCAAGATCAGCCAGGACGACCATCACAAGTCGTCCACCAAGGTCCAGGAGCTCACCGACCGGCTCATCAAGGACATCGATGAGACGCTGGCCAACAAGGAGGCCGAGATCCACAAGGTCTGAAGCTTTGAGGGTGGCGCCAATTCCGCTATCCTCCGTCGCGCGGCCTTCGCAATGGGCCCTCAAATCGGAAGTCTGTCGCCGGTGACGGAAATCCAGACAAAGCCTGCAGCGAACGAGCGCGACGGCGCTCAGCCGCAGCACATCGCCATCATCATGGACGGCAATGGGCGTTGGGCCAGTGAACGCGGGCTACCGCGCGCCGTTGGTCACCGCAACGGCGTCGAAGCGGTGCGGCGCACCGTGCGGGCGGCCATCGAGCTCGGCATCCCGTACCTGACGCTCTACAGCTTCTCATCGGAGAACTGGACGCGCCCCGCGGACGAGATCGATGATCTGATGGGGCTGATGAAGCGCTTCATCCGCCGGGACCTTGCCGAGCTGCACCACGCGGGGGTGATGATCCGCGTCATCGGCGAGCGTGCGAACGTCGATCCCGAGCTGATGGCCCTCATCGACGAGGCGGTCGAGCTGACGCGCAACAACAGTGCGATTACGCTCATCATCGCCTTCAATTACGGCGCGCGCGGGGAGATCGCGAAGGCGGCGCGCACCCTCGCGGCGGAAGTGGCCGCCGGGACATTGCAGGTTGCCGACATCACGGTGGAGCGCATCAGCGCCACCCTCGACACCGCCGGCATTCCAGATCCCGATCTGCTGGTTCGCACCAGCGGAGAAATGCGCATCTCCAACTTTCTGCTTTGGCAGTGCGCCTACACGGAGTTCGTTTTCCTCGATGCCTATTGGCCGGATTTCGGCCGCGAGCTGCTGGAGGAAGCCATTGCCCGCTTCCGCGCCCGGGACCGCCGCTTCGGCGGGCGCTCGCGGCATTCGGCGATGTGAGGCGCCATGCCCGATAACGCCGCAGCTACGGAGCCGGGGGCGATGCCACTGATCTCCAGCAACCTCAAACTGCGCATTCTCTCGGGTGCGGTGCTCGCAGCGATCGCGTTCGGGCTCGCCTATACGGGGCCGCTTCCGTTCGCCGTGCTCGTGCTGACCTGCGCGCTGGTTATGTGCTGGGAATGGGGCCGGCTGGTGCGCGGCGCCTCCTTCGACGTCGGCTTCTTCGTGCATGCGGCGGCGGTCATGGCGGCCATCGCGCTCGCAGCAGTCGGCTACGCGGCGCCGGCAATAGCGGTGCTCGCCATTGCCGCGATCACACTCGTCCCGCTCTATATTGGCCGCGGGGCGCGCCTGTCGGCGCTGGGCGTCTTCTATGTCGGGTTGCCGGCGGTGACGCTCCTTTGGCTGCGCAGCGACGAGCCGTTCGGGTTCACGGCGGTGCTGTTCATCTTCGCGGTTGTCTGGTCGTCGGATACGGCGGCCTATGCTGCCGGGCGCACATTCGGGGGCCCCAAGCTCTGGCCGCGCGTATCACCCAATAAAACCTGGGCGGGATTCATCGGTGCGCTGAGCGCAGGCGCAGCATCGGGGGCCATCTTCGCCATGCTCGAGCCTGCGGCAGATCCTTTACGCTTGATCCTCGTCGGCATCGCGCTCGCCTTCGTCGCCCAGGCGGGAGACCTTGCCGAATCGGCGCTGAAACGCCTCTTCGACCTCAAGGATGCCAGCGACCTCATTCCTGGACACGGCGGTTTCATGGACCGGATGGACAGCCTCGTCGCGGCTGCATCGGTTGCCGGTCTTCTCGCCCTCGCTATCGACGCGCACGCGCCGGCACGTGCACTTTTGTTCGGATTCTAGATGCACCCGCAGGGCAGAGGCATGGCGCGAAGCTTCCCGGCGGGACCTCGCCGGGCGGACAGGAAAAGCGAAACGCCGCATACTCTTACGGTGCTCGGGGCGACCGGCTCGATCGGCAAGAGCACGCTCGATCTCGTCGAGCGCAACCGCGATGCGTTCTCGGTCGTCGCCCTGACGGCACAGACGAATGCCGGGGGATTGGCGGACGCCGCCCGACGCACGGGAGCCCGCGTCGCGGTGATCGGTGATGCCTCGCACTATGGTGCGCTCAAGGAGGCGCTGGCCGGTACGGGCATAAGGGCGGAAGCCGGCCCCGATGCGGTCGTTGCGGCCGCTGCCGAACCGGCGGACTGCGTGATGGCCGCGATCATCGGCGCAGCGGGGCTGGCACCGACGTTCGAGGCGGTTCGGCAGGGCAAGCGCCTGGCGCTCGCGAACAAGGAGTGTCTCGTCTCGGCGGGCGAAGTTTTCATGGCCGCCGTTGCGGATGCTGGAACCGAGCTGTTGCCGGTGGACAGTGAGCACTCGGCGGCGCTGCAGGCCCTCGCGGGGGCGGCGCTCGAAAGCGTCGAGCGGATCACGCTCACGGCTTCGGGCGGCCCGTTCCGTACCTGGACTACCGAGCAGCTCCAGCATGCAACGCCGGAACAGGCGCTGCGGCACCCCAACTGGGCGATGGGCGCGAAGATCACGATCGATTCCGCCACCCTGATGAACAAGGGCCTGGAGCTGATCGAGGCCTATCACCTGTTTCCGGTTGGCGCCGAGCAGCTGGCGGCGGTCATCCATCCGCAGTCGATCGTCCATTGCCTCGTCGCCTTTCGGGACGGCTCGGTCATCGCCCAGATGGCGTGCCCGGACATGCGGACACCGATCGCGCTGGCGCTGTCCTGGCCCCACCGCATGGATGCGCCGACGCAGCGCCTCGACCTTGCGGCTATCGGCACGCTGTCCTTCGAGGCGCCGGACGAGGTCCGCTTCCCGGCGTTAACCATCGCGCGCGATGCTCTGGCGCGGGGCGGCACGGCGCCGGCCATCCTCAGCGCCGCGAACGAAATCGCCGTCGAGGCCTTCCTGGCCCGCAAAATCGGGTTTCTCGATATCGCCCGCAACGTCGCCGACACGCTGGAAGCGGCGGATGGGGAAGGGCTCATCGTCGCCCCCGGAGGGCTGAGCGATGTTCTGGCGGCGGATTCCGCCGGGCGCCGACTGGCACAATCGCTGCTTGGTCGCTATGTCTAGCCGGTCCCTGTAGCCGCGGGGACGGGCTCCGAAATTGCCGCTTTTTCGTGCGTATCCTCAATGGATTCGCGCTACCGCCGGGAAGCCGGCGGGCTTCGCGAAAGACAGGAGAACGATGCTGACGCTGGCCAACGTAGCAACCTCGACGCCCGGGGTTCTGATCACGATTGCGCAGTTCCTGGTGGTGCTGACGATCGTGGTCTTCGTCCACGAGTTCGGTCACTTCATCGTCGCGCGCTGGTGCGGCGTGACAGTCAAGACGTTCTCCATCGGCTTCGGCCGGGAAATTTTCGGCTTCACGGACCGCAAGGGCACGCGCTGGCGCTTCGCCTGGATCCCGCTCGGCGGCTACGTGAAGTTCGTCGACGATGAAAATGCCGCGAGCCAGCCGTCGCCCGATGCGCTGGAGCGCATGACGGCAAGCGAGCGCGCCGGCGCCTTCCAGAATAAGGCGCTGTGGCAGCGCGCTGCCGTCGTGGCGGCGGGGCCGCTCGCAAATTTCATTTTGGCTATAGTGGTTTATGCCGCCGTCAACATGGCCTTCGGCGTGCGGACGATCACCCCGGTGGTGGGTGAGGTGAAGGCGGGTATGCCCGCCGCGGTTGCAGGCATCCAGCCCGGTGACGTCATCCGCGGCATCGATGGGTGGACGGTCGAGGGCTTCGAGGATGTGCAGCGGGTCGTCGGCGTGAACGGCGGGCGGCCGCTCAAGTTCGATATCGAGCGCAACGGGGAGAAGATCTCCCTCGAGGTGACCCCGGAGGTCCACGAGCAGCCTGACAGCTTCGGCGGCACGTTCCGGCGTGGGCTCATCGGCATCACGCCGTCGAGCATAGCGGGTCTGAAGGACGCCAAGAGCGTCAGCGCCTTCGAGGCACTGCGGCTCGGTGTGCGCGAGACCTACTCCAACATCGCGCATACAATTCAGGGCATCGGCGACATCGTCACCCAGCGGCAGGCGGCCGATCAGATGGGCGGTCCGATCCTGATGGCGCAGGTGACGGCCCGCGTGGCGGAGGGGGGGATGGAGCCACTGCTGCGCTGGATCGCCTTCATTTCCGCGAACATCGGCTTCCTCAACCTGCTACCGATCCCGGTGCTGGACGGTGGACATCTTGTTTATTACGCGATCGAGGGCGTCATGCGCCGCCCCTTGAGCCGGCGCATGCAGGAAATCGGTTTCCAGATCGGCGTGGCCCTGGTGCTCATGCTCATGGTCTACGTGAATTTGAACGATTTATTGCGGGTATGGCGCGGATGGACGGGGGCAGGCTGAAATCGCGTTCAGTGGCGTAAACTTGCCACTTCCACAGGCGCTTCTGAATCGTTAAGAACACATTTACACAGGGGAGCGCGCCCAAAAGAGAATCGGGCCAAATCTTGGCCCAGTTTCCAGGTGCACGTGTCAGTCATGCGGTAACGATTCCCGAAGCCGACGGGATCGCTGCCGAGGGGGAATTCGGCAATAATGAGGGCATAGCCTCGAATGCCTTTGGTCAACGCCATTGCGTTTAGCGTCCGTCGCCTTGTTCTGTTCGTGGCGATGGCTGCATCGGGGTTTATATGCGTCGGCGGCGCATTTTATCCCGCGCCCGCCTATGCCCAGGGCGCAACAATCCAAGCGATTACGGTGCACGGCAACAAGCGCGTCGAGCCCGAGACCGTGCGCTCGTATCTCCAATTCTCAACCGGCAGTGCCTATGACCCCGCGAAGATCGACGGGTCGATCAAGGCGCTGTTCGGCACTGGCCTGTTCTCCGACGTGCGCATCGATCGCTCGGGCGCGGACATCATCGTCACCGTCGTCGAGAACCCGGTCATCAACCAGGTTGCCTTCGAAGGTAACAGCGAGGTCGATACCGAGACCCTGCGCAACGAGGTGCAACTGAAGCCGCGCTCGGTGTTCACCCGTGCCCGCGTCCAGGCCGACGTGCAGCGCGTGCTGGACGTCTACCGTCGCCAGGGCCGCTATGCCGCGACGGTCGAGCCGAAGATCATCGAGCTCGAGCAGGACCGCGTGAACCTCGTGTTCGAGATCGCCGAGGGTAATGCCACGAAGGTCAAGGGCATCCACTTCGTCGGCAACAAGGCTTTCTCCGACAGCCAGCTCCGCGATGTGATCTCCACGACGGAGAAGGGCTGGTTCGACTTCCTCAAGGGTACGGCGATCTACGATCCCGACCGTATGAACCTCGATCGCGAGCTGCTGCGCCAGTATTACCTGAAGAACGGCTATGCCGACGTGCAGGTGACGGCTGCAAACGCTGAGCTCGATCGCGACGGCTCCGGCTTCTTCCTCACCTATTCGATCGAAGAGGGCGAGCCCTACGATTTCGGCACCATCAATGTCGAGAGCACCGTTGCCTCCATAGACCCCGTCAAATTCAAAGGCGAAGTGCTGACCCAGGACGGCGACACCTATAACGCGCAGCTCATCGACAAGTCGGTCGAGGCGCTGACCGGCGCCGTTTCCAAGGATGGCTATGCCTTCGCCCGTGTGCGCCCGCAGGCCGTTCCGGATCCGGTGACCCGCAAGATCTCGCTCAACTACGTGATCGAAGAGGGCCCGCGCGTTTACATCGAGCGCATCAACGTCTCGGGTAACACCCGCACGAAGGACTACGTGATCCGTCGCGAGTTCAAGGTGGCCGAGGGTGACGCCTATAACCCGCTGATGGTCGACCAGGCCAAGAAGCGCCTGACGAACCTCGGCCTCTTCAAGGCGGTTGAAGTGAAGCGCCGTCCGGGCAGCTCGCAGGACCGCGTCGTGCTCGACGTGGAGCTGGTGGAGCAGTCTACGGGTGAGCTTTCCTTCGGTGCCGGTTACTCGACGGCTGAAGGTGTGATCGGCGATGTGAGCATCACCGAACGCAACCTGATGGGTAACGGCCAGTTCCTGCGCTTGCAGCTTTCGGGCTCCATGGAGCGCCTGCAAGTAAACCTCAGCTTCACCGAGCCGCGCTTCCTCGACCGCAACCTCGCTGCTGGCTTCGACCTGTTCCACAAGGAAGTCGACCAGAGCCGGCAGTCGGGCTTCGAAAGCCGGCGGACGGGCGGCAGCCTTCGCCTGGGCTTCCCGATTTCCGAAAAGCTTTGGATGCAGACCTCCTACACGGCTTCACGGGACTCGATCTTCAACGTGAGTCCCTACGCCTCGCGCGCGATTTGGGATGCTGCAGGAACGTCCTACACCTCGATGGTCGGCACGACGCTCACCTACGACCTGCGTAACGACCCGCGCAATCCGACCAAGGGTTTGTGGTTCCAGACCGGTGCCGACTTTGCCGGTCTCGGCGGTGATGTGCAGTACATCAGCCTCGCCGCGGAAGCTCGCGCCTACTACCCGATCACCGATAACATCACGTTCGTCGCCCGCGCCGTCGGCGGCTCGATTACCGGCTGGGGTGGTGAGGACGTTCGTCTGATCGACCTGTTCTTCAAGGGCGGTGAGACGGTCCGAGGCTTCGACCGTGCCGGCTATGGTCCGCGTGATCTTCTCACGGGCGATTCTCTCGGCGGTCAGTACTACTGGGCGACGACCGCGGAGGTTCGCTTCCCGATCCCGTTCATTCCGGATGATCTCGGTATCTCCGGTGCCGTGTTCGCCGATGCGGGCTCTCTGTGGGATGCAGGCGGCAAGGCAAACGCTTTGAATACGCAATGCGGCGTCGCCAGTCCAAATGCTGCGACAGGCATTTGTCTCGCCGACAGCTCGGCTATCCGGTCCTCGGTCGGTGCGAGCTTGATGTGGCAGTCGCCGGTGGGTCCGATCCGCATGGACTTCGCCAAGGTGCTCTCCAAGCAGAGCTACGACGACGAGCAGTTCTTCCGCTTCGGCGCGGCGACGAAGTTCTGATTTTCCGCCCGTTCGGTGCTAATAAGATCGCCGGGTGCGGGGCTCTGCCCCGCCTCGGCGTCCTTGCTTGCATTTGAAGGAGCGTCGCCCCTCCCGGCGGCAGGTGACAGCATGGAGCATCCCGGATTCTTCCAGCGGGCCGGACCCTTCAGCCTTGCGGAAATTGCCAAGGCTACAGGCGCAGAGATCGCGCCGGGCGTACCGGCCCACACGATGATCGAGGATGTCCGCACGCTCACCGACGCTGGGCCGCGGGACATCTCCTTCTTCAACAATCGCAAGTATGCCGATCAGCTCAAGAGCACCCGGGCCGGTGCCTGCCTGGTGCTTCCGGCGCTCGCGGATCGGGTGCCCGATACCACCGGCAAGCTGCTCGCCGTCGATCCCTACCGTGGGTTCGCGCAGGCGTTGATGCTGTTCTATCCAGAGGCCCGCTTTTCCCAGGTCGCCGCCACTGACTCCGCCGCGGGCGGGCCCATCCATCCGACTGCGGAGCTGGAGGAGGGCGTCATCGTCGAGCCCGGCGCAGTCGTAGGCCCGGAGGCGCGCATCGGCCGCGGCACGCGCATTGCGGCGGGCGCGGTGGTCGGATACCGGGTCTCTATCGGACGGGAGGGCTATATCGGCCCTTCCGCGAGCATCCTCCACGCCCTCATCGGGGACCGGGTGATCATCCACGGGGGCGCGCGCATCGGCCAGGATGGCTTCGGCTTCGCCATGGGGCCCGCGGGCCACTTCAAGGTGCCGCAGATCGGCCGCGTGGTGATCCAGGACGACGTGGAAATAGGGGCCAATACAACGATCGATAGAGGGGCTCTTAAGGACACCGTCATCGGGGAAGGCACGAAAATTGATAATCTCGTGCAGATCGGGCACAACGTCGTCGTCGGACGCTGTTGCGTGATCGTGGCCCATGTCGGCATCTCCGGCTCCACGGAGCTCGGGGATTTCGTCGTCATGGGCGGCCAGTCGGGCACCGTCGGCCATATCAAGATCGGTTCGGGGGCTCAGGTCGCCGGAGCGAGCCATCCCGCCAAGGATGTGCCCGCGGGGGCGAAGGTCGGCGGCACGCCAGCCAAACCGCTTACCCAGTGGGCGCGCGAGTTGGCGCACATTTCCCGTCTAGGCCGGCGCGGTGACAAAAGCGGTGCCGGCGAAGCGTAACTGAAGCGAAGCCATCGCGCGGCGCGGCGCTGCAGTATGAGGTCGAAGAGAATGAACGATATGACTGACTCCACGGCGACGACGGCGCTCGCCACAGCCGATATCATCCGGGTGCTGAAGCTGCTGCCGCATCGCTATCCGTTCCTGATGCTGGATCGCATCTATGACATGGACGGCGACAAGAGCTGCGTCGGCGTCAAGAACGTCACCATCAACGAGCCCTTCTTCCAGGGGCACTTTCCGCAATATCCGGTGATGCCGGGCGTGCTCATCATCGAGGGGCTTGCGCAGACCGCCGGGGCGCTGTGCGTGCACAGCCTCGGCGAGGATTACGTCGCCGAGCTCGTCTACTTCATGGGTATCGACCGCGCGAAGTTCCGCAAGCCGGTGCTGCCGGGCGATCAGATCCACTACCACGTGAAGAAGATCCGCAACCGCGGACGCGTCTGGCGCTTCTTCGGCGAAGCCAAGGTCGACGGCAAGACGGTGGCCGAGGCCGAGGTCAGCGCCATGCTTGCCGACACCGCCGAAGCGCGCGCGTTCGCGGCAGGTAAGCATGGATGATGCGGCCGCTCACCCGACGGCGGTGATCGAATCCGGCGCTAAACTCGGTGCCGGTGTGAAGATCGGTCCGTATTGTGTGATCGGTCCGGAGGTCACGTTGGACGATGGCGTGGAGCTGATGAGCCACGTCGTGGTGACGGGGCGCACGCACGTCGGCCCGCGCACGCGCATCTTTCCGTTCGCCTCCATCGGCCATCAACCGCAGGATCTCAAATACCGCGGCGAGGCTTCGACGCTGACGATCGGTGCCGACTGCATGATCCGGGAGGGCGTGACGCTCAACCCCGGCACGGAAGGCGGAGGGCTTTCGACCACGATCGGCGACCGCTGCGCGTTTCTCGCCAACTCCCATGTTGGCCACGACTGCCACGTCGGCAACAACGTCGTCTTCTCCAACAACGTCATGCTCGCCGGGCACTGCATCGTGGGTGACTTCGCGATCCTTGGCGGCGGGGCGGCGGTGATCCAGTTCGCGCGCGTCGGCGCGCACTCGTTCCTCGGCGGCATGTCGGGGCTCGAGAACGATCTCATCCCCTATGGCATGGCGCTCGGCAACCGCGCACACCTTTCGGGTCTCAACATCGTCGGCCTGCAGCGCCGCGGCTTCTCGCGCGAGGACATCCACAATCTGCGCCGCGCCTATCGCGCGCTGTTTGCCGCGGAAGGAACGCTCGCGGAGCGCACGGAGGATGTCGCCAAGGAGTTCGGGGGGCAGCCGATCGTGGAAGAGATCATCGCTTTCATCCGTGCCGGCGGCAAGCGCAGCCTGTGCACGCCGAAAGACACCTCCGGGGACTGATCGCATGCCACCCGCGCCGCGCGTTGTCGGCATCCTGGCGGGAGCCGGCAGCTTGCCGCGCGAAATCGCCGAGTATGTCCGCGCGGACGGCGGTGCTCTCCACATCGTGTCGATTGCCAGCGAGGGGGACCGCGATCTCAGCGACTTTCCGCTGACGCGCGTGGGCTGGGCGCAGATCGGGGCGATGCTGCGTGCCTTGCGGCGGGCGGGCGTTACAGACCTCGTCATCGTTGGTGCGGTGCGCCGTCCCGATATTTCCTCGCTCAAGCCCGACTTGGGAGCCCTGCTGAATCTGCCGGCGGTATTCCGCATTCTGCGCTCGGCCGGCGACGACAACCTTTTGAGCCGGATCGTTCGCTTCTTCGAAGAGAAGGGTTTCAAGGTGGTGTCGCCGGTTGCGGTGATGCCGTCGCTCGCCGTGCGCGAGGGACCAGCGGGGGCGCTGCGCGCCAATTCCGGCGATATGCGGGATATTGCCCTTGGCTTCGAGGCGGTGCGCGCCTTGGGCCCGTTCGACATCGGTCAGGCGGTGGTCGTCGCCGATGGGCGCATCGAGGTGATCGAGGGTGCGGAAAATACCGATGCGATGCTGGTGCGTTTGATAGAGCGCCGCGCAGCGGGAGGCGTGGCAGCATCCAGCAAAGGCCAGCCGGTTGCGCAGAGACGCGGTGTCCTCGTCAAGCGTCCGAAGCCGCGCCAGGAGATGCGTGTCGATCTCCCGACCATCGGACCCGAAACGGTGACGCGCGCCCTCGAGGCGCAATTGCGCGGCATTGCCGTGCTTGCCGATGGCGCCATTGCGCTCGAGCGCGCGGAGATGATCCGCCGGGCGGATGATAACGGGCTCTTCGTCGAGGGCGTTGCGGATGGCGCCGCCGGCCCGGGAGTGGGCGATGCCGCTACGGCCGTTCAGTTCATAGAGGCCGGCAAGCACAGGGCCAACGCGCAGCAGCGGAACGACGCGCAGAAGGGTGCCGCCGTGCGCGCAGCGCTGCGTCCCTTCTATGATTGCGCGGGCGCCGTGGTCGACCGTGGGCACGTGCTCGCGGTCGAATGTGGAGAGGGCGCCAATGCGCTCGTCTCGCGCGCGAGCCGTTTACGCCAATGGGGCCGGCGCGCGCGGCGTCATCGCTCGGCGGTGGCGGTCATCGCCGTTTCGCCGGGCGATGCGATAGATGGCATCATCGATGCCGCGGCGGCGGCAAATCTCGCCGGGGTCGCGCTTTTGGGCGTTCCAGCCGGGAGCGTGGAGGCGCATGCGGGGGTCGCCGCGCGCCACGGGCTTTTCCTGCTGACGGCGGATGGTGAGGCAGCCGGCACGGGGCATCGCGGAGTTGCACCATGAGCTTGACTGATCGCGCGGCCGCGGCGCGGCCTCTCACCTCGGGCCGGATCGGGCGCGGCGGACCGGCCGCCGGGCGGGACGATCTGCGTATCTTTCTCGTGGCCGGCGAGCACTCCGGTGATGCGCTCGGCGGCAAGCTGATGACCGCGCTCACGGCGCTGTGCAAAGGCCGCATCCACTACTTGGGGGTCGGCGGCGAGCAGATGGAGCGCGCGGGGCTCGCGTCGCAGTTTCCGCTGTCGGACGTCGCGGTGATGGGACCGCTATCGATCCTGCCGCGCCTGCCGCGCATTCTCTCGCGGGTCTATCGCACGGTCGATGCGGCCGTTGCGGCCGAGCCGGACGCGGTCGTGATCATCGATGCGCCGGAGTTCACACACCCTATTGCGAAGCGTATCCGCAAGCGCGCACCGTCGATCCCGATCATCGATTACGTGTCGCCGAGCGTGTGGGCGTGGCGGCCCGGCCGCGCGCGCAAGATGCGCCCGTACGTCGATCACGTGATGGGGTTGCTTCCCTTCGAGCCGGCTGCGCACGGGCGCCTCGGCGGGCCGCCATGCACCTACGTCGGCCATCCGCTGATCGAGAAGCTCGACTGGATGCAGGACCTCGACGCATCCGTGCTTGCGCGGCGTCTGCAACTCGATCCCGCGCGCCCGGTGCTGGTGGTGCTGCCCGGCAGCCGGACCTCGGAAGTGTCGCGCCTGATGCAGCCGTTCGGCGCGGCGATCGAGCTTTTGCATGCGCGCCGTCTTCATCCGCAGGTGATTATTCCTGCCGTAGCGCACGTGCGCGGGATGATCGAGGAGGGCATGCAGTCATGGCGCGAGAAGGCGCACATCGTCGAGGGCGAGGACGATAAGTTCCACGCTTTCAAGCTGGCGCACGCGGCGCTCGCTGCGTCGGGGACGGTGACCCTGGAATTGGCGCTCGCCGGGACGCCGATGGTGGTGGCCTACAAGGTCGATGCTGTCGCCGCGCGGCTGCGCTTCCTGCTCAAGGTGCCGTCTGTGGTGCTCGCCAATCTGGTGCTGGAGGAAAATGCATTCCCCGAATATCTGCAGGAGGAATGCACGCCGAAGAATCTCGCCAACGCACTTGAGCCGTTGCTGCGCGATACACCCGAGAGCCGTGCGCAGCTTGCATCCCTGGCGCGGATTCCGCACCGGATGCAGCTCGACCATGGGACACCGAGCGATGCGGCAGCGGAGATCGTGCTCGATTATGCAACGCGTGGCCGGCGCATGGATTGAGCGCGCGGCTATCCGTCGAGCGCCGCAATGGCGAGCTGGGCGATAGTGAGATCGATCTCCGCGCCGCCGTGTTCGCCGTCGCCGAGAAACCAGGCCGCGGACAGTCCCGTCCAGGCAATGATCCATTGCAACATGCGCTGGCGTTCGATGCGGGCGGCTTGCGTGACGAGGGAAAGCCGTCGGGCGAAACGGTCGTGTCGCGTGGCGACGGGAGGCGTGGGGTCGTCGAGATCGGGATTGGAGAAGATGTTGGCGTAGTCGAAGCCGCGCTCGCCCAACACGCCCACGGCGTCGATTGCCAGCCAGCCCCGGGGGCCGAAGTCGAGCACATTGCCATGGTGCAGGTCGCCGTGGAGCGGAATAGGTGCTTCCGGATGGGCCAGCAGAAAGCGTGCGGCCTCGGCACAGCGGCGCATCGTGCCACCATAGCGGTCGGAAGCGGGCCATAACGCAGAAAAGCGAAGCTCGAGAGGTTCGAGATCGCGCGGCGGCGGCGCTGAGCGCGGCGCGTGCAGTCTCAGCGCCGTATCGCAGAGAATACGGCACGCCGCATCGTCCTCGCCGTTACGCGCCATGGCCGCGAGGCAGCGCGTTCCTTCCGCGCGCTCCATGAGCAAGGCGCCATCGTCGTACGCGAACACGCGGGCCGCTCCGCTGCCGTCCCACCATTGCATGAGCGGGGTGCCGCTGCGCTCCTCTTCCGGCGTCGATACGCGCAGCATTGCCGCTTCGCCGCGGTATCGTACGCGGAGCAACCGGCTCGACCGCCGCGTGATCGGCGGACCTTCGGCCACGAGGCCCCAACGCTCGAGGTACGGCGCGAAATCGTTCATTCGGATGCTCCGGAAACGGGATCGGCTGGCGGATTGGCCCGCCGGCCGATGGTAGTGCCCGAACGTGTCATTCGCTTACGCAACACCGTGTCCGGTATCGCGTGCTCAGCTGCGCTCGCTGATCGGCACGTAGGCGCGCTCGGGCTCGCCCATGTAAAGCTGGCGCGGGCGGCCGATGCGCTGCTCCGGATCCTCGATCATTTCCTTCCACTGGGCGATCCAGCCAACGGTGCGGGCGATGGCGAACAGCACCGTGAACATCGACACGGGGAAGCCGAGCGCGCGCAGCGTGATGCCGGAGTAGAAGTCGATATTGGGATAGAGCTTCTTCTCGATGAAGTAATCGTCCTGCAGTGCGATGCGCTCCAGCTCCAACGCCACCTTGAGCAGCGGATCGTTGCGGATGCCGAGCGCGTCCAGAACCTCGTGGCAGGTCTTCTGCATCACCTTCGCGCGCGGATCGTAGTTCTTGTAGACGCGGTGGCCGAAGCCCATCAGGCGGAAGCCGGAGTTCTTGTCCTTGGCTTTGGCGATGTACTCGGGAATGCGGTCGACGCTGCCGATCTCGGTGAGCATGTTCAGCGCCGCCTCGTTCGCGCCGCCGTGGGCAGGGCCCCACAGGCATGCAATGCCGGCGGCGATGCACGCGAACGGATTGGCGCCCGACGAGCCGGCGAGGCGCACCGTGGAGGTCGAAGCGTTCTGCTCGTGGTCGGCGTGCAGGATGAAGATGCGATCGAGCGCGCGCGTCAGCACCGGATTCGCCACATAGGGCTCGCACGGAATGGCGAAGCACATCTGCAGGAAGTTGGTGGTGAAGTCGAGATCGTTGCGCGGATAGATGAAGGGCTGGCCGATCGAATACTTGTAGGCCATCGACGCGATCGTCGGCATCTTTCCGATCATGCGATGGGACGCGATTGCGCGCTGCATCGGATCGTTGATGTCGGTGGAGTCGTGATAGAACGACGATAGCGCGCCAACCGTGCCCACCATGACCGCCATCGGATGCGCGTCGCGGCGGAAGCCGGTGAAGAAACGCGTCATCTGCTCGTGCAGCATCGTGTGCCGCATGATGGTGGTGCGGAAGCCATCGTACTGCTCTTTGGTCGGCAACTCGCCGTGCAGCAGCAGATAGCAGACTTCGAGGAAAGTCGACTGCTCGGCGAGCTGATCGATCGGATAGCCGCGGTAGAGCAGTATGCCTGCGTCACCGTCGATGTAGGTGATGCGCGACATGCAGTTGGCTGTCGAGGTGAAGCCGGGATCGTACGTGAAGCATCCGGTGTCGCGATAAAGCTTGCCGACATCGATGACGTCCGGCCCGAACGTGCCGCTACGCACCGGTAACTTCGTCGATTTGTTCCCGAGCGTCAGTTCGGCTGCGACTTCGTCGGCGGGCCCTTTGTCGTGAACATTCATGGCGGAGTTTCCTGTAGTACCGGCAGTGAAAAGTTTGCGGTCGACCGCGCTCTGACTAATTCTGGTCAGTAATCCCCTGGCGTAGGTGCGGACGGTTCGGCTTTACCCGCGCTGCGTATTATTACCTTACTTTTGCAGCGCAACATACATTGCCGCGAGACCGGTTCGGGCGCAATGCTATTTGCAAAATTTGCGTTTTAGCCCTTACCGATGCGGGTTTCTGCGTACGCTGTATATTGCGGCGTAACCTGAGTGAACGGCGATCCTCGCAGCGGGTTCCGCACCGCGGTATGAAATTAGGCGGATAATTGCCTTTCCCATCGGCCAGACAGACCGAGTTGGGCCTGGGGAAAGCTTGACCGGTCGGAATAGGCTGACGCCGGTCATGGCGACGGCGTTGCCGGTGTTCGGGATGCCGGTGTTCGCGGGCAATGATCGCGCGTGCTGGCGCTCGAGGCAAAGCGGCCTCGCTTGCGGCGGGGACGCCCGGCGCGCCCGCGCAGTTCTTCTTCAGGCACCTACGGCGTCGCGAATCCGCGGCAGCGCCTCGTCCCGCCCCAGCACGGCGAGAACATCGAAGACGGGCGGCGACACGGCTTTGCCAGTCAGCGCCGCGCGCAGTGGCTGGGCAACTTTGCCGAGCTTCGACCCGGTTGCCTCCGCGTAGCCCCGTACGATCTCCTCGAGAGCGGACGCCGACCAGCGCGGCGCTTCCTCGAGGCGCGGCAACAGCTCGGCGAGGTGACGCTTGCCGTCAGCGTCGAGGAGCTTTTGCGCCTTTTCGTCGAGCGGCAGAGGCCGGTCGGCGAAGAGGAACGCTGCGCCGTGGATCAGCTCGATGAGCGTCTTCGCACGCTCCTTCAGGCCCGGCATGGCGATAAGAAGCTTGGCGCGCATGTTGGCATCGAGCCGCTCGGCGATAGCGTTGCCTTCGGGGATATAGGGCAGCAGATCCTCGATGCGCTGCAGCAGCTCCTGATCCGACGTATTGCGGATGTAGTGACCGTTGAGATCTTCGAGCTTGGCAAAATCGAAGCGTGCGGCCGAACGGTTGATATCCTTGAGATCGAACCAGTCGAGCATCTGCGAGGTGGACATGATCTCGTCGTTGCCGTGGCTCCAGCCGAGGCGCACGAGATAGTTCCGCAGAGCGGCGGGCAGGTAGCCCATCTCCTTGTAGGCCTCGACACCGAGCGCGCCATGGCGCTTGGAAAGCTTGGCGCCGTCGGGCCCGTGGATCAGCGGCACGTGCGCGAACTGCGGCACTTCCCAGCCCATCGCCTCGTAAATCTGCGTCTGGCGCGCGGCGTTCGTCAGATGGTCGACGCCGCGGATCACGTGCGTGATGGCCATGTCGTGATCGTCGACGACGACAGCGAGGTTATAGGTCGGGTTGCCGTCGGAGCGCAGGATAATGAGATCGTCCAGCTCCTTGTTGGCGAACACGACGCGGCCCTGCACGAGATCGTCGACCACCGTCTCGCCCTCGCGCGGGGCCTTCAGCCTGATCGCGCAGGGGGCGTCGGCGGGGCCCTCTGCGGGGTTGCGGTCACGCCAAGGGGAGCGGATCGTCAGCGGGCGCTTCTCGGCTTGCGCCTCCTCGCGCATGCGGTCGAGCTCGGCGGGCGTCAGCCAGCAGCGGTAGGCGTGGCCGTTGGCCAGGAGCTCTTCCGCGACCTGGCGGTGGCGCCGGGCACGGGCGAACTGGGAAACGGCGTCTTCATCCCACTTCAGCTCCAGCCATTTCAGGCCGTCGAGAATGGCGGAAACGGCGGCCGGATTGTTGCGCTCGCGGTCCGTATCCTCGATGCGCAGCAGCATTTTACCGCCGCGGCCACGGGCGTAGAGCCAGTTGAACAGGGCCGTCCGGGCGCCGCCGATATGGAGGTATCCGGTGGGGGATGGGGCAAAGCGCACGATCGGCGCCCGCGCGCTGCGTGTCGTCTCGGTCATCTTGTTATCGATTGCCGTTGGAATGCGGGGTGCTTTTAAGCGATGTAGCATGCTTGGATGGATGGGGTAAGGGGCACCGGGGGAGTTGTGATGCAGACGGTGGCCGGCGCGGGAGGCGGCGGCATATTCGCCGCGTTTCAGCGTCGGCTCGAGGCGGAGCAGGAGCGCTGGTTCTACTGGCTGCCGGTGATGATCGGCTGCGGGATCGGGCTCTATTTCGCGTTGCCTTCGGAGCCGTATACGGTCGCGGCGGTGGCGCCGGTTGCATGCATGGTCGCCTGGCGGGCGGCGGTTGGCAGGTCCGGCTCCATGCTCGCGGGATTGTTGACTGCGGCGTTTCTGGCGGCAGCGCTCGGATTTGCACTCGCAAAGATGCGAGTCGAATTCGTGCGCGCGCCGGTTCTCACCAAGCAGCTCAGCGCCGCCGACGTGCGCGGATGGGTCGAGCTTGTGGAGCCGCGCCCGCAACGGGGCCAGCGGCTCACGCTGCGCGTTGCCTCGATCGGCGCGCTCGCAGCCGATGCGCTGCCGGCGCGCGTCCGCATCACGACGGTGCGCGCGGTGCCAGAGCTTGCGCCCGGATCCTTCGTGCGCGTACGCGCGACGCTCATGCCTCCGTCGGCGCCAGCGCTTCCGGGCGACTATGACTTCGGCCGTCAGGCCTGGTTCCGCAGCCTCGGCGCCGTTGGCTACACGCTGTCGCGTCCGCAGATCGAAGAGAATAGGCACGCGATGATGCCGCTCGATCTGCGCCTTTGGGCGCGGGTGGAACGGGTGCGCCAGGCGATCGGCGCGCGTATAGCCGAGGCGCTGCCGGGAGAGCGGGGCGCCATCGCTACCGCTTTGATCACTGGAGAGCGCGGCGGCATTTCCGAAGCAACGAACGATGCGTTCCGCGATTCCGGCATCGTGCACATCCTGTCGATCTCCGGTCTCCACATGGCGATCATGGCGGGAGCGGTATTCTTCAGCGTCCGCTTTCTGCTCGCGCTCTTCCCCGCGATCGCGCTGCGCTATCCGATCAAGAAATGGGCCGCGGTGGCGGCTATCGCGGGGGCGTTCGGCTACCTGCTGATATCGGGCGGCGCATTTGCCACCGTTCGCTCGGCGATCATGGTGACGATCATGTTCTTCGCCGTGCTGCTCGACCGCCCTGCGCTCGCGCTGCGCAATGTGGTGCTGACGGCGGCGATCATTCTCGTCATCTATCCGGAGAGCCTTCTGGACGTCGGATTTCAGATGTCCTTCGCGGCCGTGCTCGCGCTGGTGAGCATCTACGAAGCGCTGCAAAGGCGTCCGGGATGGCTGACAGCGATGCAACTTCCGGGAATGCGCGTCGTGTTTTTCTTCGGCGGCATCGTGCTGTCGACGCTCATCGCCAGCGCGGCTGTGGCCCCGTTCTCGGCCTACCATTTCCACACGAGCCAGCAGTACGCGGTGCTCGCGAACCTCGTCGCCCTGCCGGTGTGCGATATCATTGTGATGCCGGCGGCGCTGGCGGCGCTCGTGGTGATGCCGCTGGGGCTCGAAATGATCCCGCTCTACGTGATGGGCTGGGGCATCGATGCGATGGTGTGGATCGCGCTGCGCGTGGCAAAGCTGCCTGGGGCAGTGATCAACGTGCCCGCGATGCCGACTGTCGCCTTCCTGTCGATGGTCGCGGGCGGACTGTGGCTGATCCTATGGCAGACGCGATGGCGCCTTGCCGGGTTTGCTGTGATCGCCATTGGCATCGCGCTGGCACCGACGCTGCGCATGCCCGATCTTCTGGTCGGACGCGACGGCGCGCTGGTCGCGGTGCGCGGTGCCGAAGGCGGGCTGTCGGCCATCGGCGCGAGCCGGACATCCTTCGAGTTGCAGCGCTGGGTGGAGCACGACGGCTGGCGCAGCAGCATCGAGACGGCGATCGGCGGTTCGACATTCAAGTGCGATGGCATCGGGTGCGTCGCAACGGCCGGACGTATTCCGCTCGCTGTGGTGCGGCATCCGGCAGCCTTCGCAGAGGACTGCCGGCGTGCCGGCATCCTCGTGTCGGAGCTCGTCAGTCCCCGCGACTGTACGGGGCCGAAGACGGTCGTTGATTTCTTCGCGGCGCGGCGCCACGGCGCGCATGCGATCTACATCAATCCCGACGGTACGATACGGGTCGAGACGGTGGCCGGCGTGCGCGGCGCGCGGCCGTGGTCGATGCCGCCGGAGCGGCGTGCGCGCACCGGAGAAGGCGTGCGCGAGGCCCGCGGCGGTCAAGTGGATCAGCAGCGGGCGGATCAATAGCGGCGCATCAGTCCGACGAGGCGGCCCTGGATGTCGACCTGATCGGGCCCGAAGATGCGCGTCTTGAATTCCGGGTTGGCGGCTTCGAGGGCAATCGTCGTACCCTTCTTGCGCAGCCGCTTCAGCGTCGCCTCCTCGGAATCAACCAGCGCCACGACGATGTCGCCGTTCTCGGCGGTGTCGCAGCGGCGGATGACGACGATATCGCCGTCGAGGATGCCCGCCTCGATCATCGAATCGCCCTTCACCTCGAGCGCGAAATGCTCGCCATTGGTGAGGAGATCGGGGGGGCAGGCGATGTCGTGGCTATGGTTCTGAATGGCGCTGATCGGCGTGCCGGCGGCAATGCGGCCCATGACGGGCACGGATACGGTGCGGCTGTCGATGACCGTCGAGGGTGGCGGTGAAAGATCGCGGCTCCGGCTGCCTTCGATCACGCTGAGGCCCGAGCGGCGGGCAGCGGCAACGGGGGCGGATTGGTTCTCGGGCAGGCGGATGACTTCGATGGCGCGGGCCCGGTGGGGCAGGCGGCGGATGAAGCCGCGCTCTACGAGGGCGGTGATGAGCCGGTGAATTCCGGATTTCGATTTCAGATCGAGCGCGTCCTTCATCTCATCGAACGATGGCGGCACGCCTTTTTCCTGCATGCGGTCATGGATGAAGAGCAGCAGCTCTTTTTGCTTCTCGGTGAGCATCGGGCCTCCCGTGCGTCGGTGCCCGTCCAGTTGTCTGGACAAAGCATGAACGTACCCTAGTCGTTCCTAAAGCGTTCCGCAAGAGGGTGTTGTATTTCCGGCCTTTAGAAGTCGAGGGGGAGAACACGCACGATCTCTCCCGCTTCGGTGGCGGGTGCGGAGGGCGCGCGGACGATGAGCGCGTCGGCACCGGCGAGAGCGCTGATGTGGGCGCTGTCCTGGGAGAGGAGCGCGGTCGCACGGGGCAGCGCACCGGCGATCGGTTCGAGGCGCGCGCGCATGTAATGCTGGCGTGCCCCGTTGGCCTCGAGGCCGGCGCCGAGCACGGCGGCCTCTTCTTTCAACGGATCATCGGTGCGGCCCTGCAAGGCAAAGAGCAGGGGAATGAGGAAAATCCGTGCGGTGATGAGGCAGGAGAGGGGGTTGCCGGGCAAGCCCAGCACGCGGCCTCGATCGAGCCGTCCGAACAACATCGGCTTGCCGGGGCGCATGGCGACCTTCCAGAAATCGAGGGCCATGCCGCGGGCTTCGAGCGCGGGCTTCACGAGGTCGCGGTCGCCGACCGAGGCGCCGCCGATGGTGACCAGCACATCGATGTCGTCGCCGAGGGTGAGCTTCGCGTGGAGCTCGTCCATGGTGTCGCCGGCGATGCCGAGGAGGCGAGGCTCGCCGCCGAATGCGCGAACGAGGGCGGCGAGGCCGTAGGGATTGGACGAGACGATCTGACCGGGGCGGAGTTCGGTTCCCGGCTCCACCAGCTCGTCGCCGGTGGCGAGGATCGCCACCCGCGGGCGGCGGCGCACATCCAGCTCTGCACATCCACCGGCCGCAGCCAGCGTGATGGCCGATGCATCGAGTAGCCGGCCCGCATGCAGCAGCGTTTCCCCGGCGCGGAAGTCGCTGCCGGCGCGGCGGATGTTGGCTCCTGGCTTTACCGCCTCGCTCACGGTGAGACGGGCGCCGCTGCGCGCGGTGTCCTCCTGGATGACCACGGCATCGGCGCCGGCGGGAACGGATCCGCCGGTGAGGATGCGCACCGCCTGGTGAGTGCCGACGCTGCCGTCGAATGGTCCGCCGGCGCTGGCTTCGCCGATGACGGTCAGCTCGGCGGGGATCGTTGCGGTGTCTTCTGCGCGCACGGCGTAGCCGTCCATCGCGGAGGCGTTGAACGGGGGCTGCGTCAGGCGGGCGACGACGTCGGAGGCGAGCACGCGGCCTGCCGCCGCGAGAAGATCGACCCGCTCGTGCGGAAGCGGTTCAACGCCATCGAGGATGCGGTTTAGCGCTTCGTCGACCGGAAGCAGAGACATCTCAAGGTTTCTCCGGCGCGTGATAATCGCCGGAGCGGCCACCGGCCTTGTGCACGAGGTGGACCGCCTCGATGCGCATGGCGCGGTCGACGGCCTTCAGCATGTCATAGAGCGTGAGGCAGGCAACGGACACGGCGGTCAGCGCTTCCATCTCGACGCCTGTCGGGCCCGTCGTTTTCACCTCGGCGGTGATGCGGACGCCGGCGGGGCTTTCGCTCGGCTCGAGGCTTACGACCACCTTGGACAGATTGAGCGGATGGCACAGCGGGATCAGCTCGTGCGTGCGCTTGGCGGCCATGATGCCGGCGATGCGCACGGTTGCGAGCACGTCGCCCTTGGGTGCTTTGCCGGACTGCAGCAGCTCGAGTGTCGCGGGGGCCATGACGATGAAGCCGGTGGCGGTGGCGGTGCGCGCCGTTGCGGGCTTCTCGGAGACGTCGACCATGCGCGCCTCGCCCTTCTCGTCGATGTGCGAGAGCTTAGCCACGGTGGCGCACTCCAGATGCCCACGATGCGCTCATGGCACGGGCTCGGGCGTGAGCAGGGCCTGCGTGGCGGCCGTCACGTCGGCCTGGCGCATGAGGCTTTCGCCGACGAGGAATGTCTCGACGCCCACGCGCTGCAGGCGGGAGATGTCGGCCGGGGTGAAGATGCCGCTTTCGCCGACGACGATGCGATCCTTCGGCACGCGCGGGGCCAGCCGCTCCGTCGTTTTCAGCGTGACGTCGAAGGTTTTCAGGTTGCGATTGTTGATGCCGATGAGGCGGCAGTCGAGCTTCAGCGCGCGGTCGAGCTCGGCGTCGTCGTGGACCTCCGCGATGGCGTCCATGCCCCAGTCCTTCGCCGCGCGTGCAAGCTCGCGGGCGGTGGCATCGTCCACCTGGGCGAGGATGATGAGGATGCAGTCGGCGCCCCAGGCACGCGCCTCAGCGACCTGGTAGGTGTCGAGCATGAAATCCTTGCGCAGGACGGGGAGGGACACGGCGGCGCGCGCCTGCGTGAGAAATTCGGGTGCGCCCTGAAACGACGGCGTGTCGGTGAGGATCGAAAGGCATGCGGCACCGCCGGCCTCGTAGGCTTTGGCGAGCGCGGGTGGATTGAAGTCGGCGCGGATGAGACCCTTCGATGGACTCGCCTTCTTGATCTCAGCGATCAGCGCAGGCACGCCCGCGGCATGCTTGGCGGCCAACGCATCGGCGAAGGGACGCACGCGCGGCGCGCTGCGGGCCAGCTCGGCGACGACGCGCAGGGGCGCGACGGCCTTGGCGGTGGCGATCTCTTCCAGCTTATAGCGCGTTATTTTTTCGAGGATGTCAGCCATGGGATCAAGAGTACGCCGCAGGATAGACGGTTGCTACCCGGACCCCAGGGGCGGGTCAAGCGAGGGGCTGTCGCCTGTCTGCTGCAGGCGCGGCTGACGCTTTCTTGGAATACGGCACGGGCGGCATTAGGAGACCTCTGGAACCGCATTGGGCAGGGGGCGTTGATCCGGCAACCGGTGGCAACCGTTGAGGTCTTCCATGTCAACGCGCGCTTACATTTCCGTTCTCGTCGGCATGATGGTGAATGCCGTGCTCTTCGGCATCGGCGCCATCGTGGTGCTGTCTATCCCCGCCTTCCAGGACGATCTCTTTTTCTGGATGCCAGCCGTGGTGATCGCCAGCTTTGCGTTCACTCCCTTCATTGCGTGGCAGATCGCGCCGATGCTGCGCTCGCGCTGGCAGCGCGCGCATGCGCGGCATGCAGTCTAGACTGGACGGCGCCCGGAACTAGACGGCGTCCGGTGCAGGTTCTCCAGCGTGCACCTCCACGACGCCGACGTCCGCATCCAGGACGAAGACCATCAGGTCGGGCCGCTCGCGCTTGAGGCGCAGGGCGAGTTCCCGGCCTTGGCGTTCGTGCGCGGCGTACTGCTCGTCGGTCCAAATGTTGGTGGCGGGATCGGCGGTGTCGATCGAATTGTCATAGGCCTTCGCCCAAGCCTTGAGATCGTTGCGCAGCGTCTGTGAGATATCGATCAGGTCGGGCGAGAAACAGCCGTAGCGCTGATCGTCGAGCGCCCAGAGCGGGTCACAGGCGTAATCGGCCATGACCTTGATACGTGTCGACTCGTGTGACGGCAGTGCGGGGCCGTCCGGGTCGAATACTGAGAAGGCGCTCGCCGAAGGCCCGCGAGGCGACCGCAGCAGTGCGCGTAGCAAATATCCGCCGTAGAGAAGCAGTGCACATGCGACGGCAATCAGTTCCGTTCGCGACGCCTCGTCGAGCGCCGTCAGACGTCCGCGCCAGGCGGCCCATAGAACGAAGGCTGTTGCCGCCGCGTAGATTACAGAGGCGTTGGTGGTCTGGCGGCGTCCCCGCGGATCGGGCGGATCCACGACGTCGAAATAGCGCGGTGCGATATAGGAGAGGTAAGCAACCTGCGCCGCCGCGGACAGGGCGAACACCCAGACGGCGGCTTCGAGCCCGGCAAGAAGGAGCACGCCGCCAGCGTACACGATGGCCGCGCTGGCCATGAGCCAGGTGGTTTGCGCGTTCTCCCGCGGGTCCGTCTTTTTCATCGAGATCGCGGCGATCGCCCGATCGAGAAAGTGCGAGGTGATACCGGCGTGCGTTGCCAGAAAGCCGGCGAATGCATAAAAGGCGCCAATGATGCGCAATGCGATGTCGGTGAGCTCGATACTGTCGGCCACGGTGGAAATGCTCCGTATTTGCGCAATTAAGGATGCGGGGCGGCAATTGGCGCTCCGGGCTTTTATACGTTTTTAGCTCGCCCTACCCTGCCCCTGCCGCAATGAAATCCGATAAACGCCCAACTTCGTATGCCGACGGCACGTGCAGCCGGCGGTCCGATGGAGGCCCAATGCTTTACCCGCCCTCGAGCGTCACGTGCCGCTTTGCCGTGGCTGCAACATTCGCCTGCGCTCTCATAGCACTGATGCCCGCGAACGCCGGCGCCGTGGATGCGGTGCCCGGTAGCGACGGCGAGCCCGTGCCGATGAAGGCGCACCTCGACGATTATCGCAAACTGCTCGCAGCCCACAACAAAGCCTGGGAGGCGTACGAGAAGATTGCGGCGCCGTACTGGCAGGCGGTGACGGAAAAGCGCTCGCGCCGCCGGACGAAGATGGCGAACGGAATAGCGCTCACGACCGCCGATTACGTGATGACCCAGCCGCCCGTCTATAACGGTCCGCCGAAGCCGGAAAACCCGCTCGCCCCGAAGACGAAGAGCGAAATTCCCGACGTGCCGGAGTTCCTCGCTGCCGCGAAGGAGGAGTTCGATTTCGTGCCGGAGTTCCCGGCCGACGAGATCGCCTTCAAGCGGGCGTATGCGCGCGTTGCGGCGGCAAAGGGTCTCGAGCGCAACGTATGCGTCAAGATCTATGGCTTCGAGGCGGGTGGAAACGGCAAATACGACATCCAGGCGGGCAGAGAGTACGACCCGAAGGCGAAGGTGATCTCGACGGCGCTGGGCTACAATCAGCTCCTCACGACGAACACGGTGAGCCTGCTCGCCGAGGCCGGGGACGAGTTCATCGCCGAGCTGAAGGCCAAGCTGGAAGGCGCGGACGAAGCGCGGACGCAGGTGCTGCGGGACAAGATCTCCAAACTCAAGAAGATGGTTGCGTTCGCACGTACCGTCCCGAACGACTGGAACGCGCACGGGCGGCTTGCGGTGACCCCGAAGGGTGTCGGGGCGCACGCCCTCAACCTCGATATCGACATCGGGCCGATGCTGCAGACTCGCAAGCTGACGAACTCGGTCGATTTTGCCAGGCGCAAGGGCTATCGCCCGCCGCTCACCGCCGCCGAGCTGGAGATGATGAACCTGACGGGCGACGGCAACGGCTACGACATGCTGGTGATGCCGCGCACCCTGCGCGAGAAGGTGCCGACGTCCAACTTCTTCCAGCGCGGCGGGTATGAGCGCAATCCCGTGGCGGCACGCAACAATACCGTCGCCAAGCTGATTGCTGCGACCGACGCGAAGATGGTGGCGGAGCAGAAGCTGCCCGGAGCGCAGGATCTCGCGGCCGCGTTCGATCTGGTGGATTGAGGCGGCGACCTGAAGCCAGCCTCAAGCCGGTCTGAAGCTTGAGCGGAACGGGCCGCGGCGGCTCCGCGTTTGGGAACCATGCATGCCCATCCGCAGACGTCCTCTCACGACGCTGGCAATCCGGGCCCGCCGAAACCGGGACCTGGTCCCGAACCTGACCCGGAGCCCCGACCCAATCCAGGTCCGCCCGCCGGCGACCCACCGCCGCGCGATCCGGAGCGGCCGCAGCGCCTCCCCGGCAAGCCGGCGCGTCCCGTCGAAGAGCCGCCGGACAAGCCCAATCGCGGCCGTTCCGGCTGAGCCTATGGCTCGCCCGTCTTACGCTGGCGCGGAGAAAGTTGCCGCGGTGCCTGTCAGGCCGGCTCATTGGTGATGGCGACGAGCTGATCGAGCGCACGGGAGGCGGCGCCTTCATCGATGGCGCGGGCTGCGCGCTCTGCGCCGTCGCGCAGGTCGGTGGCTTTTCCGCCGACGATGAGGGCGGCAGCCGCATTCAGCACCACGATATCGCGGAAGGGGCCTTCCTCGCCGCCGAGCACGTCGCGAATGGCCGCTGCGTTGACCGTCGCGTCGCCGCCCTTCAGGTCTTCCAGGGTCGCAGGGGGAAGTCCCGCATCCTGCGGGCGCACCTCGAAGGTGCGGATGGTGCCATCCTTCAGCTCGGTAACGTGGGTCGGCCCCGTGGTGGTGATCTCGTCGAGACCATCGGCGCCGTGCACCACCCAGGAGTGCACCGAGCCGAGGTTCTTCAGCACTTCCGCAATCGGCTCCGTCCAGGCGGTGTTGAAAACGCCGACGACCTGCCTGCGTACTCCCGCCGGATTTGCGAGCGGCCCGAGCAGGTTGAAAATCGTGCGGATGCCAAGCTCGCCACGGGCGGCGGCCCAGTGCTTCATCGCCGTGTGGTGCATCGGCGCCCACATGAAGCCCACGCCCGCCTTCGCTATGGAGCGCGAGATGACGATGGGTGACACGTCGATCTTGACGCCGAGCGCGGTGAGCACATCGGAGGCGCCGGAAAGGGAGGAAACGGCGCGGTTGCCGTGCTTGGCGACCGGCACCCCCGCGCCCGCGGCAACGATGGCGGCGCACGTCGATACGTTGAAGGTGTTGTGGCCGTCGCCGCCCGTGCCGACGATGTCGACCGCGCCGGGCGGCGCCTCCACGGGAAGCATGCGCTCGCGCATGAGCCGGGCGGCGCCGGTGATCTCGGGGATGGTCTCGCCGCGCACGCGCAGGGCCATCAGGAAGGCCGCCATCTGCACGGGCGTCGCGACGCCCGACATCATCGTCTCGAACGCTTCTTTGACTTCCTCCTCAGTGAGGCTGGCGCCGGTCGCCACCTTCTGCATGAGAAGCTTCAGCTCGATGGCGGGCATGGGGAGGCCTTATGCAGCGTCGCGCGCGACGGGCGCGTTGCGACGCTTCGGGCTCATGCCGGCCAGCGCCAGGAAGTTCGCGAGCAGCGCATGACCCTGCTGGGAGGCGATGCTCTCGGGGTGGAACTGGACGCCGTGCACGGGATGGGTCTTGTGCTGCAGGCCCATGATGATGCCATCCGGCGTCTCGGCGGTGATCTCGAGCTCGTCGGGCAGGCTCGCGCGATCGACGATGAGCGAATGGTAGCGCGTAACGTCGAACTTCTCGGGTAGGTCCTTGAAGACGCCCTTGTTGGTATGGCGGATGGTCGAAAGCTTGCCGTGCAGCGGCTCGGGTGCGCGGATGACCTTGCCGCCGTACACCTGCCCGATGGATTGGTGGCCAAGACACACGCCGAGCAGCGGCACCTTGCCTCCGGCCTTGGCGATGAGGTCGAGGCACACGCCGGCCTCGTTGGGCGTGCAGGGGCCGGGCGAAAGCACGATCGCGGCTGGCTTCTTCTCCAGCACTTCCTCGGCGGAAATCTTGTCGTTGCGGATCACCTCGCACGGCGCGCCCAGCTCACCCAGGAAGTGGACGAGATTGTAGGTGAAGCTGTCGTAGTTATCGATGAGGATCAGCATGCTATCGACGCGCTCCGGCGCTCTCGCGGACATGAAACTTCGCCGTCAGGGTGTAGGGAGCGCACCGGGCAGCGTCAAGTAAGACGGGCATCACGCGAGGCGCGCGGGGGTGATGAAGCGGGTGAGCGTGCCCTTGCCGGGACCTACCGCCGCCCAGTCGTCGTCCTCGAAGGTGATGACCGCGAGGGCGCAGGTAGGAAACTTCTGCGCCATCAACTCTCTCGCCGCTGGGTCGCCGGATCCCGAGAGGAGCCCGGCCAGCTCTTCGAGGCCGGGGTTGTGCCCCACCATCAGCACGCGGCGGGGCGCGGGCGCGTTGGCGGCGAGCTTCCTCAGCTCGGCGATGAGCTCGGTGGGAGACGCCATGTAGATCGCCTCGTCGTAGTCGACCGGAGGCGGACCGCCGGACCAGGTTTCGAGGACGAGGTCGAGCGTTTCGCGTGTGCGCAAGGCGGATGAGCAGAGGATGAGGTCGGGGCGTAGACCGAGGGCCTCGATCTCGGCACCCATGCGCGGCGCAGCCTTTTGCCCACGCTTTGCCAGCGGGCGGTCGAAGTCCGCGAGGGCCGGGTCGTCCCAGCTCGATTTTGCGTGGCGAAGCAGGAGCAGCGTCAGCATGGGGCGATGACGATGCCGCCGGCGGCCGCGCTGTCAAGAGCTCGGAGGCTCAGTGGACGGTTGCGGCTCGACGCTAGCGGGGGATGAGCGATGTTTGTGGCGAGGGGGCGACACCCGTTCTTCGGCGGGCCGCTAAATTTGTCGATACTGGCGGTGACCGCCGCAGTCCGATCGGCAACTCGAAACTGGCGCGGCAACCATGCCGAGGGCGCGCAGCCCTGTCGATGCAGTCGATACCGGCCTGGGCACATTACCGAAAAGTGTTTCGGCGTTTTTGCCGGCGCGTTGCGCGCCCTACGGCGGGGAGCCGCCGACGACGCCTTCGGCATAATTCGTTTGCGGCGCGCTTAGGTCCATTTGCGGAACTTCCGCAGGCCGGCCGCGTTCGCTCAGCACATATTTTCCTTATCTCTTACCCCAAGGCAAAAAAGGCCATGCACGAAATCATCTATCTCATCGGCCTCGTGGTCGTCGTGATGTTCATTCTCGGCCTCCTTGGCGTGCGCTGAATATCGGGAGCAGAACCATGGTTGAGGTCGTCGCTACGCCGACGCGTGTCGGCACGAGCTATGTCGAATGGGGCGCGGTGTTCGCGGGTGCGTTGATCGCCAGCGCCATCTCGTTCGTACTGCTGACGGCGGGAGGTTCGATCGGACTGTCGCTCATCTCGCCCTATGCGCATCAATCGTCTCCGCGCGCGGCGGCGTCGCTCGCGGTGTTCTGGTCGATCGCCGTTCCAATCCTAGCGTTTCTCATCGGCGGCTACATCGCCGGCCGCATGCGTTCCGCATGGGGTGAAGCCACGCGGGAAGAAGTGCAATTTCGCGATGGCATGCATGGCGCACTCGTTTGGGCGCTGAGTATCGTCGCGGGCGCCATGCTGGCGTTCATGGCTGCCGGGGGCGCCGCGAGCACCGGCGCGCAGGTTGCGGCGGCGACAGGCGATCAAAGCTCAACGGCGGTTGCGCCCGCTATCGATTCCCTCTTTGCAGCAGCGCCTCCCGCCGATGCTGCGCAGCCCGGCCCCGCGGCCCCGGCCGCTCCGCCCACGGGGGAGCGGGCAACCGCGCCCGAGAACGAAGCGCGCAGTATGATTGCACGCACTCTGGTCGCGGCGGCGGCTGCCGGTGAGCTGACGCCGGCACAGAAGCGGACCATCGCGCAGATCGTTTCGGAACGCACCGGCATCTCGGAAGCCGATGCAGCGACACGTGTCGATCAGGCTTTCAAGGATGGCCAGGCGGCGCTGGAGAAGACGCGTAAGGCGCTCGTGCTGACGGGTCTTGCCACGGCGACGGCGTTGCTCGTGGGTCTGTTGGCTGCGTGGTTCGCCGCGCAGAACGGCGGCCGCCACCGGGATCAGAATATACCCGCCCGGTTCATCTGGTCGTTCTCGGGCCCGGTTCGCCGTCCGCCGCTGCCTTAGCGTTCTTCAGAAGTTCGCGCTTCCACGGATTGCGACGCTGTGGATCTGCGTCGTCTCGCCGAGCTGAGCATCGTAGGTGAAGCGCAGGGCGTCGTTGTCTGCATTGACGATCTCGAGCCCTGCGCCGACCAACCCCATCACCTGGTCGATGCCGGTGTTGATCGTGAAGGTGCCAGCTCCGGCGGGAGCCGCCGCAAATCCGGCGGTCAGCGCGAAGTCATCGTCGGAGTACCAGATGGCACCGCCGCGAACGAGCGGCCTGACCAGCGTTCCATTCGACAGCCAGAATTCCGAACCCGCTTCGAGCGTAGGCGCGGCGGAGAATAGCGTCTTGCTGGTGCCGCGCACGGACAGCGCTGCGCCGTTGCCGCCGGTCTCGGTGAAGCTGTCCAGATCGAGGTAGGAAAGGTTGAGGTCGAGCACCGGCTTCCAGTAGAGATGCGGGCTTCCCACCACGTACGCCGCGCGTAGCCCGCCGTTGACGAAGCCCATGCGGCTGTCGCTCTCGGCCGTGCCGACGAACCCGCCGAAGGCCATCGGACGCGTCGTGTCGTACCAAGCCCCCCCGCCGCTCAGCGCAGCGGCGAGAAGCAAAGGTCCGGGGTTATACTTCAGCGCGACGCCGCCCTGAACGACGGAGCCTTCACTATGGGCATTGGCGGCGTTGGAGAAGGTGCTGTTCTGATATCCGACGGCGAAGCCGAGACGCCAGACGTCATCGAGGGCGACTTGCGCTCCGGCCGTGAAGAGCCCCGCAGTCTCCGTGAAGCCGATCTGATCGTGCGTCGTGCGCGTATCGAGGAAGCGCGCGGACGCGCCGGCCCACAGGCACTGGCCTTCGCGTACGATCGCGGCCGTGTCGGCACCGTTGACCTTGCAGGACATCAAGCTGTTCGAGAACGCGAGGCTGCCGTAAAGGGCGGCGATCTGCGCGTCGGAATAGAGCTCGGGGGAAAGCTGGTCGAGTGCGTTTGCGTAACCGGCAATGCCCGTCGTGTTGAGGAGCCCGAGGAGTACAGGGCGGACGCCGCCACCGCCGGCCGTGAAGATGCGGTGGAGGTTTGCCGCGATGGCGCGCTGGTTCGGGTTGAGACCCCCCGTCGCGAAATTGATGTCATAGCTCAATATGAGATCGTTGCCGGAGAACTGCAGCTTCGCGTTGGCCGCGGGAGCAGCGATGAGGCCCAAGCCGTTATCGGAGATGCCGCTCAACGCGCTCAGGATGACGAACGATTCTGCGGCGGTCAGCGGAACGCTGATGAAGTTGACGGCGACGTTGCCCGTGAGCGAGGCGTGATTCAAGATGCCGATGAAGTCCTGCCGGTCGGAAGGGTTCGAAGCCCGCGGGTCGAGGTCGACCGCGTAGACGCCGCGCTTGGTCTGGGTGAAACTTTCCGAGATGACGGTGATCTGCGTTTTGCCAACGCCTCCGGGTGCGATCGTGCCGTCGTTCACAGCCATCGCCGCGATGAGCAGATTGCCGGAATTCAAAACGCTGCCCGCGACGTTTTCGAAGATCCCCACCGGGTTGATGCCATCGAACAGGCGCACATTGCCCGTGATCGTGCCAAGATTGTAAACGTCGATCGCCGGTGCCAGCACGTCCACCGCGAAATCGGACAGCCCGGCCGTAATGGTGCCCGCGTTCAAAAGCAGCGCGTGATTGCCGGCATCCATCAGCACACCCGCGCAGCAAGCGCCGCCGACGACATGACCCGTATTGAAGAGGATCGCGTTATCGTTTGCCACTACGGTGATACCGGCTGCGCCGATGCCCGTGGCGGAGACGTTGCCGGTGTTGACGACAGCGGCGCTGCCGGTCCCCGATATGGCCGTGATGCCATCAGCGCCGGCGCCGGTCGTCGTGATGTTCCCTTCCGAATATACAACGGCATCGCCCGTGGTCGCGAGAACGGCTATGCCAGCCGCCGTGTCTCCGGTCGTGGTGATCGAACTCTGTGAGAAGACCTGCGCAGAACCAAGACTTTCGACGAGAATTCCGACGCTGGAGGCACCCGACGTATGGATGGTGCCGGAGGAAAAGACGGACGCGTTGCTGCCGGATTGTGCGTGAATGCCGTGGGAGTTATCGCCCGCCGTATCGATCGCACCGGCGTAAAGGACTGCCAGGTCGCCGCCGGAGGTACTCGCGAACACGCCCTCGGCGCTGTCGCCGCTTGTCGTGATGGTTCCGGATGCGAAAAGCGTGAGGTCGTTCAGAAGAGACGTTTCGGCTTGAATGCCGACCGCGTTATCGCCGGTCGTCGCGATCTTCCAGGGTCCCAAGGCGACTTCGACGTAGCCAGGTGTATCGCTGCTGAAAGCGATGCCCGCCACGCCGGACGCCGGCGTGATGTCTGACGTGAGCGCGAAGACGTGCAGCTTCTCAAACGGCCCAGAGCCGTTGCTCAGCGCGATACCCGCGGCGTGATCTCCTGTGCAGTTGATGACGGCGCCGTCGATGGGACTCACTCTGCAGCCCGCTGGAACCTGAGCTGCCGCGGGCGTTGCGATCGCCGCGAGCACTGCAGCGAGAGCGATGCTCCGGCAGCTCCGTACATCATAAAGCGACGGGGAAGGCTTCCAGCGGCGCAACATGCGTTTCTATCCCCGCAGCAGGGGAAGTACGCGATAAGTCAAACCCCCGGTTTCAAAGTCGTCCGCGCGGTTTCGCGCCGACCTTGGTCTTGTTGATGGGAGAATCAGCAGGATGTAAAGCGGCGCAGCGCCGGGTTATTTCGCCCGTGTTGCAAAGCGCACAGCTTCTTCGGCTGCACGGAAAAGCGCCTGAGCTTTGTTGACGCATTCCTGCTGTTCTTTCTCGGGCACCGAATCGTGCACGAGGCCTGCGCCTGCCTGGACGTGCATCACGCCGTCTTTGATGAGGGCGGTGCGCAGCACGATGCAGGTATCCATCTGGCCGGAAGCCGAGAAATAGCCGACGCAGCCGGCATAGGGGCCGCGCTTCGACTTCTCCAACTCGTCGATGATCTCCATGGCGCGCACCTTTGGCGCACCGGAGACAGTGCCGGCGGGAAAGCCCGCCATCAGCGCATCGACGGCGTCATACTTGGCATCGAGGCGGCCGACGACGTTGGAGACGATGTGCATGACGTGGCTGTAGCGCTCAATCAGGAAGCGCGCGGTCACATCCACCGAGCCGACCTCTGCAACGCGACCGACATCGTTGCGGCCGAGGTCGAGAAGCATCAGGTGCTCGGCGCGCTCTTTGGGATCTTTCAACAGCGCTTCGGCAAGCGCCTGATCCTCGGCGTCGGTCGCGCCGCGCGGCGCGGTGCCGGCGATGGGCCTGATCGTCACCTCGCCTTCACGCACGCGCACGAGGATTTCGGGGCTCGATCCGACGAGCGCGAAGGCGCCGAAGTCGAGGTGGAACAGAAACGGGGAGGGGTTCGTGCGCCGCAACGCGCGATAAAGCGCGAAGGCGGGAAGGGAGAAGGGGGCGCTGAAGCGCTGGGAGAGCACGACCTGGAAGATGTCACCGGCGACGATGTACTCCTTCGCGCGCTGGACCATCTCCTTGTATTCGCCGGCGGTCGTATTGGAGACGGGCTTGGGCGCCGCGAGCTTGCCGCCGGTGGCGGAGGTCGTATGCGGAAGGGGCTCATTGAGCGCTGTGAGGGCGCGCTCAAGGCGCTTGCACGCGGCTTCGTAAGCCGTCGCAGCCGGCACCTTTGCGTCCGGACGTACCGGCGTGACGATGGTGATCTCGTCCTTCACGACGTCGAAGATCGCCATCACCGTGGGGCGCATGAGAATGCCGTCGGGGACCTTCAAGGTGTCGGGCGGCGGCGTGGCGGCCAGGCGCTCCATCAGGCGCACGGTGTCATAGCCCATGTAGCCGAAGATGCCGGCCGCCATGGGCGGAAGCTCGGGCGGCAGGTCGATCTGCGATTCGGCGAGGAGGGCACGGAGCGAAGCCAGCGTCCGGTGCGGCTCGCGCTCGAACGCGTCGGGCTTTGCGACCGGGTTGCGATTGACGAACGCGCTGTCCCCCTCGGCACGCCAGAGGAGATCGGGTTCCAGACCAATGACGGAATAGCGTCCGCGTGCGGCGCCGCCTTCGACCGATTCCAAAAGGAAGCTCATCGGCCGTCCGGCGGCGAGCTTCAGATAGACGGAAACGGGGGTCTCGAGATCGGCGACAAGGCGGGTCCAGACGACCTGGGGCGCGCTGGCGTCATAGCGCGCGGCGAAGGCGGCGGACGTCGGCATCGCTTCCATTTCACCGGGCCTTATCTTGTTGAGCAGCCCAGATCGTAGCGATACGTGGCTGGCTGGCGTGATTGAAACTGAGACGTGTGCGGCTCGACCCAGCCAAAACGGATATCGCTATCCCGGTCATCGCAGTCGGATGCGATGACCGGGACCGGCGAACGCGTCAGGGCATCTCGTCGCTGGTTGTGCCGCCGCCCGATACCTTCTTGAACTCATCCTCGTAGATGCGGGTGCCGAGCTGGCGCTGAAGCGCCAACACGTATTCGCTCAGCACTTCGTCGGCGAGGGAGTTCCGGAGCTCGGAGACAAGGGTCGTACGCTGGGATTCGCTCACCGGCGGAGCGGGGTTAACCTCCGTCACCCGGAAAACGATGCGCGTCTTGTCGTTGCTGTCGGGGGCGGAGCCCGCTTTGCCCTTGGCGAGGGTGAAGGCACGGGTGACGGCGGCCTTGCTCATGCCCTGGGGTTCCGTGGTGCGGTTGAAGGCCGGGGACGTGTCGACCTTCTCGGCACCGCCTGCGGTGGCGAGGGCCGACATGGCTTCGCCCTTGTCCGCGCGCTCGACGAGCTTGTCAGCCAGGTCGCTCACGAGGCGGGCGCGTTCCTCGGCCATGTAGAACTCTTTGACCTGGTCCTTCACGTCCTCGAACGGCTTCTGCTTTTGCGGGGTGACCTCCTGCACGTCGACCCAGGCGTAGCTGCCGTTCGGCAGCTCGATGGCCTCGTTCTCGATGCCGACGGCGCTGGAGAAGGCGGTGTTGAGCACTGCGCTCGGATCGCTGATGACGAGGGCCGGCTTACCCGAAGGGTCCTTGTTCGAGCGATCAGTCGCCGGGATCTCGAAGAACTGAAGCTTCATGGCGTCGGCGATTTCCTTCAGCGTCTTGCCGGCGGAGCGGTTGTCCTCGACCTGATCGAGCTGCGCCTGCATCTGGCTGTTGGCCTTCTCGGCGGCAAGCTTGTTCTTCACCTCGCCCTTGACCTCGTCGAAGGTGCGCGTCACGGCGGGCTGGATGTCGCTGACGCGCACGAGGACGGTCGTGAAGCGGCCTTCGACCGGATCGGAGACCTTATCTTTTTCCAGCGAGAAGATGGCGTCGGCGATCTTCGGATCGATCAGGCGATCCTTGCTGACGAGACCGAGGTCGATGTCGGAATCCTTCGCGCCCGTCTCCTTGGCGACTTCGCTGAAGGCTTTGCCGCCGTCGATCTCCTTCTTGGCAGCTTCTGCGGCAGCCTTGTCCTTGAAGGCGATCTGCTGCACGCGGCGGCGCTCGGGCGTGTTGTATTCTTCCTTCGTCTGGTCGTAGCGCTGCTGGGCTTCGGCGTCGGAGATTTCGATGTTCTTCTTGAGATCGTCCACCGACAGCACGAGCAGGGCGAGCTTGCGATACTCGGGCGCCATGAATTTTGCAGCGTTCGCCTCGTAGGTCGCCTTCAGCTTCGCCTCGTCGGGCTCGGCGACGGTGACGGCCTTATCGGCGTTGATGGTGAAGTGCTCGGCGACGCGCGTTTCGTTGCGCCAGGCGTTCATCAACTCGACCGTTGCCTCGGGTACGGTGACGCCGTTGATAAGCGCCGACGTCAGCTGCTCGCGCAGTTCGTCGCGGCGGCGGAGCTGAAGAAAGCCGCGCTCGGTAACGCCGAGACGGTTGATAACGCTCTCGAGGGCAAGCCGGTTGAACTTGCCGTCTGGACCATGAAACGCCTCATCGTTCATCATGCCTTCGGCGAGCGTGGCATCCGACAGCGCAAGGTTGAGCTTGTCGGCATGCTGCTCGACGGCGGACCAGGCGATGAGGCGTGCCATCACGCGATTGTCGAGGCCGGCGGCATGGGCCTGCTCGGTGGTGATGCGTCGGCCGGCCTGCTGCGAGATGACGTTGATCTCGTTCTGGAAGGCGCGCTGGTAGTCCTCGGCCCTGATCTCGTGGTGACCGATCTTGGCGAGGGCGCCGCGGCCCCAGCCGGTGAATACGTCAGCCACGCCCCAGATGGCGAAGCTCAAAACAAGGAGCGCAAAGAGAATCTTCGCTACGATTCCGGTGGAGCTGCGTCGCAGGGCGTCGAGCATTGTGGAGGTCGTTCCGTTATCTGGTGGCCGTAGGGCGGAAAGCGCGAGACTTGAAGCCCATCGGCGTGTGAGCGGCCAGTGGAATTGCACGTGACCTGGGTGTGGGCATGATATGAAGCGCAGCCGCTGCGGCTTTGCAAGTTTGCCGTGCAGCGGCACCGCCGATGCTTAACATGGACGGGTTTTCATGAAGGGGGGGGCAATGACCGGAGCGAAGCTGCGGGCACTTATCGCCGGCAACTGGAAGATGAACGGGCTGAAGGCGCAGCTGGCCGAGGCGCAGGCGGTGCGCGACGGCCTCGCCGCGGTATCATACGCCGCCGAGGTGATGATCTGCCCTCCCGCGACGCTCCTTGCGCCCATGGCATCGATGCTCGCTGGGGCGCCTGTGCTGCTCGGCGGTCAGGACTGTCACACGGATGCCGCCGGCGCCTTTACCGGCGATATCGCGGCCGAAATGCTGAAGGATGCCGGTGCGAGCGGCGTGATCGTCGGCCATTCGGAACGGCGCGCCATGCATGGCGAACTCGACCGCACCGTGCGTGCCAAGGCGCGTGCCGCGCACCGGGCCGGGTTAACGGCCATCGTGTGCGTCGGCGAGACGGCCGGCGAGCGCGAAGCGGGCCTTACGGAGCAGGTCGTGCGCCGCCAGCTCGCGGGATCGCTGCCGGATGGCGCCTGCGCAGGGAATACGGTCATCGCCTACGAGCCCGTCTGGGCGATCGGGACCGGTCTCACGCCGACGACGGCCGACGTGGCGCGGGTCCACGCCGCGATCCGGGAAGCGCTCACGGCCCGCTTCGGGCACGGGGGCGCCGATATGCGCATCCTCTATGGGGGCTCGGTGAAGCCTTCGAATGCGGCCGAACTCCTCGCAGTGGCAAACGTCGACGGGGCGCTTGTCGGGGGCGCGAGCCTCAAGGCATCCGACTTTCTGGGCATCATCGCTGCCTATCGGTCCTGAAAGCTCGCCACGGGGTGGGAATCAGGGCAACTAGTGCTAGAGTTCGAGTGAATCTGCACCGCAGCATTCAGTTGATGACGGAGAGATTTCCTCGATGGCCCGCGAGGGGTGGAAAAGGCGCATTTTGCTCGCTGCAGTGCTCACCCTCGCAGGGGGCAGCGCAGCGTGGTCGGCCAAGCTCGATAAGGCCGCGTGCGCCGCTATAGCGAGCGAAATCGACGCCATCGCCTCGGCTGGCATCAAAGAGGACATGGAGCGTGGCCCGGAGTGGGCCCGGGCCAATATGCCGTCCGAACGGCTCGAGAAGGTCCGCCGTCTGCTCGAACTCAGCGATCAGCTCGAATTTCGCTGTCCCGGCCGCCTGAAGCCGAAAAAGCCGGAGCAGACCGTGTCGCCGGCAGCGCCGACGCCGCCCGTTTCCGTATCGGGGGCACAGTCCGCTGGGACGTCCCGGGCGGCTGCGGCGTCCGTTGGAAAGGCCGCAAAGGACGCGGCTCCGGTGCCGGAGCGGAAGTCTTCGGTGAACGATGAGCTCCTACCGGCGGCGCAAGCGCCTGGCGCAAAAGCGTCGGTGACGCAGGGGCCGCCCGCGATCCGGAAGCCCGCCGCTCAGGCTACCGCACCGAATATGCCGCCGGCTGCACGGCCCGCGCCGCCGCCCGCAACCAAAGGGGAACCGCCGCTCAAAGCCGGGTCGAGCGCCGCGCCGGCTACACCTGCGCACGCGGGGGGGCCGGCCACCCTATCGGATACCAAGACGACACCGGTGCCGGGGGCGCGCGCGGCAGCGATTCCTTCAGCGCCTTCCGCTGCGGGGCATGCCTTAAGGGCCTTCAAGCCGGCACCGCCGCTCGCGGGGCTCGGCGTTCGGCCCGCACAGGTGCCGGCGGCCGTCGCGCCGGTTGCTCCCGCCAAGATCACACCGCCTGTGACGCCTCCGGCGGCGGTTAAATCCGCCGTCACGGTGCCCGCGCAGGGGGCCGCGAAGGCAGGCGCTCAGCCGGTGCCGGGCGCCACTGTTCCCGCTGTCGCAGCAAAATCATCGGTGGCGGTGGCTCCGAGTGGGAAGATCGCCCCCCTCCCGGCGACCGCGGCCATCGGTCCGACGCCCGGGTCGCCTAACCCTGTCGCACCGGAGCTACCGGCAGCCTCGCCGCAAACTGCCCCGGAGCCGGAAAAGCCGGCAGCCGAGGCGGCCCCGCGCAAGAAGAGCGCTTGGCGCAAGCCATCGAGCGCATATGTGTCCCCTAGCGAGGTGAGCCCCTTCCTGCTGCCGGGAATGCGTTAACGGGCCATTTCCAGCTCCCCCCTAGCACCCGCGGCGCATCTGCTATAGAAGGCCGCGAAGCACCCGAAACCGGCCTTTCACGTATAAAGAGACCGCTATGGCAACCGCACTCCTCGTTCTGCACCTCATGATCGCCTCCGCTCTCGTGGGGGTAGTGCTGCTGCAGCGCTCGGAAGGCGGCGCTCTCGGGATCGGCGGCGGCGGTGGCGGCGGCTTTCTGACCGGTCGCGGCACGGCCAATCTGCTGACGCGCACCACGGCGGCGCTCGCGGCCGCGTTCTTCGTCACCAGCATTCTGCTGACGCTCATCGCCCAGCATACCGCGCCGACGCGCTCGATCTTCGATACGAACGCGCCCGCTACGACGGCTCCCGCCGGCGAGACGGCGCCGGGCACACCGGCGGCGCCCGCTCCTTCAAACGAAGGGCGCGGCGGTATCCTCGACAAGCTGCAGCAGCCGGGCGTTCCCCAGACCCGCTAACGAAGCGCGAATATGTACCGGGGCCGCGGCTACCTGTTGATGAGTAGCCCGCGGGCAGCATTGGTGGCTTTCAGATCCTCCGCTGGCCGATACTCTCTCGTGAAGAGTCGTTTTCGTGCGGCTTTGCGGGGGCACATGCGCAAAACTCCATCGATGGTGAAGGCCGCACTCGCGGCCTCGTGCGCGGGGCTGCTCGGCGCCTGTGCGGGTGCCGACCTCCATCCGGTCGCGTCCTTGAGCGCTTCGAACGCCTTTGCGCCCTCGGGCTATTCCGAAACGAAGCTGAGCGACACCCAGTATCAGGTTAAGGCTACCGGTACCGAGGCGACGCCCAAGACGCGCATCGAGAAAATCGCCAGGGCGCGGGCGGCGCAGATCGCCGTCGAGCAGAAAATGAACTTCTACAAGGTTGCCTCGGTCGCCTACGGCGTGAAGTGCACCAAGGGCCAGGCGCTCTATAAAGGCGGATCGACGGCCGACGGGGCGCGCCAGACGGTGCAGCTCGACGTGCTCTACGCGAAGGAACCGGCGGATGAAAGTTATGTCAGCGCCAAGGAAAGCTTCGAGACGCTGAGCGCCGAGCTGACCAGTGAGACCATTCCGCCCGAGGCCAAGACGCAGGCGGAGCAGGAAGCGCGGGCCGGTTGCGGGCAGACGACCTGACGCATTTTCGGCACGGCTCGGCGCAAACCGCCGGATCTTAACGCCGAATAGGGGATGAGACGATAATGCCGCTTCGAATCTTTGGGTCGTTCGTGTAAGCGTCAAAGCCCATGCAGCGGTATATCTTCATTACCGGCGGCGTGGTGTCCTCCCTCGGAAAAGGCCTCGCATCCGCCGCCCTCGGCGCGCTTCTCCA
>Ga0182749_1000414_pt1 | contig 40896 bp, 34 predicted proteins | sample eDN3rd37CKraftMG_FD_128875 | JGI IMG/M metagenome (GOLD analysis project Ga0182749, IMG submission 128875) | Enriched Miracle-Growth compost microbial communities from Emeryville, California, USA - eDNA 3rd pass 37_C Kraft MG (version 2) (version 2) ...
ACTTCGAGGCTATAGCAAAAGTGCCCACTCGCTTGCACACGATAATTTTTTTATGCTATAGTTTCGCTTCTCTGGTCCCCGATAGCTCAGTCGGTAGAGCGACGGACTGTTAATCCGCAGGTCGCTGGTTCGAACCCAGCTCGGGGAGCCACTCTCATACCACCGAAACCTAGTATTCATGCGGGTTTCCGGTCGTGTCGTTTTTCGTTAGGTTCCCCAAAAGTTCTCTGTCACACTAAAAATGTGGCAGAAAATGTGGCAAATCTGCGGCTTGGCATTTCTCCACGGTTTCATCAATCACGGAGATATGCAAATGACAATCTACAAGCTCCCGTCCGGCTCATACAGGGTCGATATCCGGCGTCATCGGCGCGGCGAGAAGCCGTATCGGGATACGGCCGTCTTCACCACCAAGACGCAAGCAGAGGCCTACGAGAAGAAGAGCCGGGCGGTCATTGAGAAGGCTCAGGGACGCAACCTTGCAATTCCTGGGCGCACAACCTTGAGTGACCTTCTGGACGACTGGTGGAAGGACCAGCAGGAGACCATTGCCCCATCAAATAGGCGTGCAACGCATCGGCGGGTCAAAATGTGGCAGAAATCGCATCTTGGAAATGCGCTTGTCGCCAAACTCACCATCGAACAGACGAGCGGCTGGTTGAGAACGCGTCGGAAAGACGACCGCGCAGCGGAGTCCACGGTCAGAAACGACTTGTCGATATTAAAAAAAGTTTGGAAATGGGCAGAAAAAGAAAAGCGCTGGTCATTGCCTGACGTAATTGCGCCGCTGTTCGCTGATCACGGCATTGGACAGTCACGCGAGCGTGATCGCAGACTGTCAGCCGATGAGCACGATATCCTGATCCACGCCTTTCAGGCGTTGGCCGACGCACAGGCTCATTGGGACACGCCACGCGGCACTCCCATAGCTGTGGAGATCGCGCCAGGCGTCAGCCTAAAGGTAGGCTATTCCCCCGGCCTGGTGTTCATGCCGGCCGCCTTTCAAGCGGCAATCGAGTGTGCTGCGCGCAAGTCGCTCTTGTTCTCACTGCGCTGGAAGCAGATAGACCTAGCTCGCCGGTACATTCACATCACCGTGCGAGGCTCGAAAAATAAAGAAGTTCCGGCGGAAATCCCAATTTCCCCAAAGTTAGAAGACATGCTCCGCGAAATGCGCGGCCCCGAGCGTATCGGCGCGGCGCTGGACGAACCGTTGTTTGGGACGCTGACGAAAGAGATCGCATATCGGTGCTTCCTTGATGTGATCAAGACCCTGAAAATCAAAGACCTACGGTGGCATGACCTGAGGCACGAAGCTGTATCAAAGATGGCCGAGGCAGGGTTGTCAGCCGGGCTCATTCAGCAGGTAACAGGCCATAAAAAATTGGTGTCGGTCGAGCGGTATATGCATGTGAAACCGAAGGCAGTCCTGGAAGCGTGGGACCGGCTCAAGTTGCTAGAAGAGTTCAAGGCGCAGCAACAATCCGCCTAATAACCCTACAAGTGACGCGTGTATTTTTTGGCTTTGAGAAGAGTCAACACATGTAGAGAATGGTCGGGTAGCAGCAACTTCACGGATCAGCGCGATGACTACCCGACTCATAACCATGCACCAACTCGCCGACATTCTCGGATACACCCCGGCAACCTTAAAAACAAATCTCTGGCGGATGCGCCGTGGCGACATTCCGCCAACCCGCCTCCCCTGGCCCCTGGCCACGGGCGGCGGGCGCCCGGTCTGGACTGAGGAAGCTGTCGAAGCCTGGAAGAAGGCCTGTACGGCCACGGAGATCGAGGATATACGCCTGCCCAAGAAGGACGCCCCTCGCAAGCCCGGGCGGCCTCGCGGGTCGAGGAAGACCGCTCCAAAGCAGATTTCTTTGTACTGAACGTTTGGCGAGGCCATCCGTTAATACTTGATACCCGCAGCAAAGAGAAAACCCACCGCGGAAACGGTGGGTTTTCGGAGATAGAGGAATCCGCCTCTACCTAAACTTCTTTATGGCGATGACGCGCCATGGACGAATCATACACACACCGCCCATCCCGTTCAAGTGATTCCTGCTTCGATCCCCGTGGCACGATCAAACATTGGGTTGAACAGGGATATTCCGAAAAAGAAGCGAAGGGCTTTGTCGAGTCCCGTGCCCACAGCATAGAAGCCGCTGGGGCCAATGACAGAGCCCGCGCCGCGCGCAACAAGAGCAAAAAGCCCGACAAGCTTCCCGATAATGAGAAGCGGGCGAAGCGCATCCCACAGCATAGGTACACCCCGCCCGCAGCACCTCGCAAATACAAAAAAACCCCGCAGGTTCCTGCTCGTCCAGCCCCCGGCCGCTGCAACGCACCCGAGCACCCGGACGCGGATTTCGCACGGATACGGCTATACCGGATCAAGACCGAACTCTATCTGCACGGTAGCGACTTGCCCGATGAGGACCTGCGCCAGATGGCGCAGAGGGCTCTGGATAAGATACCCGACCCATACGACCAGATTCTCTATGGGGGCATCCCGCAGAAGACCGTGGCGCGGCAAGCGGTGAGGATGGCGGTTCGCCTTGAAAAGCTGTGGTCGGCCTTGAAGACCGAGGGTGTCTGGCGCCGGTCCGAGAACACCCTGACCCAACGGCGCGCACGCGATGCGGCCGAGACTCGGAAGGCAACTCGCCGAGCCGCTGTCACAACCCTCCCGCCATTGCATCGTGAAGCATTCGACCTATTGCGAAAACATAACGATGCCGACCAGATCCAATTGGCTCGCGATCAGATGGTCACGGTGCAGGCCCGCACCCCACTCCCTATCGACGCTTCGTATGACGCGCTGGCAACCAAGGCCAAGACGTGCGCCTGGCACGTGCAGCACATGAGCCAGGTCGGGCGACCATTCGACCAGATCATTGATTATGTCGTCAGGCAAACCGGCTGGAAGCCGCCGAGACGGTGTAGCGAATCAGCTCTGATCCGTCACATCACCAATGCCCGGTTCTGGCGTAAGTACCTGATCCGGCGCCAATCCGAATGCAGCTTACAGGCCGCCCGTATCTTGCAAATGACCGGAGTGGGCCGGGTCTACCGGGACTGCAACATGCAGCGCGTGCAATATCTCCCCCACGACATCGTAAACCGTGCCTATGGCCGGATGGACGCACTACAGGACTTTCTGGCCGCCACACCAGTTTCATGTGAGAGCCAGGAACTTTCCTTGGCCGAGGTGACGGCCGGCGCCCGGGATCGACGGATTGCCGAATTGAAAGTGCGCTCGATTGCCCGAGTCATGTTCAACAAAGAACTTGGCCGGCGCGTTCTGCTACTGACGATCACCCCACCATCGCGTCACCACCCAACAACCACGGTCGGCCCACGTGGCAAGCAATTCAGTGTTCCGAACAAGAACTACAACCCGAATGAATGGGTGGCCGACGCGATCAAGTGGAAAGATGATCTCTGGAACCGCTTCGTGTCTCGCTGGGAAAAAACGCATGCGGCTCACTGGGACTACTTCGGTGCGTTGGAGGGGACCAAAGACACAAGTCCACATTGGCACCTCGTTGTATATCTTGACGACGACGATGGGCTCGAACAGGAGTTTTTGCGATTGCTGGACGAGATGTTCTTATACGAAGCGTCCTGGGGCCGTTATCAGGTCCACCCCTACAATCTGGAGCCCGGCGCCCGGGAACATCGACTGAACATCACGCGCCCAAATAAAGAGTATGCCGACATTCAGTACGTGCTTGAGATGATCCGGTATCCGCTAGAAACAATCGACGGCAGTGATCGCCCCTGCGCCGAGTCCCTGTATGCTCATGAGAACCATCATAGGCAGTTCTTTTGCCGCCAGGATAACGTCGGAATCTGGCGCTGGCTCTGGCAAGTAAGCGACCCGTCAGGCCTCCCGGACGAACTACGCGATGTATGGGCCGGCACGCGTGGGTTCGATACCTATGAAGAAGCCTTGAGTCGCGTCCAAGGCGGTGATTTCCGCCGGGAAACCATCCGCCCTGAGCATTACCTGCGCTTTCTGAAAAGCCCGGCTCAATATTATCAACTGGCTTGGACCGAGGACGATCTATACAGCATCCGGCGCAAGACCTTCGATGATTACCTGGTCGAAGTCGGCGGCGATCCCGAAATGAATAGTCGCCTGGCGTGGCGTAGCGACGGAGCCTATTCGGATGAAGAGCGGCAGGCCTGGGCGCATGCCCTTGAAGCCGATCAAGCCATGCAAGCGGAATCGGGTACCCCGGAAGGCTGCCTGCACTACGACCGTAAACTTGATCGCTTTGAGAAACCGAAGCGAGGCCCCAACAAAACGGCGTGGGCCTGGCGGGACGGGTGCAGCTTCGGTCCTGGACAGGTCGCGCACAACCCAGGGGTCAAGAGGTGGGAGCGTGGGGAAACCGACTTCGGACTGGTGCAAGAACGCAAGCAGGCCAGGGCAGCGGCCGCCGCCGCCAAGCGAGCCCAAGCCGCCGCGAAAAAGCGCCAGGCTCACCCCGCCGTGGTAGCCACCAGGGAGGCAAAAAAGGCTTCTGGGGCGAAAAAGTTAGAATTATCTTTATATTGCCAAGGGCCGCTGCGCGGCCTGGAAACCCCCGCCGTTGCTGGCTCTGCGGACTTCTCCGAGCCTGGCAGCACCAACACCGAACAAGGGGCCGCTGCTCAAAGTGGGTGCAGTTGCCTTTCCCCTGCCGGCGGGGCTCCCCCGCCGGCCTAATTGGCCCGGCAACGGGCCGCTTTTCCTCTCTCTTCCTCCGCGTCAGCGGCCTCACCGGCAAAGCCGGCCGGAGTCGTGTCGTTTTTCGCTTTGAGAATCAACCAGTTGCACAGAAAATAGTTGGGCACTATTCATTGGAGATTCCCAAAATGAGCAAGACTACAGAACAGAAGATCCTCGATATCCGCGCAGCCCTACATCGGATGCAGGAGAGACAACGAAAGGAAGACACGCGCCAAAAAATCATTCTGGGCGCAACCGCATGGTCATGGCTTTGTTGCGATCACGAAGCAGCCAGACGCTTTATCTCGCATGTCCAAACTACGACCGTCCGAGAACAAGACCGCGCCCAGCTTACAGCGGCCCTCACTGAATTGAAGAAGACAATTCCAGTTCAGCAGGGGGTGTAGCCAGGGCCAGAGAGGGGGACCTTCCTGAGCGTAGCGAAGGCGCAGTTAGCACTCATTTTGCCCTACGGGCAAATGAGTGCACTGCTCCCCGCAGAGCGGGTCCCCCATTCCCCACCTCTGAACCCGGTGGAGTTCTGATATGACATCATTCGCAGAAGACAAAACCGCTCGCCAAATTAGTCAGCGTTTGCGTGACGCGGACTCAATCTCAGATCGCCGCGTCCGCGAGGCCAATGCTCATGCTCGGGCACTAGCACGGGCCGGCCGACAATCGAGCGGCGGCGGCAAGTCCGGCTCTACTAAATCCAATACCGGAGAGAGTGGCGGCAGGCCATTTCGCCTACGCTTCGATGCCCGTTCAAACGTAAAAGCCGGAGCGCGCCATAGCTTCACCAGGACGCCACGGGCGCCGAAGGCGATCAGTCACTTTCGGTTCGAGCGCAAGTATTCAAATCGGGCTGGCGCCCATGGAAGTCCAACGAGTGCGAAAGGCAAAATCCTATACGACACCGACCACTTCACAAGCGACGAGGAAACCCGCGTCAAATCCAACCTTGTCTACGCGCCGCCCGGCACTCCACGTGACGCGATCGACCCCATAAAAATGGCCGAACAATGCGAGGCCACAGCCGGACGACAAGTGAACAGCCGGCAAATGGCTCACGACACCATCTCACTTCCGAAACAATTAACCGACGCACAGCGCGAGCGCCTTGCCATGAAGATCGCGGAGCGTATCAGCACCGCCATGGATGGCGTTCCGGTGTACGCTTCCGTCCACGAACCTGACGGTAAAAACGGTAATTACCACACCCATACGAGCGCACCGCTCCGCCACGTAATCGATGAAGGCGACGGCAAATTCTCGCTCGGCAAACGCGTCGCATTCGAGCAACGGCCGGCATGGCGTGAGGCCCACGGCTTGGAAAAAACCAACCATAGCGACCTGCGCAACCTGCGTGCTGCCATCGCCGGCGAGTGCGCCGATGCCCTCGTCGAAGCCGGCCTGGATCACAATACATGTGAGAGGTGGCGCCACGGCTACCTGCGCCTTAATGGTGAAGGCGATACCCAAACGGCCCGCGCCAAAGCGCGCGGCGACGTTGAGTTCGTCGAGCAAAATCAATTCCGCGAAGTTCAAGTACATGAAGGCCCAGGCCGGCGCCGCACCGCCACCCCAACCCCCGCGCAAGAGCACAATACCAGCCTCGAAATCGATATGAGCCCGCGCCTGCTTGCTGGCCGCATCTTGCGCGACTCGATCAACCAGGCCAAGGCCGAACGATCGCCTTCATGGGAGTCGCTGCGCGAGATCGCGGCAAAAAAGGGTCTCACAATCGAGTACGTACAACGTCAGCACAAAAACGGTTCAATGGGGAAGGTGACCGGCTGGCGGGCCTCCGTTATGAACTCGACCGTGACGGGGCAGCAGGCCGGGATCACCTTTCGGTCAGCCAGCGCGGAGCTCAAAGAGGCAGGCCTGGCCTGGGCAGCAACCCCGCCCGAGTACACCCCGCCGCCCGAAGTGAAGCCAGCCCCCGGGGCACTCAGGCAAGCAACAGAGGCACTAGTCAAAGACGCGGCTGCTACCCCGCAAGCGCCACAGGCGCGCGCAGTCGCCCATGGGGCGACGAAGGAGGCAGTTGATCTCCTGCCGGCCGCCGCCGCCAGGCGGCCTATCGCGCGAAGGGCCGTGCCAACTCAAAAAAAGGAATCAAAAATGAACGTCAACGACATCATGGCGGGGCTAACCCAACTCCCCGGCGGCCACGAATCCATCCTACCGACACAGCCGCCCCAAATGACCCCGGCCGCGCCGACACTGGCCCAGCCCCGCCACGCTCCAACCGAGAACGAACGCCGGGCTTTGGAGGCAATCTACCCAGACCAGCCCGGCCTGGAAAAACGGCGAAATCAGGTTGATCGTGCCCGCGAGCAAGTGCGGCTTCATGCTCAATCCGAGCCAAGAAAATGGACCTTGTTCTCTGGCAGCAGCAAGCATGATTTGTGGGCAAAAGAGCACCAGGACAAGATCAAAATGCGAGACAAGATAGAGCGGATCCACGCAGATTGGTTAAACAGATACATCTACTCGAGTCCGACTTTGATGAGCCGGCTGGGCATGATGCAGTCTCAAACCCCGGCCCCCGTAAACTCGCACATTTCCGAATGGAACAAAGCTCGGGACGACTTCGAAAACGGGCGCCAGACACGCTATTGCAAGTTGAAAATGCAAGAGCTTGAACAGCGATATCCCGATGTCGCTGTCCATGCTCAACAACGCCTCGAACGAAATCGGGCCGATCGCCTCGCGCAGCTTCATCGTCCTGGGCACCCCGCCGACACCCCGATCGAAAAAGACAAATGACCCATGGGGTCCAGCACGTGAACTGACGCGTCACCTTGCGCGATAGGCCGCCTGGCGGCGGCGGCCGGCAGGAGATCAACAGCACTCCGCAGGCTTCGCCTGCTGCGCGCCGCCGGTGGCGGCTTGCGGCGGAGTTCGCGATCCAAACACGCACAGGCCGGCTTCCTGGAATTCCAGGAATCACCCTCTATTGTCAATCACCTGAGCCTGGGTGGCGTGTGGCAAAAAATGTGGCAAATTCGTGTGGCAAAAAGTGTGGCAGATTTTGACGTAGGCCCCACTTTTGTTGACGTTTAGCGACACTCTAACCTATTGATTATTATTGACATTCAGTGTACGCTTAGGGCCCGTGCAGGACTGTTAATCCGCAGGTCACTGGTTCGAACCCAGTTCGGGGAGCCAAGAAAATCTAGTAAAATCAGTAAGATATAGCCGCCTCTCACGCGGCTATTTTCTTTTCCGCCTCCTGTTGTGACCCAAACGTGACATTGTTTGCATGATCTGCAAGATGGCCGGCATCAAGGTGAGCATACTTTTTCACCATCTCAATCGTCTCCCATCCTCCCAATTCTTTCAGCACGCATATCGTCAGCCTGTTTTTTCCGCCAAGAATAAACCGAGCGAATGTGTAACAATGGCAAGCTTCACCTAAACTTGAGAGAGGTTTCCATGGGCAACAAAATCGTTACTGAAGCGGACCGCAAGCGCACTCCCCGTCCCGCCGCTCCCAAAGGCGTGACGTTTACCCGCCAAGGCGGCGGCCAACGTGTGAGCCAAGAGCGTGGCGCGCATATCCATCACAAGAAAAATCCCGGCAAGCGCCACCGCTAGGTCAGTTCGCCACCAGCATCCTTCTGCCGCCTCGGGGCGGCTCATGCCCTCTTCTCCATTGCGGTGCCGGGTGGTGGGCCGGGTAGTGGCATCCAGTGGGTTGCGAATTCGCCTCCATGATGCAGTGCCTGGAGTTCATTGCGAACGATACCGGGGATCGGCTAAATGCACTGTCTGATAAACCAGGCGACGTGTCTGGCAGAACGGTACGCGATAAGCTGTTTTTTCGATGCGAGGCGCGCGCCACAGGGACGCGAGGCTTGATTCTTGAGGGGCGATGGGATCGCCTGAAATAGACAGATGATTTAAAGCCGCCTAGTGCGGCTATTTTGAGCTCTACCTATGGTGGCTCCTAAGCCATTCACGCATAGCGTCGTTGACGCGAGTTTGCCAGCCTTGGCCGGTGGCCTTCAGTCCGTCCAAAACGTCGGCGTCGAAGCGGATGGTTGTCTGAATCTTAGTGAGGGCTTTTTGAGGGCCGCGAGCGCGACGGATTGCTTGCTGAAAGTCTGCGGGCATTTCCGACAGTCGTTTAGCCGACTTGAAATCCGATTCGCTCCATTCGGGGGCATCGCTATCAGTCAGCGTTGGATTGGGTTTCTTGTTCATAAAAACGCACCCCTCTGGGGTTTGCCTTGCGCAGGCTAATGACACGAACCGCATCACCTCTCAAGGAAAATGCCATGAAATAGAGGCGACGACCAATCAGGCTAAATGCCTGGTATCGCGCCTCCCGCAACCTTTTCGCTACCGCAACGGCTGATGCTTCGATGCGGAAATAGACGCTACCCCCATGCGCGTGCTGCGCTACGTCGAGATGGAGGCGGAGACGTGGGGGAGGTTGTGTGGGTGATTATGGCTTGCCACCATTAGCACGACGACAATATTGGCCCGTTAGCCGTTTTCACTTTGCCGTCTATTTTGTCCCTTGTGTTGACCCTGACTTTGACTCCCTTTTTTATCATGTCTTTCAAAGTGTCGTCACCGCACATGAGTCTTCGCATTTGGTCGATAGGTTGCAGTATTGCAGTTTGTGGATAGGCATCCAGATCTCTGCTCATGGTGAAGACCTGAACTTTGTTCTCCTCTCCTTTATACGAAAGCGTCCAACCCTTTGGGATGGACATCTCTTGCATATAAAATTCCGAAATAATGGCCCCTGGGAATTGCTGGGCAAAAGCGTTAAAGCTTGCGGCCATAAATAAACCTGCAGCTAGAAATTTTTTCACAGTAAGCGCCCCGTATTATTAAAAATTTTTCGAACCGGAAGTTTAATTGGCCAAGGCCGCGAGGGGAAGGGGGGGCTGCCCCATCGCTAAGCGTTACCTGCAAACGGTATGGATGAGCAGCATATCGCGTTGCGACTAAACAGTTGTTACAGCGGAACAGGCACAAGCAAGCCTGTCTCAAGGTCTGTGTCCGACAGCGTTGCATTCTTGAGCGTGGGGGCGGGGTTTCTTATCCCTGGTGTGCCACTGCTGATCGTAGGCCTTAACCGCGGGCGGCCCGAAGGCGCGAGCAAGTAGGCGTCATCCTTCAATGATCTCGGTGAAAAAGAGCGTACTGGCCATGTCCCACGCTGCCGCCCATGCCGCATGCGGCACGGCTCTTTGCTTTTGTGTCCGTTGGCCGAGGGCAATGCAATAATTGATTCAGGTCATCGTATCAACAAAGCTTCACGGACGTGAATATGAACGCCAATGCACTCGTTTTGTTTTCGGGTGGACAAGACTCCACTACTTGCCTTGCCTGGGCCCTGGAACGCTACCGGCATGTCGAAACCATAGGCTTTGATTACGGCCAGCGGCACGCAGTGGAGCTGCAATGTCGCGGCACGGTCATTGCGAATCTGCGCGCGCGCTTTCCCGGCTGGCGCGATCGCCTGGGTTCCGATCATCTGCTGGACCTGTCCATACTCGGGCAACTGAGCGACACCGCGCTCACGCAGGAAAAAGAAATCGAGCTGCGCGACAACGGCTTGCCCAACACCTTCGTGCCGGGCCGCAACCTGCTGTTCCTCACGCTGGCTGCCAGCCTTGCCTACCGGCGCGGCCTGCAGGTCCTGGTCGGGGGGATGTGTGAAACTGATTATTCGGGCTATCCCGATTGCCGCGACAACACGCTCAAAGCCACGCAAGTGGCGCTCAGCCTAGGGCTGGACAGCCCCATGGTGGTGGAGACGCCGCTCATGTGGCTGGACAAGCGGGCCACATGGCGGCTGGCCCGAGACCTTGGCGGGCAGCCGCTGATTGACCTGATTCGCGAGGACACACACACCTGCTATCTTGGCGAGCGATCCACGCGCCACCCCTGGGGCTATGGCTGCGGCCACTGTCCCGCCTGCGAACTGCGCAGCAAAGGCTATCAGGCGTTTATCGCCGAAGATGGCCTGTGAAGCGCCAGCGCGCACCTGCCTCAGTCCAGCAAATCCTTCATATCGTCCGCATGTTCTTCTTCGACCGCCATGATGTCTATGAGCAAATGCTTGGTCGTCGGGTCGGTGTCGCCTATGCGCTCGATCATCTGGCGGTATGACTCGATCGCCACCCGTTCCGCGATCAGGTTGGCCCGGATCATCCCCTTGATATCAGTGCTGTCGTCGTATTCGGCGTGGCTGCGGTCGGTCAGTGTGGCCGGCGTGAAATCCGGCTCTCCATTGAGCTGCACAATGCGTTCGGCGATCCGGTCCGCATGTTCGGCCTCCTGGGTGGCGTGTTCAAGGAACTCTGCCTTGATCGATTCATTGACCATGCCGGTGGCCGTGTAATAGTGGCGCTTGTAGCGCATCACACAGACCAGTTCGGTCGCCAGGGCGTCATTGAGCATGCCAATGATTTCCTCGCGATTACCCTTGTAGCCAGAAGGCACTGCGCCATTGTCCAGCTTGCGTGCCGCCTTGCGGATGGCTTGCACATCGATAGGACCATGGTTTCCAGCTGCCTCGGTGTTGTTTTTGCTCATGGTGGTTCTTGCTCCCAATGACTCTGAAAAAAGGACGGGGCACGCGGCCCCGGCGCAGTAGTCATCAGCAAGTATCATGCCGCAGGGCATCCCCGTCCCGGCCATGGCGGGGGCGGGGAACCGTTCAGTGCGCGCCCGATGCGGCGGCGCCGCTGCCTTTGCCGCTGGAAGGCTTGGCCACCCATATCAGTGCGATCATGACCAGGAAAAGCACGCCAGACGCGTAGAAGATATCCAGCGCCGACATGGTGAAAGCCTGCTGGTTGATCAAACGGTCAATCAGCGAGGCGCCCTGGCTTGCGTTCAGCCCCTTTTGCTGCACGGTGGACATGACCGCATCGAAGGCGGGTTCGCCTGGCCGGGCGATTTCGGACAGATGTGCATGGTGCAGGGTGGCGCGGTTTTCCCACAGCGTAGTGGTAATGGACGTGCCAAACGCGCCGAAGAGCAGGCGCACGAAGTTGGACAGGCCCGCCGCCGCGGGTATGCGATGCGGATCCAGCCCGGCCAGGGTCAGGGTGGTCAGCGGAATGAAGAAGGTTGCCATGGCCGCACCCTGTATGAAGGTGGGCAGCATGATGGTGTAGATGTCTACATCTGTGCTGAAATTGGCGCGCATGAAACTGATCAGCGAAAAGACCAGGAAAGCGAAGGTTGCGATGATGCGCGGGTCATGCCTGGCCAGCAGCTTGCCCACGATGGGTGAAATAATGATGGCCAGTATGCCGACCGGCGCCGAGGCGATGCCCGCATCGGTGGCCGTATAGCCCATCGTGTTCTGCATCCATAGCGGCAGCAGCACAACCGTTCCGAAAAACACGCCGTACCCGACGGAAATCGTGATCACGCCGGCGGTGAAATTGCGGAACTTGAACAGCGTCAGGTCAACCACAGGGTGTTCGGCGGTCAGCTCCCAGATCGTGAAGAAGACGAAGGTGATCACGGCAACCACGGCCAGAATCACGATCTCGGTGCTGGCGAACCAATCCAGCTCCTTGCCTTTGTCCAGCATGAGCTGCAGCGCGCCCACCCAGACCACGAGCAGGGCAAGGCCTATGGTATCGATGGGCAGCTTGGACTTGAGCGAATCGCGCTCTTTGTAGACCTGCCACGCCGCCCAGCCGGCAATCAGGCCGACAGGCACATTGATATAGAAAATCCACGGCCAGGAGTAATTGTCTGATATCCAGCCGCCCAGCAGCGGCCCCGCCACAGGCCCCACCAGAATGGTCATGGACCACAGCGCCAGCGCCATGCCCGCCTTTTCCTTGGGATAGGAGCCCAGCATGAGCGATTGCGACAGCGGAATCATGGGCCCCGCCACAGCACCCTGCAGCACGCGGAAGGCAACCAGGGACTCCAGCGACCAGGAGAACCCGCAGAGCCAGGACGAAATCACGAACAGCAGCACAGACAGCACAAACAGGCGAACCTGTCCGAAGCGCTGGGTCAGCCACCCCGTCAGCGGCACCGTAATGGCATTGGCCACCGCAAATGATGTAATGACCCAGGTGCCCTGGGTCGCGCTTACGCCCAGGTCGCCGGCAATCGTTGGGATGGAAACGTTGGCGATCGACGAGTCAAGCACATTCATGAACACTGCGGCCGAAAGCGCAATCGTGCCCATCGTTCGAGCCCGGCCCTCCAGGGGCGCGTGCACGACTGGGGTGGGCCGGGCCGGTGCTGTTGCGGCGGGTTTTTCGCTGTCGGACATGTTCAGGAACCGGAGTTTTCTTTGGTGATTCTGGCGATCATCGCGTCGGCCTGGTCATTGGTCGCGTCAAACACAGACGTGCTCAGGCTGCTGGCGTCAGCGGCCTGGCGCGCTGCCTTGATATCCTCTTCGCCGGGGTCGTTCAGGTCGACCTCGACCTGCATCGACAGACCAACACGCAAGGGATGCTCGGCGATCTCCTTGGGATCGAGCACAATGCGCACGGGCACGCGCTGTACGACTTTGATCCAGTTGCCGCTGGCATTCTGTGCGGGCAGCAGCGAGAACGATGACCCCGTGCCGGCGGCCAGGCCTTGCACGTAACCGTGGTAGGTCACATCGCTGCCATAGATGTCGGCGGTCAGGGTGGCCTTCTGGCCAGTTTTCATGCGCTGCAGCTGGCCTTCCTTGAAGTTGGCTTCCACCCACAGCTGGTTGAGCGGGACAATCGTCATCAACGGTGAGCCGGGAGCCACATGCTGGCCTACTTGCACAGACCGTTGGGCCACCATGCCGTCGACGGGCGCGGGGATGCGGGTGCGTGAGCTCGCGAGCAGCGCTTCGCGCAGCTTGTCGGCGGCCAGTTGCACATCGGGGTGCTTTTCGACCGTGGTGTTGGCCGTCAGCGCGCGATTGGTTTCCAGCTTGGCCTGCGATACAGCCAGCGCAGCCTGCGCCTGCGCCAGGCCGGACTTGGCCGCTTTCACCGCCGTCTGTGCGTGCAGGATTTCCTCGCCGCTGACGCCGCCTGAATGAGCCAGCGTCTGCCGGCGCTTCAGATCGCTCTGGGCCTTGGTCAGGTCAGCCTGGGCGCGTTCGATGTCGGCTTTGCGCACGGCAATGTCCGCTTCGAGCGCATCATTCTGTACGAAGATGGTGCGGGTCTGGCGCAATGATTGCGCCAGCGTGGCCTGGGCCCGGCGCAGTGCCAGATCAGTATCGCTGGCATCAAGCGTGATCAGTTGCGTGCCACGCTTCACTCGATCGGTTTCGTCGGCGCCGATGGCCACGACAGTGCCTGGTATCTGCGATGTCACCTGCACCAGATTGCCATGCACGTAGGCATTGTCGGTTTCCTCAAAGTGGGCGGCGTACAGCAGCCACCACAAGGCATAGATGACGCCGATGGCAATGAAAATCAGTGTGGCGATGATTAGCAGCGGTTTGCGCCGGGACGCCGGTTTGTTGTCGATACTCATGAGTGTTTCTCGGGTTCAGTGTTCTTCGTGTGGATATAGCCGCCGCCCAGCGCCGTGGCCAGTTGCGCATCAAGCGCATAGGCGCGTGCGCGCAGATCGGTGTCGAGAATGGCCTGTTTCTGCACCTCGTTCTGGGCCAGCAGAACTTGTATGAAATTGCCCAGGCCGGACTTGTATCGATCAACGGCAATCTGATAGGCGGAAGTAATGGCCTTCAGGCTGTCGGCCTGGTCTTGCGCCTGCTGCTGCAATGCCTGGATGGATGCGGTCGCATCGGCCACTTCCCGTACCGCCCCAAGCAGGGTCTGGTTGTAGTCGGCGATGGCCAGATTGCGCTCTGCCCGGCGGGTATCGAGTTGTGCGTTGAGCGCCCCGCCATGGAAGATAGGCAGCGAGATGGCAGGCCCCACGCCATATGTCTTGCTGGCGCCGTCAAGCAGATTGTCCAGCCCCAGCGACATGAAGCCGGCAAACGCATTGAGATTCACATTGGGGAAGAATTCGGCCTTGGCGGCGGATACCTGGCTGGCCGCGGCCTGGGCCCGTTCGCGGGCGGCGATGATATCGGGCCGGCGCGACAGCAGCTCAAGCGGCAAACTGCCAGGCACATCGGCTGGCATGCTGGTCAGCGCCACTTGCCGGATTTCGGCTCCGCGTGCGGGGCCCTCGCCCAGCAGGGCGGCAAGCTGGTTGCGCAGCAGCTTGGCATTGGTGGCAGCCTGGCTGAGCTGCACCCGCGCGGACGACACAGCCGAATCAGCCTGTTTGACCTCCACCTGGGTATCGAGCCCGGCATTTGCGCGCTGGCGGGTGATTTTCAACACATTCTGCTGTTGTCCGACAATGTCGCCCAGCACAGCCTGCTGGGCCAGCGCGCCCTGCAGGTTGTAGTAGCTCTGCACCACCGCGCTGACCAATGTATTGCGGGCCATGTGCAGATCTGCCTGCGCGGCTTCGCGGCTGGAGACAGCCGCGGCGAAGCGGGCGCGGTTGCGGCCCCAGAGGTCCAGGTCCAGCCCGACATCCAGGCGCAGGTTGGCATCGGTCAGCATGGAGCCGCCGTACGGAGGAGGGTAGATATAGTTGCCGGAAAAGCGCTGGCGTGTCGTGTTGAAGCTGGCATCGGCGCTTGGCAGCTGGACCGCCCGCGCACCGCGTATGGCGGCATTGGCCATGTCCAGCCGGGCCTTGGCGGCATCCATGGACGGGCTGCCCGCAAGCGCCTGCTCGATCAGCGAGTTCAGCTGCGTATCGCCATACCGGGTCCACCAGTGTTCGGCGGGCCATGCAATGCCGCTATCCTGGAGACCGAGCTGGGCAGCGTCAATCTGCGCCACGCCGGGCTCGCCGGGTTTGATCGCGGCGCAGCCGGACAGTGCGGCGACGAGCAGTAGAGGAATGAGTGCTTTCATGCTTTTAGAGAGAGAAGGGGAGGCAGGGTCGACTTGCTGACAGTAAGCTGAATATATCTGCCTAGTTAGTAACTGCCTAGGCAATTATTATATAAAAACAGATTCGTTGTATGCAAGCATCATGGAAACTGTCGATGTGACGTGTGGCGGGCCGCCTATCGTCCGATGAAATCAAGTTCAGTGAGCTGCCCCCCGTTTGCCAGCATGCGATGCAGCATGCTGAGAAGCAACTCGACTTCTTCCTTGCTGAAGCCCTGCAGGTGGGTATTGAGCGCAATGGCCACCGCCGGAAGAATCTTTTCCGCGACTTTGTTCCCGGCTTCGGTGAGCTCGATAAGCACGCTGCGCCGGTCTTCAGGGCTGCGGTGCCGCGAGATGAATTGCTTGGCCTCAAGCCGGTCAAGCGCGCGCGTCATCGCGCCCGTGTCGATACAGGCGTGGCGGGACAATTCGGCCGGTGTGTTTATACCTCGATAGCGTATCAGCACCAGCGGCCGCCATTGCATGGCGGTCAGCCCTATGGGAGCCATGCGCTGGTCTATGATGCGGTTCAGGGATGTCTGCGTCAGCTTGATCAGGTGGCCCAGGTTCCCTTCCGGGCCAAGCGATTCGGCCGTTCCTTTGTAGTAGCCGGAGGGCTGTACAGCCTTCGATGCCCGCTTGTCGCTGGGCGTGCCGCGTTGCGGGGAAGAGGAGGGCGCTGCTTTGCTCATTCTGAAATTCTAGCATCGATGTAATTGCTTAGGCAATTACTGTTTAAACAGATTCATGGACGCTACCGCATGGTTCAGGCAAAATATCGCCTTTACTGACGAGCGCCGCGGGCCTATGTGCTTACCGTTTGCCTGGCGGCTGAACCCATCTAGATCATGAAAGCACCATCAGCCTCCGCAGCGCCTTCCGCACAGCATGAATTCTGGATGGGTTTTCTGCTGGCCGGGCTGGGGGCGGTGCTGTTTTCCGCCAAGGCCATTGTCGTCAAGCTTACTTACCGCTATGGCGTCGATGCGCTGACCATCATTGGCTTTCGGATGATGCTGTCACTGCCGTTCTTCGCGGCAGTTGCCTTTTTCCAGGCCAGGCTTGCGCGCCGGGGCAGGCTGCCAGTGCTGAGCAGGCGCGAACGGCTGCAGGTTATTTTCCTGGGGTTTATCGGCTACTATCTTTCCAGCTATCTGGACTTTCTGGGCCTGCAATACATTTCCGCGGGGCTGGAACGGCTGATCCTGTTTTTGTCGCCGACCTTTGTCCTGCTGCTTTCCGCCTTGCTGCTCAAGAAGCCTATCGTGCGCGCGCAGTGGCTGGCGTTGGGGCTGTCCTACCTGGGGGTGGTCTTTGTTTTTCTGCAGGATCTTTCCTTCACCGGCACCGATGTGCTGCTGGGATCGGGCTTTGTGCTGGCATCCGCAATTTCATATTCCTTTTATCTGATCGGGTCGGGCGAGCTCATCAAGCGCGTCGGACCCACACGGCTGGTTGCCTATGCCATGTCAGTGTCCGCGATCGTCAGCCTGATCCATTTCCTTGCCGTGCATGGCCTTGAAGGGCTGGCGCAGCCCTTGCCGGTGTATAGCCTTTCCCTGTTTCATGCCGTGGTCAACACAGTGCTGCCGACGTTCATGATCATGTGGTCGGTGGCGCGCATTGGCGCGCCGCTTACGGCGCAACTTGGCCTGCTCGGGCCCGTGTCGGTACTGTTCCTGGCCGCATGGCTGCTGGGCGAGCCTATCACCGGCCTGCAACTCGTGGGCACGGCATTCACCCTGGCCGGTGCGGTGGTTCTCGGCAGGGTTCGCCGCCAGGCAGCGCCCAAGGCCTGATGCCGCTGGGTCGCGGGCACCCTCAGGCGCTATCCGGCTGCTGCGTCCCCTGTGCCCGCATCAACTGCTCGATTTCTTCCCTGTGTACGTCGTGCGTCACAAAGCCTGATGCATTTTCGGGCATGGCCAGGCGCTGCGGGTCGGCAAGCGTGCGCCGGATATCTTCCAGACCGCTCGCCCAGTGTGCGCGCATCGTCGACATGCCGAACTGATAGTCTTTATAGTGGCGCTCGTACGGCTGGTTGCGGTAGATCAGATGAATGACGTTATAGCGCTTGTTGCACGCCAGCTCCTGGGCCATGCGGCAATAATGATCTGATTCCCGTGCTTCCGGCGGGATCTGCTCCAGCAAGTGCTCCATGATATGGCGCATATACTGGGTCCAGCGGATTTCATCGGTGATCAGCCGCGTGCGGCTCGAATAGCGGATATCCTTCATGCGGTCGGATACCTCGCTCATGCTGGCTGGCAGCCGGCCCCTGGCGCTCCAAAGGTCTACCTGGAAAACCAGCGTATCCCGAAGCGGCTTGGCGTCCAGCACCTTGGTAAGCGGCGTGTTGGAGACCAGCCCGCCGTCCCAATAATATTCACCGTCGATTTCCACCGCTCCAAACGCTGGGGGCAGGGCGCCGGAGGCCATGAAATGCTCGGGGCGCAGCACCGTGGCGCTATTGTCAAAATAGACCAGATTGCCGCTCGCAACATTGACCGCGCCAATCGACACACTCAGGCCGCCCTGGTTGATCCGGTCAAAATCGCACAGCCGCTCGAGCGTGGATTTCAATGCGCTCGTGTCATAGTAGCTGGCCGTGGCCGGATCGGCGCCCGGAATGAAGTCGGGGGGCGGGGGGAAGCGGGGCTGGAAGAAACCCTGTTGCCCCAGCAGCAGGGCGTTGCCTGCATGGATGGCCCCCAAGGCTTGCCTGGCCAGGGTGCCGAAGCCGAATACCGTCTGTTCCACAAAAGGCGTCAGACCCAGGCCGCCATTGGGCTGGCATATTGTTTCCCAGAATTCGCGCAGCCGGGCCACGCGGTCTTGCGGGCGATTGCCGGCGATGATGGCTGTGTTCAGCGCGCCGATCGAGATGCCGGACAGTTGATCCGGCATGACGCCTGCCTCAGCCAGGCCTTCAAAAACGCCAGCCTGGTAGGCGCCCAGCGCGCCGCCCCCCTGCAGCACCAGAGCAATGGTTTCGTAGGGAGGCAAGCCATTGGACGATCCGGATGGCTTGGAAGACTTGTCTTGCACGTCGGCCTTTACCGCGCTGTTATCCGGCAGCCCCGCGGCGGCAGGCGTCGGCGGTTTTTCCGTGGCCTGGGCGGGCCCGCGACGCTTGCGCGGCGCCGGCTTGGCCGCCGATGCGCTGGCGTGAGCAGCTTCCTTGGTCGTGGCAGCCTTCGGGGCGACGCGGCGCGTGCTGCGCCGCCTGTTCGTCGCGTCGGCGGCGGCTTGCCGGCGGCTCCGGCTGCCGGGTTTGTCGTCTGGAAAGAGGTCGAGTTGATCAGTCATCGGGGTTGCTCGCGGCTGTTCTGGGAGGGGCGTCGGGCGTCCAGCATGCCCTGACCGGTATGAGGATTGTAGCCCGCACTGGTTTACGCCTGCGTTGCGCCCGGCGGCTGTTCGCCTGTCTGGGCGTCCCCCCGCGGCTGAAGCAGGCTCTGCATGAATGCCTCGATCAGCGCGCCGCGATAGCGTGACTTATGCAGCACCAGCGACAGGCGCCTGCGCATGTCGAGGAAAGGGGTTTCCAGCACCTTGAGGCGTCCGGCCGCGACCGAGTCTGCGGCGGCTGCCTGGGGCAGGCAGGCAATGCCCAGCCCCGCAATGACCGCCTGCTTGATAGCCTCGACCTGGCCCAGCTCCAGAAGAATGGTGCCCGATGGCAGCGCGGCGAGGGCCTGCTCGGCCTGTCCGCGCATGGCCGAGCCAGTCTCCCGCAGTATCCATTTTGCGTCCTTGAAGTGCCGTGGCTTGAGGTCAGCCTGAAGGGCCAGCGGGTGGGTCGGGGCGGCGCAGACCACCAGGGAATCCTCGCGCCAGGGAAAGGTTTCAAGCTGAGGGTGGCTGATCGGGCCCTCGATACAGCCCACGTCTATGCTGTGCTCGACCAGGCCGGCAGCAATGCGGGCGGTGTTTTCCACACTGACATTGAGCGATACCAGCGGATTGCGGGAGACAAAGGGACCGAGCAGGTCGCCGACCAGATAATTGCCTATGGTATTGCTGGCGCCCACCCGCAGTTCGCCCGTGAGTACCTGGGGCTGTCCGTGGGAATGGCGCAACAGCTCATGCACGCGCTCAATGATTTCCTGCGCCATGGGCAGCGCCTCCTTGCCGCGCGGACTCAGATGCAGGCGGCCCCGCTCGCGGTCGAACAGCTGGCCGTTGAGCTGGCGCTCCAGTTCGGCCAGCGCCATGCTGACGGCGGGCTGGGTGACATACAGGCGCTCGGCCGCCGCGCGCACGCTGCCGCTGGTGGCGATGGCGACAAAAACCTCAAGTTGTTTGACACTGATCGGAAGCATCAATAAATTTTATATCCTTATTAAGTAATAGTGAATTTATTTATGTTTTGGCGATGCCTAAAATTACTCCAGGTTATTTGACAATGCATGGTGCCGTCTCATGAACAGTTCTGGTTCCGCCTCCCGTTCCGTTTTTTCCACCCACGGCGCTGCCTCGGGCGCGGCGCGGCGGGATTCCGCGCCGCAATCGCCTTCGCCCCTGTACGGGCTGGCGCTTGCGGTCGTCGTGGGCATTATCGCCATGGCCCTGGGCAACTGGGTGCCGCTGATCGGCGGGCCTGTGTTCGGGATATTGCTGGGCATGGCCTACCGCAATACAGTCGGCGTCGGTCCTGTGTTCGCCCCTGGCCTGAAATTTGCCTCCAAGCAGGTGCTGCAATGGTCCATTATCGCCCTCGGGTTCGGCCTGAGCCTGGGCGAGGTGGCGCGCACCGGCCTTGGGTCGCTCTGGGTCACGCTGATCACCATGACGGCAGCCTTTGTGTCCGCATGGCTGCTGGGGCGCTGGCTGGGCATCCCCTCGCGGCTCAAGACGCTGATCGGCGTGGGTACGGCTATCTGTGGCGGTTCAGCCATCGCGGCTGTCACACCTATCATCAAACCGGACGATCACGAGACCGCATTCGCCATTTCGACGATCTTCATCTTCAACATCGTCGCCGTGCTGCTTTTCCCCCCCATGGGGCATCTGCTCAACATGTCTGATGCCGGCTTTGGCCTGTGGGCCGGCACGGCCATCAATGACACTTCTTCCGTGGTTGCGGCAGGCTACAGCTACAGTACAGCCGCAGGCGATGCGGCCACAATCGTCAAGCTGACCCGCGCCACCCTGATCATCCCCGTCTGTCTTGTGCTGGCCTTTATCGTGGCCTGGCGCGAAAAGAAGCAGGGCACCCAGGGCTTCAGCCTCGCCCGCATCTTCCCCTGGTTCATTCTGTGGTTCCTGGTGGCATCGGCCCTGCGCACTTCTGGCCTTATTCCCGAGAGCCTGAACAGCAGCCTGCACCTGTTGGCGGAGTTCCTGATTGTCGTAGCCCTGACCGCCATTGGCTTGTCGTCAGACCTGCGGCGCATGGCACATGCCGGTATCAGGCCCGTATTGCTGGGGCTGGGCGTCTGGCTCTCGGTGGCCGGCAGCAGCCTGATGGTGCAGCATTTGACTGGCGCCTGGTAAGCCGGGCCGTCGTTCAGGCGAACCAGGACAAGGGGGTCTTGTTCATGGCGATGCCCACGATATAGAGGAAGATGGCGACTGCTATGATTGCCGCCACAGCCCGCGTGCGCGGCGTCTTGCCCCGCTTGATGGCAACAGTGCCCACGCCAATGTACAGCAGCACCCCGACGATTTTGGCGAGAATCCAGGGCTGCTCCGGGCCGATGACCGCCGCCAGCGTCAGGCCGGCAACCAGCAGCACCGTGTCGATGATGTGCGGCAATATTTTGACGGTCCGTGCCTGCAGCCTGTCCGAACAGGTGACGGACCAATAGGCGCGGACAATAAAGAGAAGAATGCTCAGCCCCGCGGCTGTCATGTGGATATGCTTGATCAGTAGATAGTTCATGCGTGTCTTGGCATTGGCAGTGTGAGAGGCAAGCCGCCGGATGGCGGGCTGGCGTTAGTGTACGACGGGTAAGCCGCCGCCGCTGCCAAAGTGTGCCGATGCACAGGGTTTTGCAGGCGGCCCCGCCAGTGGACGCTTGCATCGCGTTCAGGCCATAATCGAACCCGGAGCAATGATGGGTGCGGCCCGGCCCGGCCGCCGGCGCCTGGCCGCACCCATCATGCGAGACAGCCACCCTTCAACAAAGAAGAGAAACCATGCCGTACGTCACTATTTCCGCCAGCGATCATTTCTCGACCGAACAGAAAAGACAACTGCTGCAACGCGCCAGCGATGCCGTGGTCGAGAGCATAGGCGCGCCGCTTGCCTCGGTGCGTGTGATGCTGCACGATCTGCCTAAAGGCTACTATCTGAATGCCGGGCAGCTGGACACCGATTGCGTGATGTTTGTGGTCGACTTCATCGAGGGCCGCACCGATGCCCAGAAAGATGCGCTGATCGCGGCCTTGAGCAAGGCCGGGCACGAGGTTACCGGCGTGCCCGAAAGTGAAGTGCGCGTGCGGCTTGTCGATTTTCCCAAATCCAACATGGGCATGGCGGGCGGGGTGAGCGCCCGCGCAATGGGCCGCTGAAACCCCTTATTGGCCGGCCGCCCGTTGCGGCCACCCGTTTTCTTTCACGCGCTGTCGAATCGGTACCGATGGTGCGGCGCGCATCGATACAGGAAAGCACATGGCAAGCCACGACAGCGACGCAGGCACTCAGGCGCTAGGCCTTGAGCACGCGCGCAAGCTAATCTCTTTCTGGACACAGGCGGGCCCCAAAGCCTGGTTCGCCAAGAACGACGATTTTGACGCAGCCTTCCGCGAAGGCTTCATGACCGAACATTGGCTGGCGGCGCGGGGCGGGCTCGATGGCTGGGCCGCCGAGCCGCAGGGAGCGCTTGCCTTGGTCTTGCTGCTGGATCAGTTCCCGCGCAATGTGTTTCGCCACACCCCACACATGTTTGCCACCGATGGCCTGGCTCGAAAGCATGCGCGCGCCGCGATTGCCGCAGGGCATCCCGACAAGGTCGACAAGCCGCTAGCCCTGTTTTTCTGCGTGCCCTTCATTCATTCGGAGGTGTTGTCGGACCAGCGCTACGGCGTCGAGCTGTATCGTCGCTATGCGCCCGACAACATCAGCTTTGCCGTGGATCATTGCGCCATTGTCGAGCGCTTCGGCCGTTTCCCGCATCGCAACCCCCTGATGGGGCGTGAGACCACACCTGAGGAAATCGAGTTCCTGAAAGAGGGCGGTTTCGCGGGCTAAGGTGGCGCCAGGCGCCGGCCTGCCGATATCGGGGGCTTTATTTCAGGCCAAGTTTGCGCGCCAGTTTGTGCAGGTTGCTGGGGTCGAGCTCCAGCGTGCGGGCGGCCTGCGCCCAGTTGTGCATGGCGTCGGCAAGCGCCTTGCGTATCGTCAGCCGCTGGAATTCCTCCGTTGCCGCGCGCAGCGAAACATGCTCGGCGCCCGCCACGGTGCGCGCCGCGGGCGAATCGGGATCTGCCAGGATGTCTGCCGATCCGTTGCCATAAAAGGGTTCCATGGCATACAGGTCATCGTTGTCGTCAGTGTCTTGCTGCGCGGGCGGCGCTGCTGCAGGGGTGATGGCGCTGTGCGCGGCCCCAGGCGGCTCATGTGTTTCGGTCTGATGGCCTGCGGCTCCCATGCTTTCCAGATCGAGCAGTTCAGGCCCCAGCGTCTGGATCTGGTCGCGTGAGGCGCCCCGGCTCAGGGCCTTGAGGGCCGCGCGGCTGATGACGTGTTCAAGTTCGCGCACATTGCCCGGCCACGCATAGCTCATCAGCGCGCGTTCCGCCGCATACGAAAGCCGCAGCCCGCGCAGCCCCAGCCGGGCGCGGCTGAACTCAAGAAAATGCCCGGCCAGCAGCAGGATATCCCTGCCGCGTTCGCGCAAGGGAGGGATATGCACGGGATAGACCGACAGCCGATGATATAGATCAGCCCGGAAATGACCCGCCTGGGTATTTTCCTTGAGCTGGCGATTGGTGGCGGCGATGATGCGAACATCCGTCTTGATCACATTGTCCGCCCCAAGGCGCTGAATTTCGCCATTCTGCAAGGCGCGCAGCAGCTTGGCCTGGATGCTGAGCGGCAGCTCGCCGACCTCATCCAGAAACAGCGTGCCGCCCTTGGCGGCTTCAAAGCGGCCCGCGCGGTCGGCGGTTGCGCCTGAAAAGGCGCCTTTCACATGCCCGAACAGCTCGCTTTCCGCCAGCGATTCAGGCAAGGCGGCGCAGTTGACATGCACCATAGGCTTGCGGCTGCGGCGCGAATGCCGGTGCAGGCGGCGGGCGAACAGCTCCTTGCCCACGCCCGTCTCGCCAAGCAGCAGGACCGGAAGATCGGAATCGGCAACGACATCGAGTTCGTGCAGCAGCCGGGAGATGGCCGGGCTCTCGCCCAGGATTTCGCTCTGGTCGACAACCTGCAGGGAATCGCTCAGCGTGCTGCCCAATTGCCGCAGGTTGCGATTCTCGCGTTCAAGCGCGGTAACCCGTATCGCGGCTTCCAGCGCCAACGCCAGTCGCTGCAGCCGGGCGATGGCTGCCGAGCTGAAAGTGCCTGTGCGCAGCGCATCAAGGGTGATCGCGCCCCAGAGCTTGCCTTCCGTATACAGGCTGATGCCTACGCAGTCATGAACCGGAAGCGGAGCGCCTTTCTTGTCGTCAAGCAGGCCATCATAAGGGTCCGGCAGCACGCTTGCCGGGTCAAACCAGGTGGGTTCGCGGCGGGACAGTATGGTCGCAAACCGGGGATGCTGGGCTACAACAAAGCGCCGCCCCATGGCCTCATGCCCCAGGCCCGAGGCGGCAACCAGCCGCAGGCTGTCGGCTTCCAGGGCAAGCAGCCCCACTGCATCGCATTCAAACTGCTCGCGCATGACATGCACCGCCCGCTGCAGGCGGACCGCGTTGGGAAGTTCATTGACCAGATCGGCCAGAAGCATTTGTTCCATAGGGTGGATTATACCGTCATAGGGTATTAATAACCATCGGTGTCAAGGGTGATTATTACCATGAAAGGGTGATTTTTACCCTTTTATTGTGATTATTCACAAGATAAATCAAATCTGCGGCTGGCACGGCTTTTGCGTAAGGAGGGGTGGGATCTTTTCCAGGAGTAGAAGCATCATGGACACGTTAGTGCCAGGCCGGTCGGGCGAAATCGACTGGCGACGGGAGCCCGTCTCCAGCCTGACCGGCTTCATTATCGAACGCTTTCACGCAGCGCACAGGGCTCAACTGCCCGAGCTGATCCAGCTTGCCCGGCGGGTCGAGGTGGCGCATGCCGGCAAAGATGGCTGCCCGGTTGGCCTGGCGGATTTGCTTGAGGCATTCAACCAGGAACTGGAGAGCCACATGACCAAGGAAGAGCGGGTGCTTTTCCCCATGCTGGCGCAGGGTGCCAGATCACAGGCGCGCGGGCCGATCTCTGTCATGAGGTATGAGCACCGGCATCACGCCGAGGCGCTGGCGCAGATTGCCAGCCTGACCGGCGGCATGACGGCGCCCGCCCATGCTTGTGCCACGTGGCAGCGGCTTTGCGAAGGGTTGCGCCAGTTCGATGAAGACCTGAACCGGCATCTACAGCTTGAGAACGACGTGTTGTTTTCACTTGATTCAGAAGTAGCAGAAGGAGCGCAAAATGCGTGAGTACAAGAAGTTATGGTGGTTATTGCTGGCTGTGCTGGCAGTGACATTTGCGGCCCTCGGATGGAGCGGCGTCGAGATCTATCGCCAGGTTCCGCCCATCCCCGCTCAGGTGGTGACAGAGTCCGGCAAGGTGCTCATGACCCACGACGATATACTCGATGGGCAGACTGCCTGGCAGACCACGGGGGGCATGCAGGTCGGCTCCATCTTTGGCCATGGCGCCTACCAGGCGCCGGACTGGACGGCCGACTGGCTGCACCGTGAAGCCACCGCATGGCTGGACCTGGCCGCGCGTGAAAAGGGCTATAACGCCTTCTCGGAGCTTGATTCGGGTGCGCAGGCCGCGCTCAAGCGTCAATTGCGCGACGAGTACCGCCGCAATACCCTGGCTCCGGACACCGGCATCGTGACGGTCTCCGACCGCCGCGCGCAGGCAATGGCGCAGACCGCCGAATACTACGTCAAGCTGTACGGCAGCGATCCCGAACTGCACCAGACACGCTCCAACTTCGCCATGAAGGAAGACACCCTGCCTGATGCGCAGCGCCGCCATGAGCTGACCAATTTCTACTTCTGGACCGCATGGGCCGCCAGCACGGAGCGTCCCAACAGCTCGGTGACCTATACCAACAACTGGCCGCATGAACCGCTGGTGGACAACCACCCCTCCACGGCCAATGTGGTGTGGTCTATCGTCAGTGTAGTCGTGCTGCTGGCCGGCATTGCCTTCCTGGTCTGGGGCTGGGCTTTCCTGCACCGTGAGGAACCCGAACCCGTTCCCCCCAAGAAAGACCCGCTCAGCCTGGTGGCGCTCACGCCATCACAGCGCGCGCTGGGCAAATACCTGTTCCTGGTTGTGGCTCTGTTTGTCTTCCAGGTGCTGCTGGGAGGCTTCACCGCCCACTACACCGTTGAAGGGCAGACTTTCTACGGCATTGACGTGTCGCAGTGGTTCCCGTATTCGTTGACGCGCACCTGGCACCTGCAGACGGCGCTGTTCTGGATCGCCTCGGGCTTTCTGGCGGCCGGGCTGTTTCTTGCCCCCATCATCAATGGCGGCAAGGACCCCAAATACCAGAAGCTGGGCGTGGATGTCCTTTTCTGGGCGCTGGTCGTTCTGGTGGTCGGTTCCTACATCGGCAACTTCCTGGCCATCAAGCACATCATGCCGGCCAAGCTGAATTTCTGGCTGGGTCATCAGGGCTATGAGTATCTGGAGCTGGGCCGTGTATGGCAGGTCGTGAAGTTCCTGGGCCTGGCCTTCTGGCTGCTGCTCATGCTGCGCGGCATCCTGCCCGCCTTCAAGAAGGGCGGAGACAAGAACCTGCTGGCGCTGCTGACCGCGTCAACCATTGCCATCGGCCTGTTCTACGGCACCGGCCTGTTCTATGGCGAGCGCACGCACATCACCATCATGGAATACTGGCGCTGGTGGGTGGTCCACCTCTGGGTGGAAGGCTTCTTTGAAGTATTCGCCACAACGGCGCTGGCTTTCATCTTCTCGTCCATGGGCCTGGTTTCGCACCGGGGCGCAACCACTGCCAGCCTGGCTTCGGCATCGCTGTTCATGCTCGGCGGCGTGCCCGGCACACTGCATCACCTGTATTTCGCCGGTACCACGACTCCTGTGATGGCCATCGGCGCGAGCTTCAGCGCGCTGGAAGTCGTGCCGCTCATCGTGCTGGGTCACGAGGCATGGGAAAACTGGCGCCTGAAGGCTCGCGCGCCATGGATGGAAGCTGTCAGGTGGCCGCTCATGTGCTTTGTCGCGGTGGCATTCTGGAATATGCTGGGCGCGGGCGTGTTCGGTTTCATGGTGAATCCGCCCATTTCCCTGTACTACATCCAGGGCCTGAACACCACGCCTGTCCATGCTCACGCCGCGCTGTTCGGGGTCTATGGCTTCCTCGCCATTGGCTTCACCCTGCTGGTGCTGCGCTACGTCGTGCCAGGCTTCAGCTTCAATGAGAAAGTCATGCGTACGGGTTTCTGGGGCCTGAATCTCGGCCTGGTGCTCATGATCTTCACCAGCCTGCTGCCCATTGGCTTCCTGCAGTTCCAGGCCAGCGTCACAGAAGGCATGTGGTATGCGCGCAGCGAAGAATTCCTGCAGCAGCCGCTCCTGCACACGCTGCGCTGGGTACGTACCTTTGGTGACGTAGTCTTCATCATCGGCGCGCTGTCCATCTTCTGGCAGGTTGTCATCGGCCTGTTCGGGCGCAAGACGCCTACCGCAGCGGTCGGCCTGGGCGCCGCCGCGGCGGAGTGACATCGCAGCGTTAACTGCGATAGCCGCAATGCCCGGCCGGCTCGCCGGTCGGGCAGGGCAGTCAGCCCCCTGCGGCAAAAACCTCCCGCGCGCTGACTGCCCGGCTTTTCATCGTCACACCCAAAAATCCCGGCTGGAATCCTTCCAGCCGGGATTTTTTTCGCCCTCCCTCTGACCAAGCGCACCCGCTCGTGGGCGCAAGCTCCTCATTCGCACGACAAGGGGAGGGTGAGATCCTTGCCTCGCTACCCCAGATGAGACGAGGACGGTGCTTTTTCCTGGCTTGGCATGTCGGCAAGCCCGTGAATGATGCCGCAGTCTTCGATGGCCTGCGGGCTGCCGCACTGCTGGCGCAGGCTTGTAAGCTGCTGCTTCAGGCGCCCCAGCTCGTCGATGCGCCGGTCCACATGCGCGATGTGTTCATCCAGCAGGGCGTTGACCGGCCCGCAATTGTCGTGTGGATGGTCGGCAAAGGCGAGCAGGGCGCGGATCTCGTCATGCGTCATGTCCAGGTTCCGGCAATTGCGTATGAAGCGCAGCCGCTCGAGATGGCTGGCTTCATAGCTGCGGTAATTGCCCTCAGAGCGCGGCGGTTCGGGCAGCAGGCCTTCCTTTTCGTAAAACCTGATGGTCTCGGTGCCGCATTTGGCCTGGCGGGCAAGTTCGCCAATCTTCATATTCCGGGCTCCATTAATCCTTATAGTTACTTTAAGGTATTTGTGGGCGAATTCGCAAGCACAGCCACCGGCTTCCCGCCCAGCCCCGCAAGGTTTCGACCGGGCGAAGCCCTGGAATCCGCAGAGGCGCCGCACCTGTGCCAAGCCCATGAATGGCTCCCAGCGCGCATGGGGATTATCCCTGAGCCGCGCTATTTGTTCTTGACAGCGGCGCAGCCGGCAGATTACATTTCCCTGAATCAAGGGGAGTAGCTTTCTTCCGACGCATCGTCATTACGGTACGCTTCATACAGGTACCCGGTGCTCGGGCGGCGCGGCAGCGCTGCAAGCAAGACCTTGCCGCCAAGGGCAAGGTGCGCACTCCTCTCGCAGCAGTGGCCCGTGTCCTATGCGGATCGGGCCATTTTCAATGGGCAGGCGATGGCGCCGCCCGTCTGCGAGGTTCGATCCAGGCTTCCCATTTATTCATTATTAATTTGCCGTGAGGATCAAACATGCTTGAGTTTTTGCAGACGATGAGCTGGGCCGCCGTATTCCAGATCATCCTGATCGACATTCTGCTGGGGGGCGATAATGCCGTCGTGATCGCCCTGGCGTGTCGCAACCTTGAGCCCAAGAAGCGCATGCAGGGCATTCTGTGGGGTACCGCGGGCGCAATCATTCTGCGCGTCGCCCTGATCGCCTTTGCCCTGACGCTGTTGAGCGTGCCTTTCCTGAAGATCGTGGGCGCAGTGCTTCTGCTCTGGATTGGTATCAAGCTGTTGGTTCCCGAGGAAGACGCCCATGACAAGATCAAGGGGGGCGCTTCGGTTTTTGCCGCAGTCAAGACTATCATCATCGCAGACTTCGTGATGAGCCTGGACAACGTCATCGCCATCGCGGGCGCGGCCCAGAACGCCGATCCCGGCCATCAACTGGGTCTGGTCGTCTTCGGCCTGATCGTCAGCGTGCCCATCATTATCTGGGGCAGCACGCTGGTCCTCAAGCTGATCGACCGCTTCCCGCTGACGGTGACCTTCGGCGCTGCATTGCTGGGTTGGATCGCCGGCGGCATGCTCGTTACCGATGTGTTCCTCACCAATCAGTTCGGTGTTCCGTCCACGGCCGTCAAGATCGGCGCCGAAGTGATCGGTGCGTTGCTGGTGGTTGGCCTGGGCATGCTGATCGCCCGTCGCAAGGGTGGGTCAGACAACGCTGAGCAGTCGGCCTGACGACTAGCCTGCTTGTCAGTATCGAGGGGGAGCTTTCGCAGCTCCCCTTTTTTATATGCTTTGGGAGGGGGCTTGACCTTGTAGTCGCTTTAAGGTGTGTACTGTGGGTATGGATGATTCAAGGATGGACAATATGCCCGAGAAGGTATCTGCACATCGACTGCATGACGAAACAAGCGGCTCATGCTGCCATGGTCATGAGCACCATGAGCATCATGAGCACGGGCATGAGCATGGGCATGAGCACGGCAACGCGGCTTCGCTGGAACTGGCGGGAGGGGGCGGTGCTGTGTCGCTTTCATGCTGCGGCGGGCACGATGACGCGCAGCATGCGCACGCTCACGGCGATGGCGGTTCCGGTACACGCTGGTGGCCGCTGGCCATTGCGATGATCGCCGCCGTTGCCGCCGAGGCTGTTGGCTGGGTTGGCGGCCCCGGCTGGCTCTCGCTGGCGCTTGCGCTTGCCGCGATTGCGTTGAGCGGGGTTGGCGTCTATCGCCAGGGTATCGCGTCCCTGCTCAAGGGCGACCTCAATATCAATGCGCTCATGGGCATTGCCGTGACCGGCGCGGTGCTGTTGGGCCATTGGCCCGAGGCGGCCATGGTCATGGTGCTGTTCACCATCGCTGAAGCCATCGAGGAAAAATCGCTGGACCGCGCCCGCGATGCCATTGGCAAGTTGATGGAAGTCGCGCCCGAGAGGGTAACGGTGCGGGGGGATGATGGCGCCTGGACACAGGTGCCCGCCGCAAATGTTGCGCCGGGCGCCGTCTTGCGCGTGCGGCCAGGAGAGCGTATCGGCCTGGATGGCATAGTAACGGCGGGGGTATCGGCGGTTGATCAGGCACCTATCACCGGTGAAAGCATCCCCGTAGGCAAGCAATCGGGGGATAGCGTCTATGCGGGAACCATCAATGGCATGGGCGAGCTGGAATATCGCGCAACCTCAGGCTTTCAGGACACGACGCTGGCCCGCATTATCGTTGCCGTGCAGCAGGCGCAAGCGCGCAAGGCGCCCATACAGCGCTTCGTGGACCAGTTCGCCCGCATCTATACCCCGATTGTCGCCGCCCTGGCGCTTGCCATCGCTGTGCTGCCCCCGCTCCTGCTGTCGGGTGCAAGCTGGGGGGAATGGGCCTACAAGGCATTGGTACTGCTAGTTATAGCCTGCCCCTGCGCGCTGGTCATATCGACCCCCGTGGCTGTGGTCAGCGGCCTGGCCGCAGCGGCTCGCCATGGCATTCTTGTCAAGGGCGGTGTCTACCTGGAGCGAGGCCGCAAGCTGCGGTGGCTGCTGCTGGACAAGACAGGCACGCTGACGACTGGTTCGCCCGGCCTGATGGAGACGGTTTCCCTGGCGCCGGACCTGGATGCCGGCCATTGCCGTGTGCTGGCGGCCAGCCTGGGTGTCCGATCCGATCACCCAGTGTCTCGCGCCATTGCGCGCGGCGTGGAGGCTGCGTTCCTGGACGTGGCAAATTTCCAGGCGGAGCAGGGCGCGGGGGTGCATGGCACGATCTCGGGGGAAACATATTTTCTTGGCAGCCCCCAGTGGCTCGATGCCCAGCTTGATCCGGCCGCGCGGCAAATCATTGCCGATCAGCAGGCGCAGGGGCGCACAGTCAGTGTGCTGGCGACCAGCAGTCGCGCGCTGGCGGTATTCGGTGTTGCCGACCGGCTCAAGCCGGCCAGCCAGCAGGCGGTGCAAGATTTGCATGCCCTGGGTTTGCGCACAGCCATGGTGTCAGGCGACAACGCTGTCGTGGCGCAGAGTATCGGCGCGCAGGTGGGGGTGGGCGAAACCCATGCCGGCCTGCTGCCGGAAGACAAGCTTGCCCTGCTTGAGCGCTATGCGGGCGAGGGGGACATAGGCATGGTGGGAGACGGCATCAATGATGCGCCTGCCCTGGCGCGTGCGGACATTGGCTTTGCCATGGGCGCCATGGGCACCGACACAGCCATCGAAACCGCGGATGTCGCCTTGATGGACGACGACCTGCGGAAAATCCCCCGCTTCATCCGCCTCTCTCGCGCCACACACGCGGTGCTTGTGCAGAATATCTGCGCTGCGCTCGGCATCAAGCTGGCATTTCTGGCGTTGACGATTGCGGGGCTGGGCACCATGTGGATGGCTGTTTTCGCCGATGTCGGCGCCAGCCTGCTGGTGGTCGCCAATAGCCTGCGGCTGCTGCGCAAATAGGCGCATCCAGCCGCGGGCGGGCCAGGCCTAGCGGCGCGAGCTGCCTATCATCAGCGCACTGACAATCGCGGCAATGCCCAATGCCATCCCGGCAACGCGCCAGGGGTGGTCGCGCACATATTCTTCGGTTTCATCGTACCGGCGATGCAGCGCTTCGGCGGCGCTGTCGCGCCAGTCTTCCACGCCGGAACGCGCGGCATCAAGTTGCTGCTGCAGCCGCAGCCGTGCTTCCTGAACTTCGGCGCCTGTATAGGACGCGGTTGACCGCAGCAGATCCTCGGAGGAGGCGATGAGCTTGCGCACGTCGCGCCGCACGCGGCGGCGATGCCTGTCGGGTGAATGGCTATGGTTGAATAGTGTGGACATTCCGGCTCCTTCAAATCACCAGTGATTTCCCATAGCTTACACCAAGCAAGTGGCGTGCCCGCAACAGCCATGAAAGGCGTAAATTCGCGGCATGTGTGCATAAGATTATAATGCGATAAACATTTAATTAGCTTTTGGGCGGATTCATGATCGCTTTGCTGGAGGCACGGCGCGCCGGGCTGTTTGCGCGCGCACACTGGGCATCCAACCTGCTTGCCGGTGTCATCGTGGGGGTCGTGGCCTTGCCGCTGGCCATGGCGTTTGCCATTGCTTCTGGCGTGAAGCCGGAGCAGGGCCTGTATACAGCCATCATCGCGGGCATCGCGGTATCGCTTCTCGGGGGCAGCCGGGTGCAGATCGCCGGCCCGACCGGCGCGTTCATTGTGATTCTGGCAGGGGTGGTGGCCGATCATGGTGTACAGGGGTTGCAGATCGCCACGCTGATGGCGGGGATCATCCTTCTGCTGTTCGGCCTGGCGCGCATGGGCGCGGTCATTAAATTCATTCCTTTGCCGGTCATCGCCGGTTTTACGGCGGGCATAGGCATCATCATCTGGGTGGGGCAGTGGCAGGCCTTCTTCGGCCTGCCCGAAGTCGCCGGCCAGCATTTCCATCAGAAACTATGGGGCTTGCTGCAGGTGCTGCCCGAGCTGGACCCTGCCACGACAGCCGTGGGCCTGATGTCGCTGGCGCTGGTTGTCTTCGCGCCGCGCATACCCTGGATGGCGCGGGTGCCGGGACCGCTGGTTGCCCTGGTGGTGATGACGGCGGCGCAATCCATGCTGGGTCTGGATTCCGTCGCCACGATTGGCTCCATGTTCGGTGAGATTCCGCGCGGGCTGCCCGGCATCGAGGTGCCCCAGATCACGCTGACACGGCTTGTCGAGCTGATCGGGCCTGCTTTTGCCATCGCCATGCTGGGCGCAATCGAATCTTTGCTGTCCGCCATTGTCGCGGACGGCATGGCGGGCACTCGCCACAATTCCAATCAGGAGCTGATCGGGCAAGGCATTGCCAATATTCTGTCGCCTCTCTTTGGCGGCATTGCCGCCACCGGAGCCATTGCCCGCACGGCAACCAATATCCGCAATGGAGGCAACAGCCCCTTGGCCGGGGTGGTGCATGCCTTGACCCTGGTTCTTGTCCTGCTGGTGCTCGCGCCGCTGGCAGCCAACATACCGCTCGCTACGCTTGCGGCGATTCTTTTTGTGGTGGCCTGGAACATGAGCCAGGTCAGGCACGTCGCCCGCATGGTTCGCCGCGCGCCTCGGGCCGATGTTGTCATCCTGCTGGTCACGCTCTTGCTGACGGTATTCACCGATCTGGTTGTGGCGGTCAATATCGGTGTTGTGCTTGCCATGCTGCATTTTATGCGGCGCATGTCGGAAAGCGTGGTGGTGCGGCGTGAGGACGGCGCAGCGCTGCAGCGCGAACTGGGAGCCTATGCCCAGGACACGCTGCCTGCCAATGTGCTGGTCTACACGGTCGAGGGTCCGTTTTTCTTTGCCGCCGCGGATGCCTTCCAGCGCGCGCTCGAAGGCACGCATACCGATCCGGCCGCCGTGATCATCCGTCTGTCCCACGTCCCTTTCATCGACGCCACGGGCCTGCAGGCGCTTGAGTCGGTCATCGTTGACCTGCAGTCGCGCGGCGTGCATGTGATGCTTGCCGAAGCCAATAGCCGCGTCCTCGGAAAGATGCGCAGAATGGGGCTTGTGGAAAGGCTGGGTCCGCATGGCGTGCAGCATTCCGTCGCCCAGGCTCTTACCGCCTGGGAAGCGCTGGGGAAGCAGGCTACTTCTTCTTGATGCCGGGTTCTTTCGCGGCGGCGGGCGAGGCCAGCCTGGGGTTGCCCACCGTCGCCCGTGTATAGCTCACCCCGTGTTCGGCCAGATAGTTCCGTATGAGCTGGCGCACCACCTGCGAGGGCGTGATGTCCTGGCTGGCGCACAGGCGCTCGAATGCCTTCTTCTTATTGGGATCTATCAGTACGGTGAGCCGAGCAGTCTTGCTTTCCATGAGAGGTCGTGCCGGGCCGGTGGCGCCGGAGCCATGGTCAATTATGATAATTTGATTATAATGCATGCCGACGCATAGGGCATGCCACGCGCCGCATCATCGAGCCGGGCTGGCCTGTGCGATTTCCCGCGCGATCGAAACCTGCAGCCGGGACATGAAATCGTCGCCAGCATCCGGATCGCACAGGTCCGACAATGAGGCGGCGCGCTCCGGCAGATACTGCTTGCCGCTGCCCAGCAGCGACTCGAACAGATTTGCCCTGGCAGTGACTGCTGCCACGTCCACCTGCGCAAGCACGAGCGCGTGTGCCATGACCACCTGCACTGTCTGCCCATCGGCGGTCGCCCCTGGAACGCGGCGCCACAGCTGCGCGGTGCCGGCAACCTTGCGCACCCGAGCAGCAGCGCCGATGGCCAGATTGAATCGTCCGTCGCAGAAAGAGCCCGCGACCGGCGCGGGATGGCTGTCGATACCGAAAGGGCGTATGGCATCAGCCAGTATGCGGCACAGCAGCAGATACGCTTCGTCTGATCCGTCCAGCGGCTTGCCCTCGGCCTGCCATGCCAGGCTGAGATTCAGTATCCCCGGCCCCTGAGGCACGATGCCGCCTCCCGAAAGCCGGACGCTGACCGGCCAGCCTTCGCGCCCGAAGCGTTCGCATGCCGCATCGAAATCGGCATACCGCCTGTATGTGCGCGGCACGACCAGGCCTTGCCCGGATTGCCACATCATCGCAACCGGGCCCGTGCGCGCCGCCCGTTCGATCAGCTGTTCATCCGCAAGCGGACCCCAGGCCTCCCCGGATGAGTGCGGCATCAACTCGAAACCCATGGCCGGCCTTACCCCTGGAGCTGGGAGGTCTTGGTCGTGAATTCCTCGTCCGACATGAAGAAGTATCGCAGCGCATCCACGAAGCCGAGAATCACGGCGAGCGGCGCGAAGAAATACAGTATCAGCAGGTAAATGACCCCCGCCCCGATCTGGCCCACATAGAAGCGGTGCGCACCGAGCCAGCCCAGGAAAATCGCCAGCACAATTGCGATCTTGCGCTGGCTGTGCGGGCGCTTGATGTCCGAGCCCTTGTTCTTGATGATCCAGTACGTCACGGGCACGGTCAGCACCAGCGCCATGATGACTTTCCCCGGATGCGCGGAGATGTAGTCCGCGACCAGGTAGTACAGGTCGGAGAAATTATGGATGACCACGCCCGCCAGATGGGAGATCCAGTGGAATGCCTGCGTTGCAATGGTCTCCCCGAATGTGAGGGCAACCAGGATAATGATGAAGACGGCAACCGCCAGGACGATTTTCTGCACCATGATAGGAGCTGTGCCTCCGCGAGGTATAAAGGGAATAGTGTATGACAGCGGGCCCCGGCGCAAGTTCGGCTTCCGGCCGCCCCTTCCGGCAGATGCCTGAATATGCTGTCGCCACACTATATCGCGGCGGACAGGTCCCCGCGTGGCCGCGCTAGCGCCGCTTCAGTCTCCACAGCGAAGTGACCTCGGCGCGCCGGGCGGCATGCAGAGGGTCGGCGGCATCCTGCGCCTTGGGATGGCGGGGGCGGGCGTCCAGCCTGCCGGCGACCTCCAGCCCTGCCTCGGCAAAAGCCTGGGCCAGAAAGCCGGGCGCGCGCAGCCCCAGGTGTTCGGCCAGGTCGGACATGATAAGCCAGCCTTCGCCTTCGTCTTCCAGGTGTTCGCCCAAGCCGCGCAAGAAACCCAGCAGCATGCGGCTGTCCGGGTCGTACAGGGCATGTTCTATCGGTGTGGTCGGCCGTGCCGGCAGCCAGGGTGGATTGCATACCACCAGGGGGCTGCGGCCGGAAGGAAAAAGATCGGCCCGGACGATGCGCACGGCATCCTCAAGGCCAAGCCTGGCCATATTGTCTTGCGCGCATGCAAGCGCGCGTTCATCCTGATCGGTGGCGACGACCTGCTTCACCCCTCGTGTTGCCAGCAGGGCGGCGAGCACCCCGCTGCCGGTGCCAATATCGAATGCGAGGCGGGTCGAAGGCAGCGGCGCTTGGGCAAGCAAGTCCAGATATTCGCCCCGATTAGGTGAAAACACCCCATAGTAAACATGAATATTGCCGCTCAGGCCCGGCACCGGCACGCCTTTCTTGCGCCATTCCCAGGCGCCGATATATCCCAGCAGCGCCCTGAGGGGAATCAGCAGCGGCGCCCGCACCGGTCCAATCGCAGCCACGCATGCCTGCGAGATATCGGGGGCGCGCCGCAGCGCCAGCACGGGCGGTTTGTGCGCGGCATCGGTGGCGGGTGCAACCTTCACCAACAGGCGATTGAGCAGTTGCGCCCGCTGGGACTGCCGCATGCGATGGCGGTTGAACAGTTCCCGTGGCGCCAATGTGCTGTCGTCCCCATGTGCCGCCGAGGTGTCGGCGGCGTCCTGGCCGGCCCGTCCGGATGCGGGACGTTTCTTGGCGCCGCGCCGGGATCGGGGACCCATATGCTCGTCCACCCGTCGCGCCAATGCCTGCAAAAGCTGCTTACCGTTATGAAAATCGCCTTGCCAGAGTATGGCAGTGCCCTGGCTGGCAAGGCGAAAGGCCGCGTCCGCGCTCAGGGTGTCGTCGCCCGTCACGATGCGGCGGGGCACCGCGCCGTGCTCCGCGGTTCGCCAGTCAGCGGCATGCGCCTGCCCGCCTTCCTGCCATGTGGCGCAGTCGTCGTTGTGTGTCATCTAGTGCGTGTTCCTGTGTGCGGGAAGCGGCTTTGCTGCCGATAGGCATGGTTGCGGGCGGGACTGGCCTGCCTGCTGGCCCCGATGATACCTATTCCGCGCACGCCTGCCTGACAGCGTGCTCCCAGCCCGCCATCAGCTCCTGCGCCCGATGGGAAGGCAGTTGCGGATCGAACTGCCGCTCAACCTTCCAGTGTGAGGAAAGCTCTTCCTTGTCCTGATATACGCCGCTGGCCAGGCCTGCGAGATAGGCCGCGCCAAGGGCTGTAGTCTCGACCATGGTGGGTCGCAGCACAGGTATGCCGAGCAGGTCAGCCTGGAACTGCATCAATAAATCGTTGACGCAGGCGCCGCCATCCACGCGCAATTCCGTCAACGGCTTGCCGCCCGCGGCGACCGCATCGCGGCTCATGGCCTGCAGCAGCGCCGCGCTCTGGTAGGCAATGCTTTCCAGGGCAGCCCGCGCGATGTGCGCCATGGTCGAGCCACGTGTAAGGCCGGTGATCGTGCCGCGCACATCTGGTTTCCAGTAAGGGGCGCCCAGGCCGGTGAACGCGGGAACCAGCATGACGCCGCCCGCATCGGGCACGGTGCGGGCCAGCGCCTCCACCTGGCTGCTGCGCTCGAAGGCGTCCAGCCCGTCGCGCAGCCACTGCACGACTGCGCCTGCCACGAAGACACTTCCTTCCATGGCGTATTCACGTTCGGGCCCGATCTGGGCGGCGCTGGTCGTCACCAGCCCATTGCGGGATGTCTGGAATTTGCTGCCAGTGTGCATCAGCATGAAGCAGCCTGTGCCATAGGTATTCTTGGCCATGCCTTCGCTGAAGCATGCCTGGCCGAACAGCGCGCTCTGCTGGTCCCCCGCCACGCCGCGAATGGGAATCGCCGCGCCCAGCAGGTCGGGCGCAGTATCGCCGAACTCTGCTCCCGAGGGCAGCACGCGGGGCATCAGGGCATGATCTATGTCCAGCATGCGCATCAGGCCTTCGTCCCAGGTATTGTCATGCACGTTGAAGAGCATGGTGCGCGAGGCGTTGCTGACATCGGTGACGTGCTGCCGGCCGCCGGTAAGCTGCCAGATCAGCCAGCTGTCTATGGTGCCGAATGCCAGCTCGCCCCGCCGCGCCAGGTCGCGGGCGCCGGGCACATTGTCCAGCAGCCATTTGAGCTTGGTGCCGGAGAAATAGGCATCGATGCGCAGCCCCGTCTTTTGCAGGATTTCGTCCTCATGCCCGGCTTCGCGCAATGCCGCGCACGTCTGTTCGGCCCGCCGGTCCTGCCACACGATTGCATTGTGAATCGGCGCACCGGTTTTGCGGTTCCAGACGACGGTGGTTTCTCGTTGGTTGGTAATGCCCACTGCGCGGATATCCGCCGCCCCCACGCCCGCCCGATCCAGGGCCCCTCGGGCCGTTTCCAGCTGTGTGCGCCAGATTTCCATCGGGTCATGCTCGACCCAGCCCGGCTGCGGGTAAATCTGCGCGAATTCCTTCTGGGCGACCCCGGCCATGTTGCCGGCCTTGTCGAAGACGATGCTGCGTGTGCTGGAGGTCCCCTGGTCGAGTGCGAGTATATAGGTCATGGCTGCGGTGTCGGCGTTGAATGGTTGGCAGTTTAAGGGCGCGGCGAATGCGCTACAAGCCGCATGCGCCGTCGGGCTTGCGGCATGCGGAGCCTCAGGCGACTTCCCAGCGCACGTCGGCCTGCGCCAGCAGTTCGACGAAGGGGGCTGGCGGTGCGGCATCCGTGAACAGCCTGTCTATCTGTGACAGCTGGGCGACCTGCACCATGGCCGGGCGGTTGAACTTGCTGGCATCCGCAGCCAGCCAGGTCTCCCGTGCGTGAGAGAGTATCGCCTGCGTCACTTTGACTTCGCGGTAGTCATAGTCGCGCAGCGATCCGTCCTCCTCAATGCCTGAAATGCCGATCAATGCGATATCCACCTTGAACTGGCGGATGAAATCGAGCGTTGCCTCGCCGACGATGCCATTGTCGCGCGGGCGCACCACGCCGCCGGTCACGATCACTTCGCACCGGTCGTTGCGGCTCAGGATGGCGGCCACATTGATATTGTTGGTGATGACGCGCAGGCCGGTATGGTGCAGCAAGGCCCGTGCGATGGCTTCCGTCGTGGTGCCTATGTTGATCAGCAGCGAGCAGTCGTTCGGCACCGCATTGGCCACGGCCTGGGCAATGCGGCGCTTGCCGCCGGCATTGAGGTTCTCGCGCTGGTGGTAGGCAATATTCTCGATTGTCGAGTTGGGCAGGCGGGCGCCGCCGTGAAACCTGGCCAGCAGCCCGGATTCCGAAAGCCGCTGCACATCGCGCCTGACGGTCTGTACCGTGACGTCCAGATGCTGGGCGAGTTCATCGAGGCTGCTGGCGCCGCGTCCATGAAGATGTTGCAGTAGCTTGAGCTGGCGGGGATTGGGATTCATGGTTATGTGCGGCATGACGGAACGTTGTCAATGTACATCGAAAGAAAACGAATCGACGCTAGGGTTTACGATGAGGTAAAATCGATCAGAAACGAAACATAATGCTCGAAACAGAACAACCTGGGTCCGGGCCGCGCCGCATGGCTGTCTGATCGACATGCGCGGCGTCCAGCCGGGCTGCCGGGGATGCGAGGTGTTTTACACTTATGGCTGCCATACTTACCGGTCTACACATTTTATGAGCACTCCAATTTCCCCTCTGGTGTCTGATCGGGCGGCCCTGTTTTCCGCGTTGGCAGGCCTGGGCCAGGTAGACCTTGCCGTGATCGGCGGGGGAGCCACGGGGCTGGGTGTGGCGCTCGATGCCGCGCTGCGTGGGCTGTCCGTCGTGCTGCTGGAATCATGCGACTTTGCCAAGGGCACCTCGTCGCGAGCGACCAAGCTCGTTCACGGCGGGGTGCGCTATCTGGCGCAAGGCGATATTTCCCTGGTGCGCGAAGCCCTGCATGAACGCGCCACGCTGCTGAGGAACGCACCGCATCTGGCGCGGCCGCTGGCTTTCGTCATGCCGAGCTACAAGTGCTGGGAAACCCCATTCTATGGCATAGGCCTGAAAGCCTACGATGCGCTGGCTGGAAGCGCAGGGCTCGGGTCCACGCAGTTCCTGGGCGCGGCAGGCACGCGCGGCTGCATACCGGGGGTGCGGGAACAAGGGCTCAAGGGCGGGGTCAAGTACTGGGACGGCCAGTTTGACGATGCGCGCCTGGCGCTTGCGCTGGCTCGCACTGCGGCGGCCCAGGGTGCGCTGCTTGTCAATTATTGCCCAGTCACCGGCCTGGTGCATGAAGAGGGCAGGCTTGCCGGCCTGTACTGCAAGGATGCGGAGACCGGGCAGGCCTACACCGTCAGGGCGCGCTGCATTGTCAATGCCACCGGGGTCTGGGTCGATGAAATCCGGTGCCAGGACGGCGAAGCCGCCGGGCGTGTCGCCAAGCCCATCGTGGCGCCCAGCCAGGGTGTTCATCTGGTGGTCGACAGCGACTTTTTCCCAGGCGATCATGCTCTCCTGGTGCCCAAGACCCAGGATGGACGCGTGCTTTTTGCCGTGCCCTGGCTGGGCAAGGTCATACTCGGCACCACGGATACGCCCCGCAGCGACCTGCTGCGGGAACCCACGCCTTTTGCCAGCGAGGTGCAGTTCATCCTGGGCGAGGCTGGCAAGTACCTGCGCCGCGCGCCCAGGCGGGAAGATGTGCGCAGCGTGTGGGTCGGCTTGCGCCCCCTGGTGCGCCATACCGGCGACGAGGCGGGTGAAACCAAGAAAATCAGCCGCGAGCATACTGTCCTGACCAGTGCCAGCGGCCTGGTCACCGTTACCGGGGGCAAGTGGACGACCTATCGCGCCATGGCCGAGGATGTTCTGGCCAAATGTGTGCAAGACCGGCTGCTGCCATCCCTGCCGCCATCCCGGACCGCTGATTTTCCCCTGGTCGGGGCGCCTTCCGACGGCAGCGCCCGCCGCTCCATCAGCGCCGTGCCCGGTCCGGGCGCCTACGGCACCGAGGCGCCCCTGCTGCGGGAGCTGCCGGGCGGGGAAACCGAGCTGGCGCCAGGGCTGACGGAAGGCATGGTGCGGTTTGCGGCGCGATACGAATATGCCCGCACGGTCGAAGACATGCTTGCCCGCCGTTCCCGGCTGCTGTTCCTGGATGCGAGGCAGGCTGCCGCCCTGGCGCCTCGTGTGGCCGAAATCCTGGCCGAGGAACTGGGG
>Ga0182749_1000416_pt1 | contig 40745 bp, 40 predicted proteins | sample eDN3rd37CKraftMG_FD_128875 | JGI IMG/M metagenome (GOLD analysis project Ga0182749, IMG submission 128875) | Enriched Miracle-Growth compost microbial communities from Emeryville, California, USA - eDNA 3rd pass 37_C Kraft MG (version 2) (version 2) ...
CGTCATCGTGGGCGTCCAGTGGGGAGACGAGGGCAAGGGCAAGGCGACCGACCTGCTCGGCGATCGCACCGACTGGGTGGTCAAGTTCAACGGCGGCAACAACGCCGGCCACACCGTCGTGATCGGCAACGAGAAGTACGCGCTGCACCTGTTGCCCTCCGGCATCCTCTCGCCCGGCGTGAACGCCGTCATCGGCAACGGCGTCGTGATCGACCTCGAGGTGCTCTTCGCCGAGCTCGACGCGCTGTCGGCGCGCGGCGTGGACATCTCCAAGCTCAAGGTGAGCGCCAACGCGCACCTCATCACGCACTACCACCGCACCCTCGACAAGGTGACCGAGCGCTTCCTCGGCAAGAGGCAGATCGGCACGACCGGGCGCGGCATCGGGCCGGCCTACGCCGACAAGATCAGCCGCGTGGGCATCCGCGTGCAGGACCTCTTCGACGAGTCGATCCTGCGTCAGAAGGTGGAGGGCGCTCTCGACCAGAAGAACCATCTGCTCGTGAAGGTCTTCAACCGGCGGGCGATCACGGTCGACGAGATCGTCGACGACCTGCTGTCCTACGCCGAGCGGCTGCGGCCGATGGTGTGCGACACCGGCCTGCTGCTGACGCAGGCCCTGGACCGCGGCGAGGTCGTCGTGTTCGAGGGCGGTCAGGCGACCATGCTCGACGTCGACCACGGCACCTACCCCTACGTCACCTCGTCATCGGCGACCGCGGGCGGCGCGGCGACGGGCTCCGGCGTCGGCCCGAACCGCCTGGACCGGATCGTGGGCATCGTCAAGGCCTACACGACGCGGGTGGGCGCGGGGCCCTTCCCGACGGAGCTGTTCGACGAGCAGGGCGACTGGCTGCGCGCACAGGGCTTCGAGTTCGGCACGACGACAGGCCGCCCGCGTCGCGTCGGCTGGTACGACGCCCCGATCACCCGCTACGCCACGCGCATCAACGGCATCACGGACCTCGTGCTCACGAAGCTCGACGTGCTGACCGGCCTCGACGAGATCCCGGTCTGCGTCGCCTACGACGTCGACGGCGAGATCTACGACGAGGTTCCCGTCAACCAGACCGACTTCCACCACGCCAAGCCCGTGCTGCGGTCCTTCCCGGGCTGGAGCGAGGACATCTCCGGGTGCCGCACGTTCGAGGAGCTGCCGCAGACCGCGCAGGACTACGTGCTCGCGCTCGAGGAGATGAGCGGCACCCGCATCTCGGTGATCGGCGTCGGTCCCGCCCGCGACGCCGTCATCGTGCGCCACGACCTCGTCGACTGATCGGGATCAGGACGGCGCCATGCGCAGGGCGCCGTCCATCCGGATGGTCTCGCCGTTGAGGTAGTCGTGCTCGACGATCGCCTGCACGAGCTGGGCGAACTCGTCGGGCCGCGCGAGCCGCCGCGGGAACGGGATCGACGCCGCGAGCGACGCACCCACCTCCGGGCCCAGTGAGGCCATCAGCGGGGTGTCGACGATGCCGGGCGCGATCGTGTTGACCCGGATGCCGTGCGCGGCCAGGTCGCGCGCGGCCGGCAGCGTGAGGGCCGCGACCCCGCCCTTGGACGCGGCGTACGCGGCCTGCCCGATCTGCCCCTCGAACGCGGCGACGGAGGCCGTGTTGACGATCACGCCGCGCTGACCGTGCTCGTCCGGTTCCGCCCGAGCGATCCGCTCCGCTCCCAGGCGCAGCACGTTGAACGTGCCGACGAGATTCACCTCGACGACGCGGCGGAACAGCTCGAGCTCGTGCACGCCGCGTGAGGAGAGCACCTTCCGTGCCGGCGCGATGCCGGCGCAGTTGACGACCACGCGCAGCGCGGGGTCGCCGTCGCCCAGGGCGTCGAGCGCCGCGGCGACATGGGCCGGATCGGTGACGTCACCACCGACGTAGCGCACACGATCGCTGTCGGTGCGCCCCTCGATGGCGGCCGGCAGGTCGAGCGCCACGACGAGGGCGCCCGCTGCGGCGAGGCGCTCGACGGTGGCCGCGCCGAGGCCCGAGGCGCCACCGGTGACGACGGCGGCGGTGTTCGCAAGATCCATGCCGTGACGGTATCGCGGGACGGCGGCCGCGGGCACCCCTCCCGCAGCCGGCGCGGGTGCGCTCGGTCGGCGGAGGGGCACCCCCCGTCGTCGGAGCGGTGGGGCCGGTGGCGCCGGCTGGAGCGGCTGCGACCACGCGGGCGCCGGTGATCCGGCGACCCAGCGCCGCCTCCGACGACGGGCCTCCGCGCCGTGCGCACGATCAGCAGACCCGCGCTCGCCGCTCTGCGAGGATCGACCCATGAGGTTCTTCATCGGCGGGCGCGGATCCGACATGGGCGGAGAGGGCGCCGGCATCGGCGTGGTCACGGCCGGCGACGCGGACTCCCCGCTCGCCTCGGGGGCGCTCGCGCACCGGGGCGACGCGGTCGAGACGCCGTCGCCCACGTGGATCGCCCGCCACCCCTCGGCGCCGGTCGTGTACGCCGCGCTCGAGGGCGCGCAGCGCGTGGCCGCGTTCCGCCGCACGGGCGAGACCACCCTCCAGCCGCTCGGGTCGGTGGCGGCCGGCGAGGCCGTGTGCCACGTCGCCGTGGCGCCCGACGGCTCCCGGCTCGTGGCGTCCTGCTGGGGCGACGGGCGCGTCGTCCACGTCCCCCTCGCGCCGGACGGGCGCCCGGGCGAGCCCGCGCTCGCGGCGGCGGCCGTCGATCCCTACCGCGCGATCGACACCACGCCGTCGCTTCCCGACGACGACGGCCCGATCGATCCGGTCGCCGCCGGCGAGGATCCCGCGCAGATCGCCGCGCGGCTGCTGCGGCAGGCCACGGGCGAGCCGGACCCGTTCGACGATCCCGCCGTGCGCGAGGTGATGGAGCTGGCCCGGCGGGCCGAGCGCGAGGCGACCGCGGGCGCGGGGCTCGTCCTGCCCGCGCCGGCGCCCGATGCCGCCGACGAGCCGCGGCCCTCGCGCGCGCACGCCGCGCTGTTTCTGCCGGACGGGCGCGTCGCGACCACCGACCTCGGCTACGACCTCGTCCGGATCTGGCGCGTCGGCCCCGGCGGGCTCGTGCCCGACCACGAGGTCGTGCTGCCGTTCGGCTCGGGCCCGCGGCACCTGCTGCTGCACCCGAGCGGATTCCTGCACGTGGTCACCGAGCTGACGTGCGAGGTGTTCGTGCTCGCGCGCGGCGCCGACGGCCGCTGGGCCCTGCGCGCGGGCGCGCAGACGGGGGCCGCCGACGGCGACACCGCGGCCGAGCTGGCCGCGTCCCGCGACGGCCGGCACCTGTACGCGGGCCTGCGCGGCAGCGACACGATCTCGGTGCTGCGCGTGGGCGGCGACGGCGATCGGCTCGAGCGGGTCGCGCTCGCCGAGTCGGGCGTCGTCAAGCCGCGCCACCACGTGATCGTGCGCGACACCCTGCTGGTGGCCGGGCAGGGCTCGAACGAGATCGTCTCGCTGCCGATCGACGAGCGCACCGGCTTCCCCGGCCGGGTGCGCCACCGGCTGTCGTATCCGGCCCCGACCTGCCTGCTCCCGGTGGCCTGACGTGGCGGCAGGCGACCGCGCGCCGCGCGACGTCGGTACGCTCGGATCATGACCGCTGCCGCCGAGGACCCCCGCGACACCCTGCTGCGCCTGCGGGCCAGCATCGACAACATCGACGCGGCGCTGGTGTACCTGCTGGCCGAGCGGTTCCGCGCCACGCAGCAGGTGGGGCTCCTCAAGGCGCAGCACGACATGCCGGCCTCCGACCCGGATCGCGAACGCCGCCAGGTGGCGCGCCTGCGCGAGCTCGCCGAGGCGGCGCACCTGGATCCCGAGTTCGCCGAGAAGTGGTTCAAGTTCGTGGTGGCCGAGGTGATCCGCCACCACGTCGCCGCGGGCGCCGAGGACAACGAGCGGGCCTGACGCCGCCCGACCGCACGAAGCAAGGGAGCGACATGACGGAAGACATCAAGAAGGGGCTCGCGGGCGTCGTCGTCGACCACACCGCGATCTCGAAGGTCAACCCGGAGACGAACAGCCTCCTCTACCGCGGCTACCCCGTGCAGGAGCTCGCCGCGACCCAGCCGTTCGAGGCGGTCGCCCACCTGCTGTGGCACGGCGAGCTGCCGGGCGACGACGAGCTGGCGGCGTTCCGCGCGAGCGAGCGCGCGCATCGCGCGCTGCCGCCGGAGGTCAAGGCCGCCATCGACCTGCTGCCGGTCGCGTCGCACCCGATGGACGAGGTGCGCACGGCCGTGAGCGTGATTGGCGCCGCCGACACCGCGGGCGCCTCGGCGCTCGATGCGGTCGGGACGCCCGAGCAGAACCTCGAGCGCAGCAAGCGGCTGTTCGCGGTCCTGCCCGCCATCGTCGCCTACGGCCAGCGCCGCCGGCGCGGGCAGGAGCCGGTCGCGCCGCGCGACGACCTCGACTACTCGGCGAACTTCCTGTGGATGACGTTCGGCGAGGAGGCGCATCCCACCGTCGTGGACGCCTTCAACCGATCGATGGTCCTCTATGCCGAGCACTCCTTCAACGCGTCGACGTTCACGGCCCGCGTGATCACCTCCACGCTCAGCGACCTCTACTCGGCGGTCGTGGGGGCCATCGGCGCCCTCAAGGGACCGCTGCACGGCGGCGCGAACGAGGCCGTCATGCACATCTTCGACGAGATCGGCGACGCGGAGAACGTGGTGCCGTGGCTCGACGCGGCCCTCGCCGAGAAGCGCAAGATCATGGGCTTCGGCCACCGCGTGTACAAGCGCGGCGACTCGCGCGTGCCCACCATGCAGGCGGCGCTCGAGGGCCTGGCGGCGCACTACGACCGCCCCGACCTGCTCGAGCTCTACACGACGCTCGAGCGCGAGTTCGTGGGGCGCAAGGGGATCTACCCGAACCTCGACTACCCGTCCGGTCCGGCGTACAGCCTCATGGGCTTCGACACGCTCACCTTCACGCCGCTGTTCATCGCCGCGCGCATCGTCGGGTGGACGGCGCACGTCATGGAGCAGCAGGCCGCCAACGCCCTGATCCGCCCGCTCGCCGCATACAACGGCCCCGACGAGCGGCACATCGACGGGTACGTGCCGACCGAGGCCGAGCTCGAGGCCGTGCACCGCGAGGCCGAGGCGGGCTGACCCGATGGGCGACGAGAGGGTCGTCATCGTCGCCGGCGCGCGCACGCCCGTCGGCAGCTTCGGCGGCGTGTTCCGCGACACCCCCGCGCACGAGCTCGGCGCCGCGGCGGCGACCGAGGCGCTGCGCCGCGCGGGCGTCGGCCCGGACCAGGTGGACGAGGTCGTCATGGGCTGCATCGGGCAGGTCGCCGGCGACGCGTTCAACGCCCGCCGCGTCGCGCTCGCGGCCGGCATGCCCGTGCGCACCCCCGCGCTGACGGTCAACCGCCTCTGCGGGTCGGGCCTGCAGGCCATCTGGTCGGGCGCGCAGGAGCTGCTGTGGGGCGGCGTCGACGTGGTGGTCGCGGGCGGCGACGAGAACATGAGCCGCCTGCCGTTCTACGACTTCGACGCGCGATGGAACGATCGGCTGGGCCACCGCACGCTCGTCGACGGCACCCTCGCCATGCTGACGGATCCGTTCTCGGGCATCCACATGGGCGTCACGGCCGAGAACGTCGCCACGAGGTACGACGTCTCGCGCGCCGAGCAGGACGCGTTCGCGCTCGAGAGCCAGCGCCGCGCGGCGTCGGAGGCGGCGCGCGCCGCGTTCGCGGAGGAGATCGTGCCGGTCACCGCGGGCGGCCGACGGCCGGTCGAGGTCGCGCGAGATGAGCCCCCGCGCCCCGACACGACCCTCGAGGCCCTCGCCGCGCTGCGACCGGCGTTCCAGGAGGAGGGATCGGTCACCGCGGGCAACTCCTCGGGGATCAACGACGGCGCCGCCGCCACCGTGCTGCTGCGCGCCGGCGACGTGCGCGAGCGCGGACTGCCGGGCCTCGCGACGATCGAGGCTGTCGCCACGGCGGGCAATGAGCCGGAGCTCATGGGCTACGCCCCGGTCTACGCCCTGCAGCGCCTGTTCGAGCGCACCGGACTGACGGCGGCCGACGTGGACGTCATCGAGCTGAACGAGGCGTTCGCCGCCCAGGCCGTCGCGGTCATCCGCGACGCCGGGCTCGACCCCGAGCGCACCAACCCGTACGGCGGGGCGATCGCGCTCGGCCACCCGGTGGGCGCCACGGCCGCGATCCTCACGCTCCGCGCCGCCCTCGACCTGCATCGCCGCGACCTCGAGCTGGCGGTCGTGACCATGTGCATCGGCGGCGGCCAGGCCCTCGCGGCCCTGCTGCGCCGCTGGGACGGCTGAGCCCGGTCAGACGGTGGTTTTGCGGAGCGTGGCGTACGCCCCCAGGGACAGCACCGCCGTGAGCAGCAGGGCCCCCAGCGTGAGCAGGAAGGGCCCGGTCTGCGCGAACCAGTCGATGACCGCCGGCCACGATCCCGTCCGCGTGATCACGAAGAGCGCGATGACGAGCGCGAGCCCGAGCGCCGTCAGCACCGCCGCGATCGCGAGGGTCCCGAAGCGCTTCCACACGGTCGCGGCCCAGAACCCGATCACGTAGAGCAGCAGGGTGACGGTGAAGTACGTCAGCCATGCGGACGCCCAACCGGGCTCGAAGAACCACTCGATGTAGGCGATCCGACCGTTCATGCCATAGCCGTTCGTCGCCATCTCGATGCCGGCGAGACCGAGGAAGATCGTGGCCATCATCGCCGCGCCGATCGCGCCGACCACCACGGTGCCGACGAAGAACTCGCGCCGCGTGATGCTCATCGCCTGCGAGAACGGGAAGGTGAGGGTCATCGCCTGTATGCCGAGGGCGAGGAAGTACCACAGCGGTGCCTGCGCGGCGCCGGAGGGCTTGAGGCCGTCGCCGGGGATCATGGCGAAGATCAGCAGGCAGAGCACGACCGTCGCGGTCATGATCAGCAGCGGCACCCAGACGAACGACTGCGTGTTGATGAGCTGCAGGCGCACGACGCTGAGCGTGCGGCTGCCGGTGCCGCGGCGTTCGGGGGCGGTGGCGGTGGTCATCGCAGTGCTCCTTCGGTCGAGATGGTCGATGTTCCGGCGGCGTCGCCCGAGCGCTGGGTCAGGCGCACGATCAGCTGCTGCAGCGGCACGGGCGCGAGGTCGAGCCCCGCGGCGGCGACCTCGCGACGTTCTTCGGCCGACAGCTGCCCGAGCAACGTGACCGAGGCCACCCGGCCGAGCGATTCGCGATGCAGCACCTCGCGACCGCGGATGAACCCGTCGATCAAGGCCGCGTCGCCGACGATGTTCGTCGCCTGCCCGCGCGCGTCGTCCACCGACTGGTCCATGATGATGCGGCCCTCGTCGATCACCAGGACCCGTTCGATGAGGTTGGAGATCTCGTCGATGAGGTGGCTGGAGAGGATGATCGTGCGCGGGTGCTCCGCGTAGTCCTGCAGCAGGCGGTCGTAGAAGATCTGGCGGGCCACGGCGTCCAGCCCCAGGTAGGGCTCGTCGAAGAACGTGATCTCGGCGCGCGACGCGAGGCCGATGATCACGCCCACGGCCGAGAGCTGGCCGCGGGACAGCTTCTTCGTGACGGTCTTCATCGGCAGCCGGAACGCGTCGATGAGCTCGTCGGCGAGGTCCTGATCCCAGTTCGGGAAGAACAGCCGGGCGGAGGCGAAGGCCGTCTTCGCGTTCGCCTCGTCCGGGTACTTCTGGCTCTCGCGCACGAAGCACACGCGGCTCAGCACGCGGGGGTTCTCGTACGGGTTCTCGCCGAAGACCCGGACGGATCCGCTCGTGGCGAAGTTCTGCGCCGTGAGGATCGACATGGCCGTGGTCTTCCCCGCGCCGTTGCGGCCGAGGAAGCCGTAGATCGCGTTGCGCTCGATCTGGAAGCTCACGTCGTCGAGCGCGAGCGTGTCCTTGTAGCGCTTGGTGAGGTGGTGCACCTCGATGACGGGATCCATGAGGGTCCTTCCGTGTCAGGGGGTGGTCGGGGTCGCGTGCTCGCTGATGAGCGCGCGGACGTCGTCGGGGGAGAGGCCGATGCGGCGGGCCTCGGTGAGGAGGGGGCGCAGGTAGGCGTCGGCGAACGCGGCCCGCCGCTCCGCCAGGAGCAGGTCCCGGGCGCCGGGGGCGACGAACATGCCGATGCCCCGGCGCTTGTACAGCACGCCCTTGTCGACGAGCATGCTCACTCCCTTCGCGGCCGTGGCCGGGTTGATGCGGTGGAACGCCGCGAGCTCGTTGGTCGACGGGGCCTGGGACTCCTCGGCGAGGGTGCCGTCCACGATCTCGTCCTCCACGCGCTCGGCGATCTGGAGGAAGAGGGCCTTGCCGTCATCGATCAACGTGACTCCCGGTGTATCGGTTACTTACTCGACTAACTAACCACCGAACCGACGCGATGTCAACGGCCGAATCCCTCCGGGAGAGCGGAGTAGTCTCGGAGCGTGTCCAGGATCCCGTCGATCGCCGACGTGGCCGGCGAGGCCGGCAGGTTCACGGACTACAGCGTGCCGGACGCGGGCATCCGCGCCATCTACACGCAGGAGAGCATCTGGCAGGCGTGGCTCGACGTGGAGGTCGCGCTCGCGCAGGCCGAGGCGGAGCTGGGGATCGTGCCCGCCGAGGCGGCGCGGCGCATCACCGAGGTCGCGCGCCTGGAGAACCTGAACCTCGATCGCGTCGTGGCGGACATGCGGATCCAGGGGCACCCGCTGATGCCGCTCATCGAGGAGCTCGTGCGCGTGGCCGGGGAGCCCGCCGGGGGCTGGGTGCACTGGGGCGCCACGACGCAGAACATCACGCAGTCGGGCAACGCGATCCTCATCAAGCGGGCGCACCGCATCATCAACCAGCTCGTGCTGGACTGCCTCGCGGCGATGGCGGACCTCGCCGAGCGCTCGGCCACGATGATCATGCCCGGCCGCACGCACGGCCAGCACGCCGTGCCCATCACGTTCGGCGTCAAGGTCGCCACGTGGATCGACGACTTCCTGCGCGGGCACGATCGCATCCGGCGCGGCGTGCAGCCGTGCCTGCGGGTGATGACGGCGGGGGCGGTCGGCACCTACGCCTCGCTCGGGCCGCTCGGGCCGCGGGTGCAGCAGCGCGTGGCCGAGAAGCTGCGCCTCGAGCCGATGCCGGTGCCGTCGCGCGCGCTGCTGTCGCCGCAGTCGGCGTACGTCTGCGACCTGGCGCTGCTGGCGTCGTGCGCGGGCCGCGTGGCGATCGAGATCGAGACGGGCATGCAGACGGAGTTCGGTGAGGTGTCGGAGCCGGTGCCGGAGGGGTCGGTCGGCAGCTCCACCATGCCGCACAAGCGCAATCCGAAGCTGTGCGCCGACGTGCTCGACCTCTCGGCGCAGGTGCGCGGCCTGGCGCCCGAGGCCATGAGCGCGATCGTCCACCCGCACGAGGCCGACGGCGGTGCGACCGCCAAGCTCGAGACGATCATGGCGGGCGCGCTCATCGCCATGGGCGACATGCTCATGCGCCTGAAGATCGTGCTGGAGGGGCTGGAGCTGTTCCCCGAGCGCATGAAGCGCAACCTGGAGCTCAGCGGCAACATGATCGGCTCCGAGGCCGTCATGCTCGCCCTCGGCGAGGAGATCGGGCGCGACGAGGCGCACCGGATCGTCTACGAGATCGCCATGCAGGCGATCAAGACCGAGGAGGACGACTTCGAGGACCTCCTCGTCGACGACGAGCGCGTGGCCGGTGCCCTCTCGGCGCCACGCATCCGGGAGCTGCTCGATCCCACCAAGCACGTCGGGCTGTCGCCGGAGATCGCGCGCGACGCCGCCTGGCGCGCGCGCGAGGCCGTCGCCGGCCGCTGACGCCCGGCGGGACCCGAGGCCCGGGCGAGACCGCGGCCGAGACACCGATACGCTGGTGGGGGCACCGCCGTGCCTCCCCCGCGTTCGCGAGCACCTCGCGATGCCCCCTGCTGATGGAGAGCCCCATGCCGCAGCTGCACACCGACCTCGTCGCGATCTTCGAGGAGATCGTCCGCCGCAACCCCGGAGAGCCGGAGTTCCACCAGGCCGCTCACGAGGTGCTCGAGAGCCTGGGCCCGGTGGTCGAGAGGCACCCCGAGTACGCCGATGCCGAGGTCATCCGGCGCCTGTGCGAGCCGGAGCGCCAGATCATCTTCCGCGTGCCGTGGGTCGACGACGCCGGCCGCACCCAGGTCAACCGCGGGTTCCGGGTGGAGTTCAACTCCGCCCTCGGCCCATACAAGGGAGGGCTCCGGTTCCACCCGTCGGTCAACCTCGGGATCGTGAAGTTCCTGGGGTTCGAGCAGATCTTCAAGAACTCCCTCACCGGCATGCCGATCGGCGGCGGCAAGGGCGGCAGCGACTTCGACCCCAAGGGCAAGTCCGACGCCGAGGTGATGCGCTTCTGCCAGTCGTTCATGACGGAGCTGTACCGCCACATCGGCGAGTACACGGACGTTCCCGCGGGCGACATCGGCGTGGGCGGACGCGAGATCGGCTACCTGTTCGGGCAGTACAAGCGGATCACCAACCGCTACGAGTCCGGGGTGCTCACGGGCAAGGGCCTCACGTGGGGCGGATCCCTCGTGCGCACGGAGTCGACCGGGTATGGCGCGGTGTTCTTCGCGCAGGAGGTGCTGCGCACCGCGGGCGACTCGTTCGACGGCAAGCGCGTGGTCGTCTCCGGGGCCGGCAACGTGGCCACCTACGCGATCGAGAAGGTCCACCAGCTGGGCGGGACCGTCGTGGCATGCTCGGACTCCGGCGGATACGTCGTGGACGAGCGCGGGATCGATCTGGAGCTGCTGCGGGACGTCAAGGACGTGCGCCGCGCGCGGATCAGCGAGTACGCGGAGCGCCGGGAGGGCGCCGCGTACGTGTCGGACGGGTCGATCTGGGACGTGCCCGCCGACGTGGCGATCCCGTCGGCCACGCAGAACGAGCTCGACGAGCGCGGCGCCCTCGCCCTCGTGCGCGGCGGCGTGACGGTGGTGGCCGAGGGCGCCAACATGCCCACGACGCCGCAGGCGATCCGGGTGCTGCGCGACGCCGGCGTGCGGTTCGCGCCCGGCAAGGCGGCCAACGCCGGCGGCGTGGCCACGAGCGCGCTCGAGATGCAGCAGAACGCCTCGCGCGACGCGTGGACGTTTGAGCACACCGAGGAGCGCCTGCAGGAGATCATGCGCTCGATCCATGACCGCTGCCTGGAGACCGCGGACGCCTACGGCGCGCCCGGAGACTACGTGGTGGGCGCCAATATTGCCGGGTTCACCAAGGTCGCCGACGCGATGCTCGCCCTCGGCGTCATCTGACCCCCGCGCGCCGGGGCGCCGCTCACGCTAGCGGAGGAGTTCCGCGCGTGCGGAGGACCCGATCGCCGGATCGCTCCTCCTGCGGAGCGGATCTCCGCCGCGGGAGCGGCCGGCGTCAGGCGGGATAGACGAGGCGGAAGCGCTCGCACACAACCGGCATCCGCGGATCGAAGCCGCGCTCGTGGCTGGCGTGCTCGATGAAGAAGCGCTCGTGGATGGCCCGCCAGGAGGCGAGGCTGCGATCGTCCTCGCCCTCGGCGAAGGCGTGCTCGGCGGTGACATCCTCGAAGGGCACGGTCTCGACCGCGGTCGTCTGGATCACGGCGCGCGGGACGCCCGACCCGTCGAGGATGATGTCGAGCTCGCCCACGCTCGTGATCTGCTCGCCCTCGGCCTCGTAGTCCCACAGGGCGCCGGACGTACCGGTCTTCACGCCCGCGAGCACCAGTTCGAGCAGGCCGTCGGCATGCGCGGGCGTGGCGCCGAAGCCCCACACGCGATCGGCGGCGGGCGGCCGCTCGGGAAGCTCCGGCACGGCGGCGCGCGCGTCGCGCCAGAAGCTCTCGATGGTCTCGGGCGTGGGGGTCGTGGTCACCCGCTCGAGTCTGTCATGCCGTGCGGAGGAGACTGGCGCGTGCGGAGGACGCGATCGCGGGATCGATCCTCCGAAGGCGCGAAACTCCTCCGCACGGGCGGGCCCGTCGCCCGCGCCTCAGGCCGGGTCGGCCACGACGGCGACGCCGCGCGGCGCGAGCACCGGCTCGCCCACGAGGTACTCGCCCGCGATGCCGTCGAGGCGCACCTCCCCGTCGGTGCGGTTGATGAGGAACCGCACGCGGCGATCGCCGGCGCGGCGCACCGCGAGCTCGACCGTGCCCCGCAACGGGGCCGGCAGCTCGGATGCCACGCCCGCGCGCTCGAGCAGCGACGGCAGCAGCGCGCCGAGACCCGCCGCCCCGAGCCGGGTGGACACGTATCCCGCGCCGCCCGCCTCGACCGGCCGCCACGTCACCGCGGGCCCGCCGGCGAGATCGTCCTCCGTGTAGGTGGCGAGCACCTCGACGTCGTCGGCGATCACGTCGACCGGCTCGCTCCACAGCGACCCGGCGACGCCGATCGACAGGCCGATCGTCTCGTCGTCCTCGAGCGGGCGGAACTCCTCGACCCGCACGCCCAGCAGATCGCGGAACGCCCCGGGGTAGCCGCCGAGCCAGACGCGGTCGTTCTCGTCCACGATGCCCGAGAAGTACGTCGTCACGAGGTGGCCGCCGCCGCGCACGTACTCCTCGAGCCGCGCGCGGCGCTCCGCGGAGACGGCGTACAGCACCGGCGCGATCACGAGGCGGTAGCCGGCGAGATCGGCGTCGGCCGGGACGACATCGGCGCGGATGCCGGCGTCGAGCAGCGCGCCCCACCAGTCCAGGGCCTCGCGACGGTAGCGCAGCCGATCGGTCGGGTGGGAGTCCAGCTCGCTGCCCCACCATGAGTCCCAGTCGAAGAGGATGGCGACCTGCGCGGGGTCGCGATCGGCGCCCGCGACGGACGCGAGATCCTGCAGCAGCTCGCCCAGGCGCACGACCTCGCGGTACACGCGGGTGTCCTCTCCGCCGTGGGGGACCATCGACGAGTGGTACTTCTCGGCGCCGGCCGCCGACTGCCGCCACTGGAAGTAGCAGACGGCATCGGCGCCGTGCGCGACGTGCGTGAGAGAGTCCCGCACGAGCTCGTTGCTGCGCTTGGGGCGGTTGATCGGCTGCCAGTTCACGGCGCTCGTCGAGTGCTCCATGAGGAACCACGGCCGGTGGTGCGCCACCCCGCTCGTGAGCGCCGCGGAGAACGCGAGCTCGTCGCGGCCCTCGGTGACGTAGTGGTCGTTCGAGACGAAGTCGATCTCGTGCGCCCAGTCCGCATAGTCGGCGTGGCGCGTCTCGCCCATGATCATGAAGTTCGTCGTGACGGGGATGTCGGGCGTGATGCGGCGGAGGATCTCGCGCTCGGCGATCAGGTGGTCCTTCAGCGCATCGGAGGAGAAGCGCGCGAAGTCCAGCTGCTGCGTCGGGTTGGGGAAGGCGTAGGAGCGGCGCGGCGGCAGGACCTCGTCGAACGCGCCGTAGCGCTGCGACCAGAAGGCGGTCCCCCAGGCGTGGTTGAGGCGATCGACCGTGCCGTAGCGGGCCTCGAGCCACGTGCGGAAGGCGCGGGCGGCGTCGTCCGAGTAGTCGTAGGCGTTGTGGCAGCCGAGCTCGTTGCTCACGTGCCAGGCGACCACGCCGGGGTGGGACGCGTAGCGCTGGGCGAGCCGCTCGACGAGCTCGAGCGCGTAGCGGCGGAACACCGGCGACGTGGGGCGCCACTGCTGGCGGCCGCCGGGCCAGACGGTGACGCCGTCGGCCGTCTGCGGCAGCACCTCGGGGTGCTTGGTGGTCAGCCAGGGCGGGGGAGAGGCGGTGGCGGTGGCGAGGTCCACGCCGATGCCGTTCGCGTGCAGGAGATCGATGACCTCGTCGAGCCAGGCGAAGTCCCACCGGTCCTCGGCCGGCTGCAGCTTCGCCCACGAGAAGATCGCGACGGAGACGACGTCGACCCCCGCCTGCTTCATGAGCCGGACGTCCGCGTCCCACACCTCCCGCGGCCACTGCTCCGGGTTGTAGTCTGCGCCGTACGAGATCCGTCGGGGGGTGCCGTGCGGCGTACGCAGCCAGCGGTGATTCTGCATGCGGGGGAAGGTCCTTCGTCGTGGTCGGGGGTGCGGGGTGGGGCCGGAAGGCCCCACCCCGCTAGGGATCATTCGATGGTGAAGCCCTGCTCGGTGCCGTAGCTCTCGAGCGTGGACTGCCATTCGGCGAGGCCCTCGGCGATCGTCGTCTGGCCGAGGAAGGCCTGGCCGACCGAGTCGCCGAACACCGTGTTGGCGTACACCTGGAACGGCAGGTACTGCCAGCCCTCGACGACCGCCGCCGACGACTCCGAGAACACCTTGTTGGCCTGCTGGCCGCCGAAGTACTCGAACTCCTCGTTCAGGAACTCCTCCGACTCCAGGTCGGCCACCGTCGCGGGGAACGCGCCTCCGTCCAGGCGGGTCTGGACACCGTCACCGGCGTTGGCGTACTCGATGAACTCGTAGGCGAGCTCCTTGTTCTCGGCGTCGGCCGGGATCGCGAGCGAGCTGCCGCCGTTCTCGGACGAGGTGACCTCGCCCTCCTCCCACTGCGGCATGGGGGCGACGCGCCAGGCGCCGGCGCCGTCGGGGGCGCTGCCCTCGAGGTTGGCGGGCATCCAGGCGCCGATCGGCAGGGTCGCGATGGTGCCGTCGGCCAGGCCGGCGAACCACTCGTCGGACCAGCCGGAGATCGGCGAGACGAGGTCCTCGTCGAGCATGGTCTGCCACACCTCGGCGTAGCGCTGCGCGCCCTGGTCGCCCTCGAGGTCGAAGCTCACCGTGGTCTCGTCGACGGTCCACGGGGTGCCGCCGGCCTGCCACATGATCGAGGCGGCCATGCCCGCGTCGCCCGAGTCGTTGGTGATGTAGATGTCGGGGTTCGCGGCGTGCAGGTCGCGGGCGGCCTGCAGGTACTCGTCCCATGTGGTCGGCACCTCGATGCCGTACTGGTCGAAGACGTCCTTGTTGTAGAACAGCGCCATGGGGCCGGAGTCCATCGGCAGGCCGATGATCTGGTCGCCCGAGGTGACCGACAACCACGGGCCGGGGGCGTAGGTGCCCTCGTACTCGTCCGCGCCGTACTCGGTCAGATCCTGCAGCGCCCCCTGGAGCGCGTACTGCGGCAGGGCGTAGTACTCGACCTGCGCGACGTCGGGCAGGCCGGTGCCGGCGCTGATCGCGTTCGACAGCGCGGTGTACGAGTCGATGCCGGTGCCGACGTTGACGAGGTCGACCGTAACGCCGGGGTTGTCGGCCTCGAAGTCCTCGACGACCTGATCGAGCGTGGGCTCCCATGCCCACACCGTGATCGTGCCGCCCTCCTCCAGGGCGTCGTCGGTGTCGGTGGCCCCGCCGGAGCAGCCGGCGAGGGCGAGCGAGGCCACGCCGGTGACGGCGGTGCCGATCAGGACGCGGCGCGTCCGGGGTGTGATCCGGGTCATGCGATTCTCACTTCTTTGTGTGTGGGTGGGGTGGGGGTCATTCCTTGACGGATCCGGCCGACAGGCCGGACTGCCAGTACCGCTGCAGGAACAGGAAGGCGATGATGAGCGGCACGATCGTGAGCAGCGATCCGGTCAGCACGAGATCGAAGATCGCCGTGCCGCCGGCGGTCGCGGCCTGCGCGTTCCACTGGTTGAGGCCGATGATGAGCGGGTACCAGTCGGGGTCGCGCAGCATGATCAGCGGCAGGAAGTAGTTGTTCCAGGTGGCGACCATCGTGAACAGCAGCACCGTCACCATGCCCGGCGCGAGCAGCCGCAGAGCGACCTGCCAGAAGATGCGGAACTCGCTGGCGCCGTCGATCCGCGCCGCCTCCATGAGCTCGGTGGGCACGGCCTCGCTCGCGAACGTCCACATCAGGTACAGGCCGAAGGGCGAGATCAGCGACGGGATGATCACCGACCACGGGGTGTTCGTGAGGCCCATCGAGCTGAACATGAGGAACGTCGGCACGGCCAGCGCGGTGCCGGGCACCGCGACGGCCCCGATGACGACGGCGAAGACGGCGCGCTTGCCAGGGAAGCGGTACTTCGCGAGCGCGTAGCCGCCCAGCACGGCGAGCAGCGTGGCGCCGCCCGCGCCGACCACCACGTACAGCAGCGTGTTGCCGAACCAGCGCAGGAAGATGCCGTCGTCGTAGGTGAGGGCCCGTCCGATGTTGTCGAACAAGGCGAACTCGCCGCCGAACCAGAGCCCGAAGGTCGAGAACAGGTCGCTCTGCGTCTTCGAGGCGTTGATGAACAGCCAGATCAGCGGGATCAGCGAGTACACGAGCACGATGCCCGTGAGCACGGTGAGCAGCACGCTGCGGCGAGGACGCTCGACGGTGCCCGTGCGGCGGCGGCGAGCGGCGGGGGCGACGGTGAGGAGGCGGGTGGTCGTCATGGTCAGTCGGCCTTCCGCATCCCGCGCAGCTGCACGACGTAGGCGATGATCATCGTGATCACGCCCATGATGATCGCCACCGTCGCGGAGTAGTTCAGCTGCTGGCCCGCGAAGGCGAGGTTGTACGCGTACAGGTTCGGCGTGAACGAGGTCGTGATCGCGTTGGGGGCGAGCGACTGCATGATGCTCGGCTCGTTGAAGAGCTGGAAGCTGCCGATGATCGAGAAGATCGTCGCCACCACGAGCGAGCCGCGGATCGCCGGCAGCTTGATGGCGCGGATGATCCGGAACTGGCTCGCCCCGTCGATCGCGGCCGCCTCGTAGAGCGAGGTGGGGATCACGCGCAGGGCCGAGTAGAAGATGAGCATGTTGTAGCCCAGGAACTCCCAGGTGACGATGTTGCCGATCGACGCGAGCACGAGATCCGGCGACAGCAGGTCGGGCAGCTGGATGCCGAAGAGATCGTTGATGTTGCCGACGAGCCCGAAGCGCGTGCCGTACATGAAGCCCCACATCAGCGCCGCGACCACCGCGGGCACCGCGTACGGCAGGAAGATCGACAGGCGGAAGAACCCGGCGCCATAGAGCCGGCCGCTGTCGATCGCCAGCGCGGCCAGCAGCGACAGGAACAGCATGATCGGCACCTGGATGAGCAGGAACAGGGTCACGCGGATCACGCCGGCCCAGAAGGCGCCGTCGCTGAAGGCCGCGATGTAGTTGTCGAGGCCGACGAACGCGTTGCCGCCGACGAGCTGGTTGCGGAACAGGCTCAACCAGAGGGCGTAGACGATCGGCGCGATGAAGACCAGGGCGAACACGATCGCGAAGGGCGCCAGGAACCCCCAACCGGTCCATCGACCGCCCGCGTGCCGGGTGTGGGATCCCCGCGATCCGGGCCGTGTCGGCCGGGTGATCGCGATCGGTGGTGACGTCGTCGTCATCGCGCAGCTCGCCTCCTTGCGTGGATGCCGCGGTGATGTTTACGCAAACATCACCACATTTTCGCGGCACGCGCAACCTCGCCGACGCGATACGGTGATGCTCACCATGTCTGAGCAACGGCGTTCCGGGCGCGAGAGCCGCCGCGTGTCGATGGCCGACGTGGCCGCCCGCGCGGGGGTGTCGATGCAGACGGTCTCGCGCGTCGCCAACGGCACGGCGGCCGTCGTCCCCGAGACCCGCCAGCGCGTCCTGCGCGCCATGAACGAGCTCGGCTACCGCCCGAACAGCGCGGCGCGCGCCCTGAAGCTCGGGTCGTTCCGTACCCTCGGCGTGCTCTCGCACACGCTGTCCACGCTCGGCGACGTGCGCACGATCGAGGCGATCGCGCTGTCGGCCGCCGCCGAGGGGTACGCCACCACGCTGATACCCGTGCATGCGACGAGCCAGGCGGGCGTCGACCGCGTGTTCTCGCGCCTGCAGGAGCTCGCGGTCGACGCGCTGATCCTCAACATGGAGGCGCCGATGCTCGTGCACGCGGCGGAGATGCTGCCCCCGGGCGTGCCGGTGGTCTACATGGACCCCGACGTGGCCGAGGCGCAGGTGATCGTCGACACCGACCAGGCCGGCGGCGCGCGCCAGGCGACCGAGCACCTGCTGGGGCTCGGGCACCGCACCGTGCACCACCTCGCCGGGCCGGCCACCTCCCGGCCCGCCGCCCGCCGCATCGAGGGCTGGCGCGACGCGCTGCGCGGGGCCGGCCGCGAGGTGCCCGCCGTCGTGCGGGGCGACTGGAGCGTGGAGTCCGGGTACCTCGCCGGCCGCGAGCTCGCGGGCGACCCGGCGTGCACGGCGGTGTTCTGCTCGAACGACCAGATGGCGCTCGGCCTGTACCGCGCCCTGGCGGAGGCGGGGCGGCGGGTGCCCGACGACGTCAGCGTGGTGGGGTTCGACGACACCGCCGACGGCCGCGGCTACGCCCCGCCGCTGACCTCGGTGCATCAGGACTTCGCCGACGTCGGCCACCGCTGCGTCGCCTCCGCCCTCGAGCTCGTGCGCTCGGGACCGCCGCCCGAGCCGCAGGTCACGATCGTGCAGACGCAGCTCGTCGTGCGCGAGAGCACCGCCCCGCCCGCGGCCTGACGCGGCGCCGGGGGCTCGCTGGCCGTCGTTTGCCGAGCTAGGTTGTGTGCCTATCTAGATCGAACTACGATGTAGCCATGACCGAGGAGCAGACCTGGCCGGGCGAATGGCTGCGCGCCGTGCTCTCGCTGGCCGTGCTGCGCGCCATCGACGCGGGTGCGACGTACGGCTACGCCATCGCAGCCCGGCTGGAGGATGCCGGGCTCGGGGCGGTGAAGGGCGGCACGCTGTATCCGCTGCTCGGTCGGCTCGAGGACGGCGGGCTCGTCGAGGCCGAGTGGCGCGCGGGAGAGGGCGGCCCGGGCCGCAAGCACTACGAGCTCACCCCGGCGGGGCATTGGATGCTCCGCGATCAGTCCGCGCGCTGGGCGCGGTTCGCCGAGCTCACCCGCGCCCACCTGAACGACACCACGACGGAGGAACGTCATGACTGACCGCATCGAGGCCACCCTGGCCCCCGACATCGACCCGGCCTGGGCCGAGGAGTTCGTCCTCGAGGCGCGGCTGCGTGATGTGCCCGGGAACCGGATCGGCGATGCGCTCGGCGAGGTGAACGCCCACTGCCGCGACGCCGGCGAGAGCGCGGCGGAGGCGTTCGGCGACCCGATCGCCTACGCCCGCACGGTGGCCGCGCAGAGCACGCCCGTCACGGTGCCGTGGCTCAGCACGTTCGGGCCGACGCTCGTGCAGGTCGTCGGGGTGGTGCTCACGCTGTCGGGCGTCGGCACGTGGGTCACCGGTCGCCCGCTCGTCGTGACCTGGGGCATGGCCGGCGCGATCGTGCTGCTCTGCGCGGGCGTCGCCGGGCTCGGCATGCTGCTCGGCCGCGCCCTCGGCGCGATCGTGCGCCGGCCGATCCTCGCCCCGATCGTGGGCGGCCTGAGCGCCGCCGCCATAGCGGCCGCGGTCTTCGCGATGCTGCTCATCGAGGCGCCGATCGGCGAGCTGCCGTTCGCCCTGGTCCTGTGCGTGGGCGTCGCGGTGCTCGTGGTGGGAATCGCGTGGGAGATCGGCGTCGCGCGCTCCGGCGCGCTCGACGATCCCATCACGGCGCCCGGCGCCGAGGTCGCGCCGCGCCCCCGGCGGGTGCCGTGGGTGTCCCTCGGCGCCCTCGGGTGGGTGGCGATCGGGGCGATCGTGATCGTGCTGTTCGGCGGTCGCTGAGCGGCTCAGGCGGCCTGGACGTCGATGATCATCGCCTGCTGCGGCGCCAGCGCCGGCAGGGGCAGGCCCACGGCGGCCAGCGACGCGAGCGGCAGCGTCACCCCGTCGGGGCGGCGGGCAGCAATCATCCACGCGGGCTCGATCACGCTCATCGTGCGGGCCGCGCCGAACTCCTCGCGGATCCGGATGCGCACCCGCGGGGGCGCGCCCTCCAGGCCGGGGAACACCACGGCACCCGAGCGGGTCTGCGGCGCGGTCTCGGTGCGGCTCCAGCGGTAGACCGCGCGCGAGCCGTCCTGCGCCACGACGCCCTCCAGCGCCGCGCCGGCGTCGAGGCCGTCGGCGTGCACCACCCGGCCGCCGTGCAGGAGCGGCCGGAGCTCGCGGTGCAGGGACGCCCATGCGGCCAGCGCGCCCAGCTCGTCGTCGGTGCACTCCAGGAGGTTCCACTCCACCCCGGCGTGGCCGAACAGCGCGGTCGCGAGGCGGTACGGGAGCGCCGTCGTGCGCCCCGTGGTGTGGGCGCTCGGGGGGCCCACATGCCCGCCGATCAGCTCGGGCGGCAGGAGGAGACCCGTCCACTGCTGGATGCGCGCCCGCTCGACGGGGTCATTGCAGTCCGACGCCCAGACGCGGTCGGTGCGCTCCAGGATCCCCAGGTCGATTCGGCCGCCGCCGGCGGAGCAGGACTCGATCTCCAGACCGGGGTGACGCCGGCGCAGCTCGTCCATCAGGCGGTACAGCGCGAGGGTCTGCTCGCGCACGATCGGGCGATCGCGGCCGTCCCGTCGGGCGACCGCCTCCAGCAGCTCGCGGTTGTGGTCCCACTTCAGGTACGCGATGTCGTACGCGTCGACGAGCGCGGAGATGCGATCGCGCAGGTACGCCCACGCGTCGGGCCGCGAGATGTCGAGCACCTGCTGGTCGCGCATCGTGACGCCCGGCCCCTGCGCGGGGCCGAGGATCCAGTCCGGGTGCGCGCGGGCGAGATCCGAGTCCGGGTTGATCATCTCGGGCTCGAACCACAGGCCGAAGCTCATGCCGTGGCGGCGCAGCATCTCCACGAGCGGCGTGAGGCCGTCCGGCCACGCCTCCGGCGAGACGGTCCAGTCGCCGAGACCGCGCGTGGCGTCGCGGCGCGATCCGAACCAGCCGTCGTCGAGCACCACGCGCTCCACGCCGATCAGGGCGGCGCGGTCGACGAGCCGCTCGAGGGTGCCGAGATCGTGATCGAAGTACACGGCCTCCCACGTGTTCAGCACGAGGGGGCGCGGGGAGGCGGGGTGGCCGGGGCGCGCGCGGAGGCGATCGTGCAGGCGCGCCGCGACGCCGTCCATGCCGGCATCCGACCAGACGAAAACGGTGGCGGGGGCGCGGTAGGCGTCCCCGGGGGCGAGCACGATCTCGCCCGGCGCGAGCCCCTCGCCCGCGCCGATCACGCCCGCATGCGATCCCGCGCCCTCGGGCAGGCGCTCGGCGAGATAGCGCTGCCCTCCGCTCCACGCCAGGTGGGTGGCCCACACCTCGCCCGAGCGGAAGCCGAAGCCGGCGGTGCCGGCCATGAGCAGGAACGGCGCGTCGTGTCCCGGCCGGCCGCGGCGCGAGCGGCGGAGGTGGGAGCCGAAGCCGAACGGCGACCGCTGCGGCGCGCGCTCGCGGCACCAGCGACCCGTGAAGTCCAGCAGCTCGGCCGCGCGCTCGGGCACGGGCAGGAGTGCGATGACGCCGTCGAGGGTGAACGGGTCGGCGTCGGCGGCCAGGGTCAGGGTGTGGTCCACGGTCAGCACGCCGTGCCGGTCGAGCGCGAGGACGATGTCGACCGTGAGGCCCGTGATGTCGTCCGCGAGGCGCACGTCCAGGCGTTCGCCGTCGGCCTCGCGCCTCACCGCATGCGAGATCAGGCGCGGGCGCGGCGTCGTGGCGGCGCCGTGGGCGTGACCGGCGATCGTCGGAGTGCCGACCCAGCCGTCGCGCTCGGTCGCCCACAGGGCGAACACGCGCGGCACGTCCGGCTCGGAGCCCGCCGTGCCGACGTCGTCGTGGGCGGCCAGGGCACGCAGGGCCTCGGCGTCCAGCGGGCCGACGTCGGCCCCCCAGTGCACGGCGCGGGGCACGTCCTCGAGCGCGACGATCAGGCTCGTGCCGCCGCCGCGCAGCAGCACGGGGGACGGGGTCGGGTCAGATGTCACGGCCGGCACCGGCGGAGGGGGTGACGGGGAAGATCCGCGGCTCGGTGAAGCCCGCGCTCGCGAAGGCCCGCACCACGGCGTCGGTGATCCGCTCCTCCGAGCCCGCCTCGACGAGTGCGATCGCGGCACCGCCGAACCCGCCGCCGGTCATCCGGGCGCCCAGGGCCCCCGCCGCGACGGACGCCTCCACGGCGGTGTCGAGCTCGGCCACCGAGATCTCGAAGTCGTCGCGCATCGACGCGTGCGACGCCAGCAGCAGCTCGCCGATCGCGCGCGGGCCGTGCTCGCGCAGCACCCGCACGGTGTCGAGCACGCGCTGGTTCTCGGTGACGATGTGACGCACGCGGCGGAACGTGACGTCGTCGAGGGTCTCGCGGGCCCGATCGAGATCGTCGACCGCGACGTCGCGCAGCGCCGGGACGCCGAGCAGGCGAGCGCCGCGCTCGCAGGCGTCGCGCCGGTCGCGGTAGCCGCCGGTCGAATGGGCGTGCGTGACCCGGGTGTCGATCACGAGCAGGGTGAGGCGCTCCCGCGCGAAGCCGAGCTCGACGGGCTCGAACGCCAGCGTGCGGCAGTCGAGGAAGGTCGCGGAGTCGGCGAGGCTCAGCATCGACGAGACCTGGTCCATGATCCCGGTCGGGGCACCGACGGCCTCGTTCTCGGCCGTGCGCCCGATCTGCGCGAGCTGGATCCCCTCGAGGCCGAGCTGCCACAGCTCGTCGAGCGCGAACGCCGTGGCGCCCTCGATCGCGGCCGACGACGACAGTCCCGCGCCGACCGGCACATCGGACGCGAAGGCGATGTCCAGCCCCACCACGGTGTGCGCGGCGCGGCCCGATGCGGCCAGGGCCGCCCACGCCACGCCGAGCGGGTATGCCGCCCACTCGGGCACCTCGCCGCCGCGCACGGCAGCCCCGGGCTCGCCGTCGAAGACCGCGGCGAGATCCGCGATCGACAGCTCGACGGGCTCGGGATCGAAGGTCGACGTCACGCGGATCACGTCGTCGGCGCGCGGGGCGACGGCGGCGTAGGTGCGCCGGTCAATCGCGAACGGCAGCACGTAGCCCTCGTTGTAGTCCGTGTGCTCGCCAATGAGGTTGGCGCGCCCGGCCGACGACCACACCCCCGCGAGGGGCGCGTCGCTGATCCGGGCGAGCAGGGCGCGGGCGTCGTCGAGCGCGGTCACGCGATCTCCCCCACCTCGGCCACGGCCGCGCGCAGGCGCTCGGCGGACTGCTCCGGCGGCACGTCGCCGATCCAGGCGCCCATCGCCGCCTCCGAGCCCGCGAGGAACTTCAGCTTGTCGGCCGCGCGGCGCGGCGAGGTGAGCTGCAGGTGCAGGCGCGCGCTGTCGCGGGCGACGTGCACCGGCGCCTGATGCCACGCGGCGATGTACGGGGTCGGGCTGTCGTAGAGCCGGTCGACGCCGCGCAGCAGGCGCAGGTACACCCGCGCGAGCTCGTCCCGCTCCTCCGCGGTGAGCTCGGCGAAGTCCGCCGCGTGACGGCGCGGGGCGAGGTGCACCTCGATCGGCCATCGCGCCGCGAACGGCACGTAGGCGAGCCAGTGCTCGGCCTCGAGGACCACGCGCGGGCCGGCCTGCTCGAACTCCAGGATGCGCTCGAAGAGGTCGGCGCCCTCGCGCTCGATCGCCTGCAGCAGCAGCCGTGTGCGCGGCGTGATGTACGGGTAGGCGTAGATCTGGCCGTGCGGGTGGTGCAGCGTCACGCCGATCGCCTCGCCGCGGTTCTCGAACGGGAACACCTGCTGCACGCCGGGCAGCCCCGACAGCACGGCCGTGCGATCGGCCCACGCCTCGATCACGGTGCGCGCCCGGGTGACCGACTGGGTGCCGAAGGAGCCCTCGCGCTCGGGGCTGAAGCACACCACCTCGCAGCGGCCGATCGACGTGAAGGTGCGGCCGAGGCCCGGCGCCTCGAGGTCGCCGGGCGGGTTCTCCGCCGCGGGGGCCGAGCCGGTCGCCTCCGCGAGCGCGGGGCCGAACGAGGGCGAGCGGTTCTCGAAGACGACGACGTCGTACTGGTCGGGCACCTCGGACGGGTTGGTCGCCGTCTGCGGCGCCAGCGGGTCCAGGTCGGCGGGAGGCAGGTGCGCGCGGTTCTGGCGCGCGGCGGCGACGGAGATCCAGTCGCCCGTGAGCACGTCGCGCCGCATCGATGCCGTCGCGGGGCGGGGGTCGAGCGTGCGCTGGTCGACGCGCCGCTCGTCGGGCAGCGACGTGCCGGCGTCATCGAAGTAGATGAGCTCGCGACCGTCGGGCATCCTCGTGGGGCGCTTCACGACGCCCGCGCCGAGCAGGGTGGGAGGGGGTGTCACGACGGTGGGAGTCACGACGCGATCCTACCCAGCCCGCCGCGGGCTGCCTGCGCCGACGCCGTTCGACCGCACGCTGCACGCCCGGCAGGTCGTCGGACCGTCGACTCAGTCGTCGGATTCGTGGTGCAGGAGCTCGCACACGAGAGTCCTGGGGCGCCGGGGCGGCTGAATCTCCGACGGGTGCGCGGGGGATCCGACGACCCAGCGGCGGACGGGCCGCCTCAGCGCTCGATCTCGGGGGCCACCCGCTTCTCGAGCACCTCGATCGCGTCGTCGGAGAGGGCGATCAGGCCGTCGAGCTCCTCGCGCACGCGCCGGTAGGCGACCTGCCGCTCGGACGCGGTCGCCGACTGGTCGACCGCGGTCTGCAGCAGCTGCCGGGCGCGCTCGAGCCGCTTGCGCTCCGGGTCGGTGAAACCGCTGTCGCGCACGCGGCGCGCGTTCTGCTCGGCGATGTCGAAGGCCACCTCGTAGTCGTGCACCGCGTCGCGGTACTCGGCGAGCGTCTCGGCGTCGACGCGGGCCTCCGGTGAGTCGGGGCGCAGTCCGTCGGCCACCTTCTTGGCGCGCAGGAACGCCGCAGTCAGCTCCTCGCGTCCGTCGCTCATGGTGGGGAACGCGATCATCTTCGCCACGTCGAGCTCGTAGTCGAGCCAGCGCCGGTTCACCTCGTCGTGCGTCTCCATCAGCCGCCGCAGCCGCTGCGCGCGGCTGTCGTCGTCGGCGCGCTCGATCGCGTCGTGCACCGGATCCCGGCCCGCGGCGAGCGCCTTCGCGCGAGCCTTCGCCTCGATCATCTCCAGCTTGCGGCGATGCTCCTGCTCGGCCTGCCGATCGAACAGCCCCGTCGCGGTGCCGATCACCCCGAACGCGGCGCCGCCCAGCGGGAACACGAGCCACCAGTAGTCCCCGATGAAGCTCAGAATCTCGCCCACCCGCCCGGCCTAGGGCGCCGCCGCTCAGCCGAACAGCAGCGCGAACGCGCTGGCGCCGCCGCCCGTGACGAGCAGGGCGACGATCACCACCCACGCCACCGTCCGCACCCGGCGGTTGCGCCGATCGAGCGCGACCGATGCCGCGTCGTCGTCGGGCTCCAGCTCGGAGTGGTTGATGAGGGTCACGCGGTCTCCGTGACCGTGGGGCCGAAGTAGCGCGGCAGCGTCGAGGTGGACAGCTCGCGCAGCTCGTCGACCGAGAACGTGAACAGGTCCTGCACCTCGAGCTGCGGCACCGAGTCCGTGACACCGATGCGCAGCACCGGGTAGTCGCGGCCGGCGCACAGGCCGCGGAACTTGACGTCGTCCTCGCGGGGCACCGAGACGAGCACGCGTGCGGTGGACTCGGAGAACAGCGCGGCGGCGGCGTCGACCCCGTCGCGGTCCATGAGCTCCGTGAGCCAGACGCGGGCGCCGACCCCGAACCGCAGCACGCTCTCCGCGAGCGCCTGCGCCAGGCCGCCCTCCGACAGGTCGTGCGCGCTCGAGATGAGCCACTCGTCGTTGGCGGCGCGCAGCAGGCCCGCCAGGCGCTTCTCGGCGTCCAGGTCGACGGCGGGCGGGCGGCCGCCGAGGTGGCCGTGGACGACGTCGGCCCACGCCGAGCCGCTCAGCTCCGTGGCGGTCACGCCGAGGAGGTAGATGTTTTGGCCGGGGTCCTGCCAGCCGCTCGGCACGCGACGCGAGACGTCGTCGATCACGCCGAGCACGCCCACGACCGGGGTCGGGTGGATCGGGGTGTCGCCGGTCTGGTTGTAGAACGACACGTTGCCGCCCGTGACCGGGACGCCGAGGTCGAGGCAGGCGTCGGAGAGGCCCTCGACGGCCTGCGAGAACTGCCACATGACCTCGGGGTTCTCGGGGCTGCCGAAGTTCAGGCAGTCCGTCACCGCGGCCGGGGTCGCGCCCGTGACGGCGACGTTCCGGTACGCCTCGGCGAGGGCCAGCTGCGCGCCCTGGTACGGGTCGAGCTGGCAGTAGCGGCCGTTCGCGTCGGTGGCGATCGCGAAGCCCAGGCCGGACTCCTCGTCCACGCGGATCATGCCGGCGTCGTCCGGGAACGACAGCGCCGTGTTCCCGAGCACGTAGTAGTCGTACTGGTTCGTGATCCAGCTGGTGTCGGCGAGGTTCGGCGAGGCCACGAGCTTCGCGAACTGCTCCTTGAGCTCGGCCGGGTCGGTCGATCGCGGCAGCGCCGACGCGCTGTCCTCGCGCAGGGCGTCGATCCACGTCGGGTACGCGACCGGGCGCTCGTACACGGGGCCGTCGACGGCCACGGTCGAGGGGTCGACGTCGACGATGACCTCGCCGTTCCACGTAATGACGAGGCGACCGTCGCCCGTCACCTCGCCCAGCACGCTGGTCTCGACGTCCCACTTGTTCACGACGGCGAGGAACGCGTCCAGCTTCTCCGGCGCGACGATCGCCATCATGCGCTCCTGCGACTCGCTCATGAGGATCTCCTCGGCGGTGAGCGAGGGGTCGCGCAGCAGCACGTTGGTGAGCTCGACGTTCATGCCCGAGCCGCCGTTGGCGGCGAGCTCGCTCGTGGCGCACGAGATTCCGGCGGCGCCGAGGTCCTGGATCGCCTCGACGAGGTCGTTCCGGTACAGCTCCATGCAGCACTCGATGAGCACCTTCTCGGCGAACGGGTCGCCCACCTGCACGGCCGGGCGCTTGGTGGGGCCGCCGTCGCTGAACGAGTCCGAGGCCAGGATCGACGCGCCGCCGATGCCGTCGCCGCCCGTGCGGGCGCCGAACAGCACCACCTTGTTGCCGGCGCCGGTGGCGTTGGCGAGCCGGATGTCCTCGTGGCGCATGACGCCGACGGCGAGCGCGTTCACGAGCGGGTTCGCCTGATACGTGGCGTCGAAGACGGTCTCGCCGCCGATGTTGGGCAGGCCGAGGCAGTTCGCGTAGCTCGAGATGCCCGAGACCACGCCGTGCACCACGCGCGCGGTGTCGGGGTGGTCGATCGCGCCGAAGCGCAGCTGGTCCATGACCGCCACGGGGCGGGCGCCCATCGAGATGATGTCGCGCACGATGCCGCCGACGCCGGTGGCGGCGCCCTGGAACGGCTCGATGTAGCTCGGGTGGTTGTGGGACTCGACCTTGAACGTCACGGCCCAGCCCTCGCCCACGTCCACGACGCCCGCGTTCTGGCCCATGCCGACCATGAGCTTCTCGGTCATCTCCGCCGAGACCTTCTTGCCAAACTGGCGCAGGTAGATCTTGCTGGACTTGTACGAGCAGTGCTCCGACCACATCACGGAGTACATCGCCAGCTCGCCCGACGTGGGGCGGCGGCCGAGGATCTCGCGGATCCTCGCGTACTCGTCGGGCTTGAGCCCGAGCGCCTCGTACGGCTGTTCCTTCTCCGGCGTGGCTGCGGCGTTGGCCACGGTGTCGACGACGTGTTCGGTGCTCACGCGGAGGTGCTCCAGACTCGCGGATGGCGGGATCTCCTCGATTCTAGTTCGGCGGGCCGCGTGATCCGGCGCTGAGGCGCCGGTCGCATCGTTCCCTCAGCGAATCTGGCGGATGCCCCGACCGTCACCCCAGGCGCGGTCGGCGGTGAGGGCGTCGACTCCGAGCCGGTGAGACAGGGCGATGCACAGCCGATCGGCGAGGGAGAGCCCGCGCCCGGGCGACCAGAGCCCGGCGGCGTGCTCGGCGTCGACGAGGGTGACCGGCTCGACCGTCAGCTCGTAGCTGAGCAGCAGGGCGCGGGCCATGCCCCAGTCGCCGCCGCGAGCCCTGATCTTCTGCGCGACCTCGGACCAGTTCGCAGCGCTGATCGCGCTGCCCGCCAGAGCGGCCTCCACGGTGTCCGCGCCCTCTTCTCCTTGGAGAAAGGCCAGGATCGCGGAGGCGTCGACGACGGTCACGCGTCCTCCGCGGCCGCGGTGCGGCGCCGCTCGGCGAGCAGCTCGTCCGCAAGGCTCTCGCCCGCGAGCTGCCGGCGGACCGCGGCCTTCGCCTGCTCGCGCGAGAGCAGGACGACGCCCGCGGGGGTCTCGATCACCACGAGCGGGGTGCCCTGATCCCAGTGCTGACGGGCGCGCAGCTCCGCGGGCAACACCAGGCGACCGCGATCCCCCAGCACGATGCTGTACGTCCCATCCATGGAGTGAACGTACCACAGGCCCGTCCTGTGTGGTACGTGCCCTGTTCAGGCCCGTCTGTTCACACCGGCACGCCGAAGATTGCGCCGTCCGCCCGTCGCCCCGTCCGGATCTGTGCGCGGGCCGCCTGTTCGACGCATCACCGCGCGCGGCGGCGCTGTGCAGCCTTGCTCCATCCGGTACGCCGGGGCGCGGACGTCCCCGTGGCACGTGCGTCTTCGTCACGGTGGGGCCGTAGCATCAGGGTGAGACCGTCGACGTCGATCGACTCCCAGTGGTGTCCATGGACGAGGAAAGACATCCCCTGCTCGTTTCGTGCCGAGAACACCATGATCGCCCGTCCCGACCGCACGGTCTCGATCGTTCGCTCCCACATCAGTTCGCGCACGCGCTTCGACAGCTTTCCGACGAACACGCCGGCGGAGATCTCGAGCATCCATCGCGTCACGTAGCCACGTAGGCCTGGAGGGCATGCCGTTAAGACGAGGACGACCATCACGCATCCTCGCCGTACGACATCCCCGCGGACACCGTGCGCGCGGACCCATCCCAGAGGTAGACGATGTTCCCCTCGCCCGTGTCTGCCGCCGTGTCGTTCGGGAGGAGCAGATGCCGAATGTCGCGCACACAGCGCTCGAGGAACGCTCCGCCGTGGAACTGGTCTCGGAGCGCGTGGCGCGCGGCGGCTTCGATATTCATAGGCTCATCTCGCGCGAGTTCGAAGGCAAGGGGGATGGTCAGTTCCGCCTTATACAGGTGCTCCCCGCGCGAGCGGGGGTGATCCCCCGGGCCCGCATGTCTCACCGTGAGACAGACGGTGCTCCCCGCGCGAGCGGGGGTGATCCCGGTGCCCGCTTGCCGCGGGTCACGGTGAGCGGGTGCTCCCCGCGCGCGCGAGGCGACGCGTCAGGCGCGCATGCGCTCCTTCGCGGCGGCCGAGCCCATGCCGCGCGAGATCGCCCGGGCGGTCATCGAGAGGGCCGGGAGGACCGACTGCGGGGGGCAGCTGCCGCGCTTGATCGTCACGCCGACGGCGGCGACCACGCGCTCGCCGGTGCCGCGCACCGGAACGGCGACCGCGATCGCGCCCGCCGTGATCGACTCGTCGACCACGGCGTATCCGCGGGTGCGGACGTCGGCGAGGATGCGGCGCATCTCGTCCGGGTCGGTCACGGTCTTGGGCGTGAAGCGCTTGAGCGGGCGGGAGAGCACACGATCCTGCACCTCCGAGGCCGCGTGGGCGAGCAGCACCTGGCCCGTGCCGGTGGCGTGCAGGGGCCAGCGGCCGCCGAGGCGCGTGAGCACGGGAGCGCCCCGCCGCGAGCGGAGCGATTCGACGTACACGACGTCGTCGCCGTCGCGCACCGACAGGTTGACGTCGGCGGCGACGGCGCCGTGCAGGTCGCTCAGGTAGGGCAGCGCCACGGTGCGCAGCCGCAGCCCCTGCGGCTCGAGCGAGCCGAGCTCCAGCACGCGCATGCCGATCGCGTACCGGCCGTCGTCGCTGCGCTCCAGGGCGCCCCAGGCGCGCAGCTCCCCGACGAGGCGGTGGGTGGTCGACAGGCTCAGGCCTGAGCGGCGGGAGATCTCGCTGAGCGTGAGCAGGATGTGGTCGTGGTCGAAGGTCTCGAGGATCGCGAGGACGCGCTGGGCGGCCGTCAGACGCGTGTCGGGACGCGACTTGAGCTCGGGGAGGGGCGTGGGCAGCGCGCGGATCGTGTCAGCGGTGGGGAACGTGTCGGTGATGGTCATCGTCGACCAACCTCCTGGGGGTCAGGGCACGGCATTGTGCGCTCGGGGGACAGGATCGGGGGCGCGAGGCGCGCGGGGTGCCGCCGTCAGGCGGCCGCGGGCATCACCCCCTCGGTGCGCATCGCGGCGGCGATGATCTCGCCGACGAGGATGGCGCTCGCGGCGGGTCCGCGGGTGGGCGCCACGGGCAGGATCGAGGTGTCGGCCACGCGCAGCCCGGTGACGCCGTGCACGCGGCCCGCGCCGTCCGTCACCGCGCCGGGGTCGTGGGGCGGTCCCATGCGCGCGCTGCCGCACAGGTGGACCGCGGTGCCGAGGTGCGCCGCGGCCCACTCGTCCAGTGCGCGATCCGAGCGCAGGGTGTCGTCGTCCAGCTCGGCCAGGCCGGCGAACACCGCCGCGAACTCGGGGCGGCGCAGCAGGTCGGCCCCGATGCGCAGGCCCGCGCGGGCGAGGGCGCGGTCCGGCGCCGTGGAGAGGTAGTGATGGGCGATGCGCGGCGCCACGTGCGGGTCAGCCGACGCGAGCGCGAGGCGGCCGCGCGCCCGCTCGGACTGCAGGCCGAGGATCACCGGCATGTGCGCGGGCATGCCGAGCCCGGGGAGCAGCTCGTCGAGCGGCCGCAGCCCCACCAGCAGCTCGAGATCGCCCTGGTCGGCGGTGAGGTTAAGGGCGACCGCGAACGCGGCGCCGTCGAGCGGCGCGGCGGCCGCCTCGGCCCGCGGGTGCCAGGCGATCGTGAGATCCGCGTGATCCGTGAAGTCCCGCCCGACGCCGGGCAGGTCCGCCACGGCGCGGATGCCATGCGCGGCGAGCTCGTCGGCCGGCCCGATGCCCGACAGCAGCAGGAGGTGGGGGCTGGCGATCGACCCGGCGCACAGCACGATCTCGGCGCCCTCGACGATCTCGCCGCCCGCCAGCTCGACGCCGACGGCACGGGTGCCCGACAGGCGGATCCGCGACACGACGGCGCCCCCGCGCACCTCGAGGTTGGGGCGATGCAGCACCGGGAGCAGGTACTGCATGGCCGCGTTGCGGCGGATCCCGGCGACGACGTTCTGCGGCACGGGTCCCACGCCGGCGGCCCCGGAAGCATTCTTGTCGGGCTCCGACGGATGCCCCGCCGCGAGCGCCGCGGCCGTGAACGCGCGCGCGACCGGATGATCGGCCCCGGCGCGGCGCACCGGGATCGGGCCGTCGCCGCCGTGGATCGGCGTGGCGCCGAGGTCGAGATCGGTCTCGATGGCGCGCAGGGTGGGCAGGGCGGCGTCGTACGACCACGCCGGACCGCCGCATTCCGCCCACCGCGCGAGATCGGCGGGACGCGGGCGCACGAAGTAGCCGCCGTTGATCGCGCTCGATCCGCCCAGGATCCTGCCGCGCACGAGGTCGTAGGCGCGGCCGGGGGCGAGCTCGGTGCGGAACGTCCAGCCGGCCTCGTGGCCCGGAACGGACCCGGCGACGGTGGTGCCGTCGCGGGCGACGGCCGGGAAGTCGTCGACGCGCCGGGGCGCGGCGCCGGCCTCGAGCAGCAGCACGCGGCGGTCGGGATCCTCGCTCAGGCGCGCCGCGAGAACCGAGCCGGCGGACCCGCCGCCGACGATCACCACGTCCCAGCCGCCGCGCGTCATGTCGCGCCGCTCCCGCCGGCCTCGTCACCGAACACGCGCGACAACTCGACGAAGCCCTCGCGAATGAGGTCCGTGAGCACCGCGTCTTCATCGCCCAACCAGTGCTCATAGGCGGCCAGCGTCACGGCGAGGCACGCACGGCCGGCCGCGTTCGCGATCAGCGAGGTGGGGGCCACCCCCAGCCGACCCGCGACGAACTCCGCCACCACGCGTCGCCATTCCGCGTAGCGCAACGCCGAGTGCGCGACGAGCGTGGGCGTCTCCAGCAGCACCGCCATGCGCTTGCGGTGCTGCGGCAGATCCGCTTCGGGGAACCGGTTGAACTCGACGATCGCGTCGCGGAGGGAGTCCGCGAGGGGTGCGCTGGGCGGGACCTCCGCGAGGTGCGCGCGCATCCGGTTCAGGAGGGCGTCGAAGTCGCCCCACGGCAGATCGTTCTTGGAGGAGAAGTAGCGGAAGAACGTGCGACGCCCGATGCCGGCGGCGGCCGCGATGTCGTCGACGGTGACGGCGTCGAAGCCGCGCTCGAGGATGAGCTCGAGCCCGATCCGCCCCAGCTCCGCGGCGCTCGTGACCGGCGCCCGCCCGGGCCGGGCGGCGACCGCGACGTCCGGCGTCATGAAAGACCCTCTTCCCTTACGGCACCGAGTGCCATTAGCATCGCCGTCACAGTAACGGCCCGTCCACGACGGACGCAATGGATCCCGCCGATGAGGGCGAAGATCAGCCGCCAACGGAGGCGGCGGAAGAGGAGAACCATGAAGACCGTGTCCATTCCGACCCGCCAGACGCCCCGCGACGACGAGCAGGTCGCGTCGCCGATCGAGAGCGACTCCCTCGTGGAAGAGGTCTCGATCGACGGCATGTGCGGCGTCTACTGATCCATGACCGACTTCGACGCCGACCGGGCCTGGCGTCTGCATCCGCAGGTCGCCGTGCGCCCGGAGCCCTTCGGGGCGCTGCTGTACCACTTCGGCACGCGCAAGCTGTCGTTCCTCAAGGACCGCACGCTGCTGGACGTCGTCCGCTCGCTGGGGGAGCACTCCAGCGCGCGGGCGGCGATCGCGGCGGCGGGCATCCCTGCCGCGTCCGCGGAGCCGTACGTCGGCGCCGTGCGCACGCTGGCGGCATCGCACATGATCGTGGAGCGTGACGCATGACCCTCATCGACGCACCGGCGCCCACCGCGTTCGTCCCGCCGCAGCCGAAGCGGCTCGTCGATCACTTCGAGCTCGGGCTCGACGCGCCGATCTGCCTCACGTGGGAGCTCACCTACGCGTGCAACCTCTCGTGCGTGCACTGCCTGTCGAGCTCCGGTCGTCGTGACCCGCGCGAGCTCACCACCGAGGAGTGCAAGGCGATCATCGACGAGCTCGAGCGGATGCAGGTGTTCTACGTGAACATCGGCGGCGGCGAGCCCACGGTGCGCGGCGACTTCTGGGAGCTCGTGGACTACGCCACGGCGCACCACGTCGGCGTGAAGTTCTCAACGAACGGCGTCAAGATCACCCCGGAGGTCGCCGCCCGGCTGGCGGCCAACGATTACGTGGACGTGCAGATCTCGCTCGACGGCGCCACCGCCGAGGTCAACGACTGGATCCGCGGACCGCGCTCGTACGAGATGGCGCTGCAGGCGATGGCGAACCTGCAGGCGGCCGGGATGAAGAACTTCAAGCTGTCGGTGGTGTGCACGCGGCAGAACATCCCGCAGCTGGACGAGTTCAAGCGGATCGCCGATCAGTACGGCGCCCAGCTGCGCCTCACCCGGCTGCGTCCCTCGGGTCGCGCGGTCGACGTGTGGGACGAGCTGCACCCGCTGCCCGAGCAGCAGCGCGAGCTGTACGACTGGCTCGTGGCGCACGACGGCGAGGTGCTCACGGGCGACTCGTTCTTCCACCTGTCGGCCTTCGGGCAGCAGCTGGAGGGCCTGAACCTGTGCGGCGCCGGGCGGGTGGTGTGCCTGATCGACCCGGTCGGCGACGTGTACGCGTGCCCGTTCGCGATCCACGACGAGTTCCTCGCCGGCAACGTGCGCGCCCCCGGCGGGTTCCAGGCCGTGTGGCGGACGTCGGAGCTGTTCCAGCGGCTGCGCGCACCGCAGTCCGGCGGTGCGTGCTCGTCCTGCCAGTTCTTCGACACGTGCAAGGGCGGGTGCATGGCGGCGAAGTTCTTCACGGGCCTGCCGCTGGACGGGCCCGACCCCGAGTGCGTGCAGGGGTACGGCGCGGCGGCTCTCGAGGAGCGCAAGGGCGACAAGCCCAAGCCGAGCGGTGATCACTCGCACCGCACGGCGCCGCCGTCGCTCGGCGGCGCGCCCAGCGGCATGGGACCCGTGCGCGTCACCCTCTCGCGGCGGCGCGAGGACGTCGCCGCGCCCCCCGTCTCGGCGTGCAACGAGAGCCCGATCGCGGGCTTCGCGCCGGCGCGGCTGTCGGGGCGCGTCCCCCGCGGCGCGGCGGAGCCCGACGCGGGCGACCGGAGCTGAGCGGGAGGGGCGTCGCGGGTGCGGCGCCCCTCCCGCGTGCGCGCGCACGATCGCGGCGGTCCCGCGGCACGGAAGACCCCTGGGTCGTGGCACCGAGTGCCATTACCATCGCGAGAAATCGATCGGCAACGACGCCGAGAGGAGAAGGCATATGGCTGGCGGATGGTTCGAGACGGTGGCCGAGGCGCAGCGGCGCGCGCGGCGGCGCCTGCCCGCATCGGTGTACGGGGCGCTCATCGCGGGCAGCGAGAAGGGCGTCACGATCGAGCAGAACCAGGGCGCGTTCGCGCAGCTGGGGTTCGCGCCGCACATCGCGGGACACCAGGCCGAGCGGGACCTGTCCACCACGGTAATGGGCATCCCGATCTCGGTGCCCGTGCTCATCTCGCCCACGGGCGTGCAGGCGGTGCACCCCGAGGGCGAGGTGGCGGTCGCGCGCGCGGCCGCGAACCGCGGCACGATCATGGGGCTCAGCTCGTTCGCGTCCAAGTCGGTGGAGGAGGTCGCCGCCGCGAACCCGAACACGCTGTTCCAGATGTACTGGTCGGGCACGCGCGACCAGATGCTGCAGCGGATGGAGCGGGCGCGGGCGGCCGGCGCGAAGGGCCTGATCGCCACGCTCGACTGGTCGTTCTCCAACGGGCGCGACTGGGGTAGCCCCTGGATCCCGGAGCGGCTCACGCTCAAGGCCGCGCTGCGCTTCGCGCCGCAGGCGCTCGCGCGCCCCGCGTGGCTCGTGGACTACCTCAAGACGTTCGCCGTCCCCGACCTGACGGCGCCCAACCTGCAGCCGCCCGGCGGCGAGGCGCCGACGTTCTTCGGCGCGTACTACGAGTGGATGACCACGCCCCCGCCCACGTGGGAGGACATCGCGTGGCTGCGCGAGCAGTGGGGCGGGCCGTTCATGCTGAAGGGCATCACGCGGATCGACGACGCCAAGCGCGCGGTCGACGCGGGCGTGACGGCGATCTCGGTCTCCAACCACGGCGGCAACAACCTCGACACCACCCCCGCGACGATCCGCGTCCTGCCGGGGATCGCGGACGCCGTGGGGTCGCAGGTGGAGGTCGTGCTCGACGGCGGGGTGCGCCGCGGCAGCGACGTGGCCAAGGCGCTCGCCTTCGGCGCGAAGGCCGTCATGATCGGCCGCGCCTACCTGTGGGGCCTCGCCGCGAACGGGCAGGCCGGCGTGGAGAACGTCATCGACATCCTCCGCGGCGGGCTCGACTCGGCCGTGCTGGGGCTCGGCAAGGCGTCCGTCCACGAGCTGGACCGCGCCGACTTCGTCGTGCCGGACGGGTTCTTCCTCCGCCTCGGCGAGGACCGGCCGACGCCGTCGCGCCGGACGCCGCGCACGCGGCCGCGCCCCGTGGCCGCCGAGGAGCAGCCGACCGAGATCACCGCGGCGGCGGCGCAGGGCGCCTGAGGCGCCGGCCGCGCGGCATCTTCCGCGTCGCGGAATCGGGCTCGGCGGGCGCGGTGCGCGTGCCCATCCTGGGAGGACGAGTCGACGACGACGGGAGTGCCATGACCACGCAGGACGACTGGGCGGCCCAGACCACCGCGGATCCGCTGTCCGATGCCGGAGCCACCGACATGGCCGGCAAGGCGGCCCTGGTGGCGGGCGGCGGGCTCAGCGGTCCGCTCGGCGGCGTCGGTTTCTCGATCGCGTGGCTGTGCGCCATGGCAGGCTCGCGCGTCGCCGTCGTGGACCGGGACCGGGAGGCCGGCGAGCGCGCCGTGGCGGCCATCCGCGATGCGGGGAGCGAGGCCGAGTGGTTCTCGGCGGACGTCACGGACTCGGCATCCGTCGAGGCGTGCGTCGACGCCGTTGCCGAGCGCTTCGGCGGCCTCGATCTCGTGGCCGACTCGATCGGCGGGGGAGGGGCGGTGCCGGCGCTCGATGTCGACGACGACGAGTTCGACCGCGTCATGCAGCTGAACTTCCTCTCCGCCTGGCGCATCATCAAGTTCAGCCGGCGCCACCTGCGCCGCGGCGGCTCGATCGTCACCATCTCGTCGGGCGCCACCGAGGGCCGGGGCCCCGCCATGCCCTACACGATCGCCAAGACCGCGCTCGAGAAGCTCACGGTCACCGCGGCGTCCACGCTGGCGCCCGACGGCGTGCGCGTCAACGGCGTCCGGGTCGGGATGATCTGGGGCGCGTTCGCGGCGCGCGGCATGACCGAGGAGCAGCGCGAGCTGCGCCGCCAGAACGTGGCGCTGCAGACCGAGGGCACCGTGTGGGACATCGCCCAGGCCGCGTACTTCCTGCTCTCCGATCGCGCCCGCTGGGTGTCGGGGCAGGTGCTGGCGGTGGACGGCGGCGGCTTCGCGATGCGTGGCAACACGGGCGCCGCGGGATCGGCACCGGCCCGGAAGGAGGAGGCATGAGCAAGGTCTACGCGTCCGCCGACGAGGCGGTCGCCGACATCCCCGACGGCGCGAGCGTCGCGATCTCGGGCTTCGGCATCTCGCACTCGTTCCCGTCGACGCTCATCGTGGCGCTGCGCGACCACGGCGCGCGGGGGCTCACGGTGTACTGCAACGGGCTGGGCGCCTCGGGGCACCCCACCGCGCAGCTGCTGGCCGAGAACCACCAGATCTCGCGCCTCGTCGCGAGCTTCTCGGCGCGGCCCGGCCCGATCACCGCCGCGGAGGAGCAGATCCTCGCGGGCGAGATCGAGTTCGAGGTCGTGCCGCAGGGCACGCTCGTGGAGCGCATGCGCGCGGGCGGCGCGGGCATCCCGGCGTTCTACACGCCGGTCGGCGTGGGCACGGCGGTCGCGGAGGGCAAGCCGGCGGGCGAGTTCGACGGGCGCACGTACGTGCTGGAGCGGGGGATCACGACCGATTTCGCGCTGCTGCGGGCCTACCGGGCCGACACGGCGGGCAACGTGCAGTTCCGTGGCGGCAGCCGGAACTTCAACGACAGCTTCGCGAAGGCGGCGCGCGTGGCGATCGTCGAGGTGGAGGAGATCGTCGAGGTCGGCGAGCTGGCCCCGGACGACATCGACCTGCCGGGACTGTGGATCTCGCGCATCGTGCGCTCCACGATCCGCGTCGACCCGAAGAAGACCCCCAGCCGCTCGGCGCGCGGCGGCGACAGCCGGCGCGAGTATCACGGCAAGCCGGCGCTGAGCCGATCGGAGATCGGGCGGCGGGCGGCGGCGCTGCTGCCGGACGGCGCGATCGTGAACCTCGGCGCCGGGCTGCCCAACCACATCGCGGAGTGGATCGCCGACCGCGGCGTGACGCTGCACGCCGAGAACGGGATCCTCGGCTACGGCGGCATGGTGCCGCTGCAGGACGCCGACCCCGACCTGCACGACGCGGGCGGCAACTTCATCGATCTCGCGCCGGGGGCGAGCTTCTTCGACTCCGTGACGTCGTTCGAGATCGCGCGCGGCCGGCGGCTCGACGCCGTGGTGCTGGGCGCCTACCAGGTGGACGCCGCGGGCGACCTGGCGAACTGGGCGCAACCGGGCCGCCCCGGCGGCGGGATCGGTGGGGCGATGGACCTCGCCGTCGGGGCCCGATCGGTCATCGTCACGATGGAGCACGTCGACAGTCAGGGGCGTCCCAAGCTCGTCGAGCGCGCCGAGTATCCGATCACCGCGCCGGACTGCGTCGACGTGGTCGTGACCGACCTCGCCCTGCTGCGGCGCGACCGCGACGCCGCCGAGCGGGGCTTCGTGCTCGAGGAGATCGCGGCAGGCTTCACGGTCGACGAGGTGCTCGCCCACACGCCGATGACGGTGCACGTGCCGCGGCCGCCGCGCATCATGCAGGAGTCCTGGTGACCCCGACCGGCCGGGCGGGGAGTCGCCGCGCGGCGTGACATGCTCGAGGGCATGACGACGACGTCCGGGGCGCTCGCCGACCGCACGTGGCCCGAGGTCGACCGGCCGCTCCTGCTGGTGCCGGTCGGCTCGCTCGAGCAGCACGGGCCGCACCTGCCGCTCGACACCGACACCCGCATCGCGCGCGCCGTGGCGGAGGGACTCGCGCGGACGCTGCCGGGCGCGCTCGTCGCCCCCGACATCGCGTATGGATCGTCGGGCGAGCACCAGGACTTCGCCGGCACCGTCTCGATCGGCACCGCGGCGCTACGAGCCCTGCTCGTGGAGTACGGCCGGTCGGCCTCGTCGTGGGCGGGCGGCATCGTGTTCGTCAACGGCCACGGCGGCAACGTGGAGGCCGTCACGGGCGCGGTCGCGACGCTGCGCGAGGAGGCGCGCGCCGTCGCGTGGACGCCGTGCGCGCCCGGCCCGGACTCCGCCCCCGACGCCCACGCCGGCCGCACCGAGACGTCGATCCTGCTGCACCTCGCCCCGAACCGGGTGCGCCTCGACCGCGCCGCGGCGGGCGCCGTCGCGCCGATCGGTGAGCTGCTGCCGCGGCTGCGCGCCGAGGGCGTGGCGGCCGTGTCGCCCTCGGGCGTGCTGGGGGACCCGACGGGCGCGTCGGCCGAGGAGGGCGCGCGGCTGCTCGGCGAGATGATCGCCCACGCCGGGCGGCGGATCGGCGCGGCGGGGATCGATCGATGACCGCGCCCGCCGACGACCCGCGCCGCGCGCTGCCCGACGGCGCGGTCGTGCGCCTGGCCCGCCGCACCCGGCTGCGCGACGGCGGGGGCGTGCTCGTCGGCGGAGCGCCCGCGCGCGTGTCCCGGCTGGCGCCGGCCGCGCGGGGCCTCATCGCCGACCGGGCGCTGACCGTGCGCGACGAGCGCACCCGCGCGCTGGCCGCCCGCCTCGTCGACGCCGGCCAGGCCGACCCCGACCCGCGCACGCTGCCCGCCGGGAACGTGCGCGACGTGACGGTGGTCGTGCCCGTGTTCGGCCGGGCTGCCCCGCTCGGCCGGCTGCTCGACAGCGTGCGTGCGGACCTCGGCGACGCTCCGGTGATCGTCGTCGACGACGGGTCCGGGCCGGCGGACGCCGCCGCGATCCGCCGCGAGGCGACCGCACGCGGTGCCAAGCTCGTCGTGCTGCCGCGCAACCGCGGCCCCGCCGACGCGCGCAACGCCGGGCTCGCGCGCGTGCGCACGCCGTTCGTGCTCTTCGCCGACAGCGACGTGGTGCTGCTTCCCGGCGCCGTGCGCCTGCTGCTCGCGCACTTCGCCGACCCGCGCCTGGCGATCGCCGCGCCGCGGGTGGTGGGGCTCGACGTGCCGCGCCCGAACGCCGTGCTGCGGTACGAGCAGGCGCGCTCGTCGCTCGACCACGGCGCCGACGGCGGCCTCGTGCGCCCGCACTCGCCGCTGTCGTGGGTGTCGACGACGTGCGTGCTGGCCCGCGTCTCGGCGCTGGGCGACGGCTTCGGGCGCGGCATGCGCGTGGCCGAGGACGTGGATCTCGTCTGGCGCCTGGTCGGGGAGGGCTGGCGCGTCCGCTACGAGCCGGCGGCGCGGGTGGCGCACGAGCATCGCGCGGCCGCCGGGCGATGGCTCGGGCGGAAGTTCGTCTACGGCACGGGGGCCGCCGACCTGGAGCGCCGCCACGGCCCCCTCGCGGCGCCCGCCGTGCTCGCGCCGTGGGCGGCCGTGCTGCTCGGGGCGGTGGCGGCGCAGCGGTGGTGGTCCGCCCCCGTCGCGATCGGCGCCGCCGTCTGGGCCGCGCGGCGCACGCGACGGCGGATCGGGGCGACGGCGGATCGCGGCGCGCTCGCGGCCCGTCTCACCGCGCAGGGCGTCTCGGCCGCGCTGACGCAGGGGTCGGCCCTGGCGGTGCGGCACTGGTGGCCCGCGTTCGCCGTCGCGGCGCTCGTGTCGCGCCGCGGCCGCCGCCTCGTCCTCGTCTCGGCGGTCGCCGACGCCGCGATCGAGTACGCGCGGCTGCGCCCGCGGCTCGATCCCGTGCGGTTCCTCGTGCTCCGGCGGCTCGATGACCTCGCCTACGGCGCCGGGGCGTGGTGGGGAGCCATCCGCAGCGGTTCCCTCCGCGCGCTGGCGCCGTACGTCCGATCGCGCGCATTCCGCCCCGCGGAAGCGACGCCGCGGGCGGCACCCCCGGAGGTCTAGCCTCGCCTCACGCACCCGCGGCATCGAGAAGGAGGGGCCATGTCGATCGACGAGACGCAGCTCGCGGAGCTGCAGAAGACGCTGGCGGCCGACGACTATCACCTCACGGTGGAGCGCGACGCGGATGCCGCCGTCGTGACGATCACCGCCGGCCCGGAGGCGTGTGCCGAGTGCCTCGTGCCGAAGGACCTCATGAAGCGCATGCTCGCGCCGATGGTCGGGGTCGACCCGGAGCGCATCGAGATGAACTATCCCGTCGACGTGCCGACCCTGGCTGAGAAGAAGGCGCGCGAGCAGGCCGCCGCCGGCGCCTGAGGTTCACGCCCGCGCTCTCGACTCCGCTCGCTCCGCTCGGTCGACGAGCCCTACCGCTCGTCGACCGGAGCGGCGCAGCCGCGGAGCGGAGACAGTGAGACTGGTGGTGGGTGCTTGAAGGGGCGGGTCTGACTTCAGCGGAGACTGACGTCGTGTGATTGTCGTGGAGCCGATCTGTCGGCTCGTGTTCTTCGAGCGCCCGGTTTGGTTCCGGGGTGGCCGGGCCGGCCGGGGTGACCTCATAGGACCCTGTTCACAAGAACTCTTCACTGTCTTGTCCGCCCGGCCCGGCTGTGGTCATCCATCACG